>MDTD01060007.1_pt1 | contig 49761 bp, 37 predicted proteins | sample 811221 | NCBI WGS metagenome assembly MDTD01 (sample SAMN05326646, study PRJNA326480) | marine metagenome | isolation source: seawater | place: Pacific Ocean: South West | collected 2011 | reverse complement strand
CCGTAGGTCGTGCCGTTGGTGCCCTCGACCTCGAACCAGAAGGTCACCGGCTGGCAGGCAAGCGGCGGGAAGGATGCGAAGTACCCGTTCGGTCCGGACTCCTGCATGGTGCCTTCCACCACGGTGCCGCTCTGGGAGACGTACATCCGTCCGGAACCCGGAACCTGCGAGAGATCGCCGGTCCCCTCGAGGGTGATCGAGATCGTCGGGGGATCGTTGGGGTCGATCACGTCGGGAAGACCGCCGGGGAAGTCGAAGGTGATGACCTCATCGTCGCAGGGGTCGCCGGGGCCGTCGATGATGACGGTTCCCGTTCCGGTGGCGCCGTTGAAGCCGCCGACCCGCACGAAGATGGACTGCCCCTGGGTGACATCCACGGACAGGGAGGATGTGTAGGTGTCGCAGTTCGCCGCATCGCCGTTGCATGCGATCTGGGACAGTCCGCTGCAGTCTCCGGTGTAGACGGCAAGATCGGTGTCGAAGGTGGCCGAGCTGCACAGGCTGACGGTCATCGAGCCGGTGCCGCAGGCGACGAGCCGGTACCAGACGTCGGGATCGCAGGCGGTCATGTAGGTGTCGGCGCACTGGTTGGCGTCGACGGCGACGCCGGACGAGGCCGCGCCGGTCGTGTTGACCTCCCATGAACCCCAGGTGACCTCCCGGGCAGTGACGCAGTCGTCGTTGTCCGGAGGAGTGGGGATGTTGTCTTCCGTGATGCCGTGCTGGCCGAATGCGTTGTAGATCTTGTCGCTGTTGGGCGTTCCGTTGGAGAGGTCGCCGTCGTCGTCGTCGAGGATGAGGTAGTCGAGCAGAATGGCTCCGTCGATGCTGGTGCCGTCGTGCAGAGGAAGCGAATCGATGACGATCCGTGCGGCGGTATCGAAGTCGTCGGGCATGAGTTCGAGCAGATCCCACACCACGCCCGAGATCAGCTGGCCGCAGGAGTGAATCGCGCTGCCGCACGACGAGCATCCGGAAGCCTGGTACTGGCAGTTGTTGTCGGCGTTCCGGATGCCGCTGTTGCAGTCGTTGGTGAAGAATCCGCGGGCGAGCTGGGGGTCGCCGCTCATGAGCACGCTCATGACGTCTCCCATGCCTTCGCCGTATTCGTTCTGCCCGGAGCCGGCGGTGTTGACGAGGTGGTGTCCGTATTCGTGGTGGATGATCACCGAGAAGGAGGTGTTGCTGCAGCCGCCGGACTCGATGTAGTAGTTGGTGCTGCCACCGTCGTAGTAGGCGTTGCAGGAGCTGCCGAGGTTCACATTGGCCGGCATCTGCGTCTGGGTCGAGATCACCGGATAGTTGGGGTTGTACGACAGGACAAAGTCCCGGATGAGGTTGAGATGGAGGTACGCGTTGGCCTCGGCCAGGACGTACTCGCTGGTGTCCGTGTTCTGGAGCGATGCCGTGCCACCGTTGGACACCGAGGTGCTAAAGCTCGCCTCGGACCCGGCGTCGTTGTTGACGACGAAGTACTGGCCCGAGAAGGAGCTGCTGACCGTGACGTCGCCGCTGCTGGGCATGGTCCAGTTGCCGTTGGCATCCGCCGTTACGTTCTGGCCGTTGCTTCCGGACACGAAGATGTGTGGCATGCCGTAGAAGGACTCGGTTTCGCAGATGTCCGCCCCGGACCCATCGGTCGCGAGGGAGGAGGTCTGGCCGCTCACGTCGCCGACGGACATGTTTCCGAGGGCCTGGGCGACCGATGCGCAGTTCATGCCACAGTTGAGGATCAGGTTCTGCTGGTAGACCACCTGGCCGGTACCGACCTCGGTCAGCAGCAGCCACTTCTTGTATGTGTCGTCGGACTTGCTTCCGGCGGTGATCTCGAAGGACATGCAGAGCACCGGATCTTCGGTGACCTGCTCGCCGCCCGCGAAGACGACCAGGGAGGGCTCGTTCACGAGGGTGACCTTCTCGCCGAGGAACTTCGAGCCGAGCTTGAGAGCCTGCGTCGTGCTGACGGCATCATTGGCGATGGGGCCGGGTGTCCAACCCTTGAGTGACTTGAGGTCCGACTTGACGTGGATGACCGGGTAACCGGGCTCGTTCTTCACGAGCGTCATGAGCCGGGTGTCGTAGACCGGTATTCCGGACACGGTCTGCTCGAAGTTGAAGAGAGTCATCCCGAAATCGCCCGTCTCCCGGTCGTACTGCAGCGGGACCTCCTCGATGGTCTCGATCGGACGAATCTCCTCGAGGGTGATGCCGTGCATGTCGCCCCATTCGCTGATGTAGTTCCGAGCCGAATCGAAGGGCGTGCCGCCGTGGGACATGGCGGGAGCGTAGAGAGCCCGGATGCCGCCGGCTTGATTGTGCAGCATGACGGCCTTCTGGTTGGCGGCCTTGAACTGGCTGATGGCCAGGTCGTTTCCGCTGCCTTTGGATGCAGCTTCGATGCTCACCGTCAGGAATCCGGTGAGGGCTACGCATGTGGCCAGGCCGAGGTTTCGGAGGATCATCTGCTGCTTCATGCTCGGTGCTCTCTCAATTTTGAAGTTGATTTGATGCGAGTTGACAGTGAAATTTAGGTGAAATCATCCATTGATGAAGCCTAAAGAGCTGATTTCGAACTGATAACTAAGACTTTCGTGTGCCGGATGTGGGGCGTCGGAGTCGCTACCATGCGGTTTCAGTGGATAACACTCCCTTAAAACCACCCTCAAGGCCCCAAAAACCTCGATTCGCTGGATTACGGCTCTACGTGATCAGTGGACCGGACCTTCCGGTGCTCGAAGTGGGCGAGGCCGGGGCCACCATCGGTCGATCGTCGGATTGCGAGATCCTCCTTCCCGCGCCCACCGTCTCGAGGCAGCACGCACAGATCACCCACGCAGGTGACCACTGGCAGATCAAGGATCTGGGAGGCACCAACGGCACGTTCCTCAACACCATCAAGCTCGAAGGCGGTCAGCCTTCGGTGCTCGCCGAGAGCGACCGACTGCAGGTCGGCCCCTGGATCCTTCAGGTGGGGACGATGGAGGCCACCACGGTCTCTCTCCCAACCGAGAAGGACGAGGAGAAACTCGAACAGCGGGTCCAGAAGATCGATCCCAGCGAGGTCGCGGCCCTGGCCCGGCATCGATTGTCGCTCTTCATCGAGTGTGCGGGCCGAATCAATCAGGCGGTCGATGAATCCGAACAGGCCGACGCGATCCTCGGTTCCGCCCTCGAAGGCACCGGTTTCGGCCGAGCCGCTCTGCTGCGATCACTTTCGGAAGGCGAGCAGGTCGAAGTGCTCCATTTCCGGAATCGTTCGGCCGGTGCCGATCGGTTCGACACCTTCAGCCGTTCGCTCATCCGAGCCGCGGCCGGTGGGGACATGGTCAGCCTCCTCTCCGATGCCCAGCCCGACTACGGCCAGAGCATTGCCGACCTCAACATCCATTCTGCGATGTGCTGTCCGATCATGGTCGACGACATGGTGGACTCAATCCTCTATCTGGACGCACGCGGCAGCGAAGCCACCGTGCAGTCCGATGCCGCCGGATTCTGCCAGGCGCTGGTCCGCATCGCAGGACTGGCGATCGCCAGCATGCGACGCAGGGAGCTCCTCGAGCGGCAGCAGCGGTTGGTCAACGATCTGGCCGCCGCCCGGGAAGCCCAGCAGTTCATCGTCCCCTCCATCGGTGGCCATATCGGCGACTACGACTATTCGGTCCTCTTCCGGCCCGGTCGCTACGCCTCGGGAGACCTCTTCGACGTCTTCGAGCTCCAATGCGGCCGCGTGGCGGTCTGCCTGGGTGATGTGAGCGGGAAGGGGATCGGTGCGGCCATCCTGATGGCGGCGTCCCAATCCTATCTGCATGGTGCCATGCATCGCTTCGGCGACCCCGGCGAGGCCGTAAGCGCTTTGAATTCATACATTTCGGATCGTTCTCCCATCAACCGGTTCATATCCCTCTGGGTGGGGGTGTTCGATCCCGCCGACGGGACCGTCACTTACGTCGATGCCGGACACGGCCATTGGGTCCACTGCCACGCCGATGGGACTTGCTCCTCACCGGAACGGGCCACGCATCAGCCGATCGGGATCGAGGGCACCGCCCGCTTCACCACGCATCAACTCGTCTGTGGTCCCGGAGAGCGTGTTCTCATCATGACCGACGGGGTCGTCGAGCAGCCGGCTCCGGACGGCGAGCAGTACGGGATGGACCGGGTGCACCGGCTGCTTTCCACCCTCCGCACGCCTGAGGAGGATGTCCGGGAACTAGTCGAGGCGGTGCAGGCGTTCGCCCGGACCGATGAGCTTGCCGACGACACCACGGTGGCTTCGATCGGTCCGAGCCGCTGAACGCTCGTTGAAACTGGGTCGCAATCTAAAACTGCTCTGACCATTTGCCCGATGAAGGGTGGTATTATGTAGGTTGAACTGGAGGCGTGGCATGGTGAGGCTTCTTCGCTTTTACCAAAGCTCGGTGGGCAAAAAAGTGGTGGTGGCGGTCACCGGTGCCATCATGTACGGCTTCATCATCGGGCACATGCTCGGCAACCTGAAGGCGTTCGCCGGCCCCAGTGCCCTTGACCAGTACGCTGAAATGCTCCGGGAAATCGGGGAGGCCTTCATCGGGCACGGAACCTTCCTGTGGATCGCCAGGGCCGTGCTGATCGTTGCGATCGTCCTGCACGTGGTCACCATCATCCAGCTCGTACGACGAAATCGCCGGGCTCAACCCACGCGCCCCAGCATGCGGCGAAACCGCTCCACGCTGGCGGCCAAGTGGATGGCCATCAGCGGCACCCTGATCCTCGTCTTTGTGGTGATCCATCTGGCCCAGTTCACCTTCGGCTGGATCACTCCCCACGCCGCCGGCACGGCCGACTTCGAGGTCGGCAAGGTCTACAGCAATCTCTGGGGCGCATTCAATATCTGGTGGGTGGCAGGTTTCTACGTCTTCATGATGGTGATGGTCTGTATGCACGTCTACCATGGAGCATGGAGCATGTTCCAGACATTGGGGCTCGACGCCCCCGGCCGCAACAAGATCCTCCGGGGATCCGCGGCCGCCACCGCGATCATCCTCTTCCTGGGATTCTCAGCGGTGCCGATCTGCATGGTCACCAACGCCATCGGGGCCCCTGACCCGGAGATTTCGTCGGAGGTTCAGGACCCCCCCCGTCCCGATCAGCCGAAGCTCGAAACAGGGGGAAGGCGCGAAGGATGAGCAAGTACGACTCACAGATTCCGGCGGGACCGCTCGAGGACAAGTGGGAATCCCACCTAGACCACGTCAATCTGGTGGGGCCCCGCAACCGCCCCTCATACGATGTGATCGTCGTGGGTACGGGACTCGCCGGTGCCAGTGCCGCATCTTCGCTCGCCGCACAGGGCTACCGCGTCCACGTCTTCATCTACCACGACACGCCGCGGCGTGCCCACTCGATTGCCGCCCAGGGCGGCATCAACGCCTGCAAGAACTACCGCGAGGATGGTGACAGCGTCTACCGACTCTTCTACGACACGCAGAAGGGCGGTGACTTCAGGGCCCGCGAAGCCAATGTGTACCGGCTCGCCCAGAACTCCACCGCGATCATCGACCAGTGCGTCGCACAGGGAGTCCCCTTCGCCCGGGAATATGGCGGCATGCTCGCAAACCGATCCTTCGGCGGTGTGCTCGTAGAACGCACCTTCTACTGCCGTGGCCAGACCGGTCAGCAGCTGCTGCTCGGGGCCTACCAGGCCCTGCAGAAGGAGATCGATCAGGGGCGGGTGATCCTCCACAGTCGCTGCGAAATGCTCGACCTCGTCACCATCGACGGGCGTGCCAGGGGAATCGTCTACCGCGATATGGTCAACGGTGAGATCCATTCCATCGCCGGCGAAGCCGTCGTTCTAGCCACCGGCGGATACGGAGCCGCCTACTTCAACTCCACCAATGCGATCAACTCGAACGGGACCGCGATCTGGCGTGCCCACCGACGTGGAGCCGCATTCGCCAACCCCTCCTTCGTCCAGATCCACCCCACGTGCATCCCGGTATCGGGCGACTACCAGAGCAAGCTCACCCTCATGAGCGAATCGCTCCGGAACGACGGGCGTGTCTGGGTTCCCCGCAACAAGGACGAGACCCGGGCTCCCGGTGACATTCCGGACAGCGAACGCTACTACTACCTGGAGGAGCGGTACCCGACCTTCGGCAACCTCGTTCCCCGCGATGTCGCCTCCCGGGCCGCCAAGGTGGTCTGCGACGACGGGTACGGAGTGGGGCAGTCCGGGTACTCCGTCTATCTCGACTTCCGCGACGCCATCGACAAGCAAGGCGAGCACGTGATCTCCGAGAAGTACGGAAACCTCTTCGACATGTACGAGGAGATCACCGGCGAGTCGCCGTACCGGCAACCGTTCCGCATCTATCCCGCCGTGCACTATTGCATGGGCGGACTGTGGGTGGACTACAACCTGCAGACGACCATTCCGGGCCTGTACGCGATCGGTGAAGCCAATTTCTCCGACCATGGGGCCAACCGGCTCGGCGCTTCGAGCCTGATGCAGTGCCTGGCCGACGGCTATTTCATCCTTCCCCAGACCATCGGAGACGGCCTCCAGCCCCTCTTCCGGGACAAGGTCGACACGGATCATCCGGAGTTCGCCAAGATCGAAGCCGAGGTCAAGGACCGCATCAAGCGGGTCATGTCCATCGGCGGCGATTCCACGCCGCTCTCCATCCACAAGCGACTCGGCAAGCAGCTGTGGAACCATTGCGGGATGAGCCGCAACGAGGCCGGCCTGCAGGGCGCCATCGACGAGATCGGTCGCCTGAGCGACGAGTTCTGGTCGAATCTGAAGATCACCGGCGATGCCGGCGATGTCAACCAGACTCTCGAGCGTGCAATGCGGGTCTCGGACTTCCTCGAGATCGGCTCGCTGATGTGTCAGGATGCCCTGACTCGCGACGAAAGCTGCGGCTGCCACTTCCGCGAGGAGCACCAGACCGAAGACGGAGAGGTCGTCCGGAACGACGACGACTTCGGTCACGTCGCGGCCTGGGAATGGCAGGGCGAGGATACGGATCATGTTCGTGCCATCGAGCCGCTGGCCTTCGAGGAGTTGAAGCCCGCAACACGGAGCTACAAGTGACGGATACGGCCGCAGCCAGCACGATGAATGTCACCGTCCGGGTCTGGAGACAACCTCGCGGCGAGCGCAAGGGCCGCTTCGTGGACTACGACGCCTCCGGCATCCCCGCCGAGGCCTCGTTCCTTGAGATGCTCGACATCCTCAACGAAACCCTCGTGGAGCAGGGGGAGGACCCCATCGCCTTCGAGAGCGACTGCCGCGAAGGCATCTGCGGAACCTGCGGAATCGTCGTTGACGGCCTGCCGCACGGCCCCGGCCGCTGCACGACCTGCCAGCTCCAGATGCGGAACTTCGAGGACGGTGCGAGGATCGTGCTTGAGCCCTTCAGTACGGGAGCCTTTCCCGTCATCAAGGACCTCGTCGTCGACCGCTCCAGCCTCGACCATGTGATCCAGGCCGGCGGGTACATCACCGTCCACTCCGGGCCCAAGCCCGAGCCCAACTCGATTCCCATCGAGCACGAAGTCATGGAGGACGCCCTCGATGCCTCCGCCTGCATTGGATGCGGCGCGTGCGTCGCGGCCTGCCCCAACGGTTCCGCGATGCTGTTCACGTCGGCGAAGGCGAACCACCTCGCGCTGCTGCCGCAGGGACAACCAGAACGATACGTCCGCGTACGGAAGATGGTCGAAGCCATGGACGAGGAGCAGTTCGGGACCTGCCGGAACTACGCCGAGTGCCAGGCCTCGTGTCCCAAGGGGATCTCGATCAAGTACATCGGTCGCATGAATGCCGACTTCATCAAGGCGACCGTGCACGGTGGAGACAAGCGCGGCGACATGCAGGCCACCTGACTCGACTCCCAACTCAGTCCGATGCAGTTGCGGAGCGTACGATCCGGAACTCGATCGGTCGTTGCGGATGCGGAGCGACATTCCGATGTCCGCTGCGCCAATGGGAGCCGCCGATGATCTCGCTGCGACCGGTCTCGATGCAGGCCCGCAGCCGCATGTACCCCGGGCGGATGATGGTCAGGCTCGTCGGATTGCCGCCGGCCAGCCGTATGGCAGCCTGTCCCTCCGAATCGGTACGTGCGACCCATTCGGAAGGCTCGTTGACCACAACGAATCCGGGGATGCCTCCGGGACGACCGAGCGGTCCGGGCTGGCTGTCGGGATTGAAGATCGTATTCACCCCACCGTACACTTCCGCGTCCGAAAGCGGCTCGCCGGTCCTGGCGTCACGAACCTCGATCACCACGTCGATCGGGTCGTAGGTCGTACTCAGCGGGGCACAGGATGCCAGGCTGACCAGAGACGAAATGAGCAGTGCAATCCTCATGGCTGCATCCTAGCGGGTGCCGGTCCACGTTGTCACCGGGGTTGAAATGGACTCATTTCCTATGAAACCCTGTGAAATGAAGGATTGAATGTTGCAGCCCCGCATTCATGTATCAGATTCATACGGAGGAGTTCGGCTTCGCCTGGTACGGAAGCCACGGATCATTTCATACCCGAATACGTCCACTCATCCCTCGGGGGGGGGAGGAGCGATGTCCCATTCGGTGGGGCTGTATTGAGGAGTACAGCAGTCATGAGATCCGTGAAGATCGCCCTGGCAGGCGGCTTGTTGTGTATGGGCCCGGTCGTTTGGATCATCCCCACGGGGGCCACCGCCGGCGGAAACAACGGCACGAGCTGCACCAGCAGCGGTCCCGACGTCATCGTCGGCGACATCCGTGGAACGTCGAACTATCAATCCGTTGGCGGCATCGAGGCGTTCGCGTTCGGCACCGAATCCTGCAACATCGGTGACGAGGAATTGCTGTGGAATTCGGGCACTCCGGACAAGCCGGTCATCGGTCAGCATGTCTTCCGCATCAGGAATGGGAAGCTTGAGCAACTGGGACAGGGGTGGCTCAAGAACGGATTCTTCGCCTTGTCCGACGACCTGTGCGGATGCAACTGCATCGGCACGGACGGCTCCATGCTGGGCGTCGGGTGTTCCGATCTGTACTCGTCGGGATTGAACGGATCACAGAACGGCATGAGTCCGAAGTACGAGGTCAATGCCTTCACCGGCTGGTACCCGTATCCCGGGACCGATCTCACGGCATCGGGGAACGGGATCTACAAACGGGTGCAGGTCGCCATCAGCGATCTCGATCCCGCACAGGACGGAGGCGGAATCTACTTCGTCGAGGCCCAGTACGTCTCGCCGGACGACGCCGCATCCGGAAACGGCTGGAACAACTCGTCCTGCGTCCAGGGAGCCGTCGCCGGCAGCGGAGACAGCTGGAACATCGACATCGACTCCTACGACACGATGCGCGAGACGACCGCGGTGGAGGCATGGAGGAACTTCGACTCCAGCGTCTACGTCTCGGATTTCTTCATCGAGAACGAAGGTCGCGTACTCATCGGGTCAAAGGTCGTGGATCTCGGCGGCGGGGTGTACGAATACATCTACGCGGTCCAGAACCAGACCTCCGACCGATCCATCGACTCCTTCACCGTGCCGGTCGATCCCGATGGCACCTACTACGACTTCGATTTCAACGACGTGGACTACCACAGCGGATCGCCGGTCGACGGCACCGACTGGTCGTACACGATCTCATCGTCCGGAATCACCTGGCAGTGTTCGCAGACCTACCAGCAGAACGTGTGGGCCAACGCCATCCGCTGGGGCACGGCCTATACGTTCTCCTTCAGATCCGACGTGGCTCCGCAGATCGATGCGTCGACCCTCGGCATCTTCAAGCCGGCCACCGGGGGCAGCAACGCCACCTCGGCCACCGGTTTCGCCTACGCACCGGTGGGGGAAGGCGGCGGGGGCGGCGACTGCAACGGCAACGGCAGCCCCGACGGCCAGGACATCGCCGACGGTTCCAGCAGCGACTGCAACGGCAACGGTCTTCCCGACGAGTGTGAGAACCTCGGAAGCTGCTCGCCGGCACTGGTCCAGGTGAAATCGGGCCTGGGGCCGCTGGTGGAGGCCGATGCGCCACCCGGTGACACGTCCCGTCTCTTCGTCATGGAGCAGACCGGCCGAATCCGGGTACTGAGTCTGACGGACTACTCCACCATCGGTACCTTCCTGAACCTTGCCGGCCAGATCAGCACCGGTGGCGAGCGTGGCCTGCTGGGGCTGGCCTTCGATCCCGATTACGACACCAACGGCTACTTCTACGTCAACTACACCAATACCAGCGGCAACACCGTGATATCCCGGTACCGGGTCAGTACCGATCCCAACGTCGCGGATTCCGGGTCGGAAACGATCCTGAAGACCATCAACCAGGATTATTCGAACCACAACGGCGGATGCATTCGCTTCGGTCCCGACGGCATGCTCTACGTCGGAATGGGCGACGGGGGCAGCGGCGGCGACCCGCTCAATCGTGCCCAGGACGGCGGATCGCTCCTTGGCAAGATGCTTCGACTCGACCCGGACAATCCTCCGACCTACGTTCCCGTCGACAATCCCTTCGTCGGCGACTCCGATGTCCGCGACGAAATCTGGTCCACCGGTCTCCGCAATCCGTGGAAGTTCAGTTTCGACCGGCAGACCGGCGACATGTGGATCGGTGACGTGGGACAGAACGCCTACGAGGAGATCGACTTCGAACCGGCCGGCAGCGGCGGCGGCTACAACTGGGGCTGGCGATGCTACGAGGGCGATGCGGCCTACGACACATCCGGCTGCAGCGGCAGTTCCAGCTACGCGGCTCCCATCCACGACTACAACCATTCCGGCGGCGCCTGCACCGTGATCGGCGGGCATGTCTACCGCGGGTGCGAGGTGCCGCAGTACCAGGGGCTCTACTTCTACGCCGAATACTGCGCCGACTGGATCAAGGTGTTCAGGGAGAGCGACGGGGTCGCCGTCGACTTCGACGATCTCTCGAGTGAGCTGGGCTGGTCGGGCTCGAATGGTGCCATCACGTCGTTTGCCGAGGGGCAAAGCGGCGAACTGTACGTCCTGACCCTGTCCGGTTCGATCTACAAACTGATGTGCATCGGTGCGGCGGAGTGCGGAAACGGCATCGTCGAAGCCGGCGAGGACTGCGACGACGGAAACGATGCGGCCGGTGACGGCTGCTTCGAGTGCCAGATCGAGCAGGCCACCGGATCGGCCAGCGATCTGTGCGCCGATGCTCCCGAGGCGATCCCCGGGGAGAATCCATTCGACACGTCCGATGCCGGTGCCGAACTTCCGGATCCGTCCGATTCCCTCTGTGGAGGCACCTACCTCGACTGGGACGGCAGCGACGATGTCTGGTTTCGATTCACCCCCGGATTGTCTGGCACGCTCTCCCTGTCCACCTGCGACGGATCGTCCTATGACACCTCCATGGCTCTCTACGAGGGTGATGACTGCACCAGCCTGACGCTGGTCGCCTGCAACGGCGACGCCACCGGTGAGGGTGGATGCCAGCAGTACTACTCAGCCATCTACGGCTTCGAGGTCGTGGGCGGGAGCGTCTACTGGATCCGTCTCGGCGGTTGGCAGGGGGCGACCGGTGCGGGCACCCTGACCCTCGACTACACCTCCACCGGGAGCGATTGCAACGGCAACGGCATCGAGGACTTCGTCGACATCGCCGAAGGAAAGAGCACCGACTGCAACGGAAACGACGTCCCGGACGAGTGCGACATCGCCGATGGCACTCTGGCCGACTGCGACGGAGGCCCCGTCGGATCCGCCGCGGGCGGCCTGGCGCTGATCCAGACGTGGTGCTTCGGATGCCACGGTCCCGACGGTGGTGGCGGCAAGCAGTACCCGGGGCCCAGCCTGCGTGACATCAGCCGAGTAGCGCTGTGGGACAAGATGCGAAGTCCCACCGATCATCCCGGTGGTGCGCACGATGAATTCACGGAGCAGGACTTCGCCGATCTCGAGGCGTTCCTGTCCGACGGTGGATCCCGCAGTCGCCCTGATCTCGTCCCCGACATCTGTCAGTCCCTGGCCGATTGCAACGACGACGGGATCAGCGATGCCTGCGAGTTGGAAGCCGGCACCCAGGTCGATCTCAACTGGGATGGTGTACCGGACGACTGCCAGACCGCGGCATGTGCCGGGGACGTCTCGGGTGACGGCACGGTTGATGTCGCTGACCTGCTCCAGATCATCAGCGACTGGGGGTCGACGAGCGGTCCGTCCGACTGCGCTTCACCCTCCGGTGCGACCCCCGACGGATCCGTGGACGTGTCCGATCTGCTCTACGTGATCTCGGACTGGGGGTGCACGGGATAGGACTTCAGTGTGGTGTGCCCTGATCGGGCGGACGAGCCGGCCCAGGACCGGCCGAGCACGCTCGACCCCCGATCGATAAATGCGACGCCGTGTCCGGGTTCATTCCGGCACGGCGTCGTTGCTTGCGATGGGCAACGGTGGGGGTGGGATTCGAACCCACGATGACCCGGAGGCCATACCGGTTTTCAAGACCGGCGCGTTCAACCGCTCCGCCACCCCACCAGGTGGTCCAGAGCATGGTACTGCAGAGTGAGCGGGGGCCAAATGAAACGGCCCCGGTCAGACCGGGGCCGTCGGGAGATCGGAATCGAGGTCGGTTCAGCGTCGGCGACGCGATCCGGCCAGACCCGCGATGCCCAGGAGAACGATGGCTCCGGGGGCGGGAAGGTTGTAGGTCAGGAACGCACCGGACGTCGAGGTCTCTCCCCATCCGCCAGTGGCCTGATCGGAGCGACTGAGGTGGTCGATGCCGGGATCGGCACCGTTTCCGGTGGTCATCACGTCGAAGTCGAACGAGTCGACGTCGGCACCGAGCCAACTGCGGGAGATGGTGACCGTGATCGAGTAGTCGTCGCTCGTGGAGCTGAGTCCGCTGTCGGCGGAGTACCAGCCATCGAAGTGGCCGTACCCGGCAATGCCACCGCCGCCATCGACCCACGTGCCGATGAACCGGTCGGCTTCGACGCCGCCGTAGCTCATGTTGCGTCCCCAGGGGTTGTCGGTACCACCGCCGCCGTAGGCGTCGATCGCGATCATGTACTTGCCCCAATCGGAACCGGCACCGATGTAGCCGTTCATCTCGATGGTCATGTAGACGTTGTCGGCGTCGTGGTTGATTCCCACGAAACTGATGTCCAGATTCGACAGTCCACCGTCGAAGATATCGCCGGTACTGTCGAGGTATTGCTCCATGTAACCGGCCGAGGCAAACGAGGTGCCGGCCAGCACAACAGCTGCTGATGCAAGTTTGATGTTCATATCTTCCTCTCTCCCAAGCCCCTAGGGGCAATCCTTCCGTTTATAAGATATGGCCTCAGGCCCGAAATTCGAGTGTAAAGATCCTCAACAAACCATAAAAAACTATCCACCAGAGGCTCTTGAATCCGTGGTATCCTGCTTTTTAACCCTGTAAAGGAGCCTTCGATGGCCTCAAGAATCGTATCAGCAGCAGTCCTGACCCTTCTGATGGGTCTTGGATCGGCCTGCCAGCCGGTTTCGACGTTCGACCTCCCCCAGCAGGAGAACAGCATTCAGGTCGAAGGCCAGGCGGCGATGCGTTCCGAGGATGGCACCGTGGGGGATGCCGCAACGGCGGAGGATGGAGCCGTTCATCCCGAAGGCATCGATTTTGCCGATCCGGACCCCTTCATCGACTACGACACCGTCGGTGAGGAGAAGGGCATCGAGTCGGACGAAAACGACTGAACCTCACCGCAACCTGGCGGCCCCTCGCACCCCGCTGGCGTCTCCGTGCGCGGCCGGCACGAAGCGGGCCGGAACATCGTCGCTGAACACGTGACGCATCATGCGTTGCGGAAGTTCACCGTAGAGGTCCGGAATGTTTGAGAGTCCGCCGCCGAAGACGAACACGTCGGGGTCCACGATGTTCGCCACCACGGCGAGTCCGCGGGCGATCCGATCCAACCAGCGATCGATGGTGGCCATGGCCTCCGGTTCACACCGTTGGGCCGCTCCGACGATCTCGGGCACTCCGAGTCCCTGACCGGATGATCGGCGGTGATCCTCCTCCACAGCCGGGCCGCTGCACCAGCACTCCATGCACCCCGCCCGACCGCAATAGCACGGTGGAGGCGGAAGTTCCGTTCCGGTCGGATTCGGCAGGGGAACATGGCCCCATTCTCCACCGACCCCTCCGGCCCCCTCCACCAGTCGGCCCTCGACCAGCAGGCCGCCGCCGACCCCCGTACCGAGGATGACGGCGAAGACGACCTTCGCTCCCTGCGCGGCACCGTCGGCCCATTCCGACAACGCCAGGCAGTTCGCGTCGTTTGCCAGAGCGACGTGTCGTCCGACCATCCGCTCGAGATCGTCCCGAAGCGGTCGTCCGTTCAGGCAGGTCGAATTGCAGTTCTTCATCAGTCCCGTGCGACGCGATGGAGTGCCCGGGGTTCCGATTCCCACCGGCAGCATCCGACCGTCGTCCAGTTCGGCAATCAGCCCGGACAGCACATCCAGGGTGTTCCCGTAGCCCTCCGGGGTCGGCAGCCGGCGTCTGGTCGCCACGGAGCCGTCCGGTTCGAGCACGATCCCTTCGATCTTCGTACCGCCCAGGTCGATGCCGATACGGCTCATGTCGATGGCCTCCCAATGCAGACGGGGCCGCGAAGGCGACCCCGTGCATCCGGCTTGGAATGGCGATACCTGGACTCGAACCAGGGACCTGAGGTTTATGAATCCTCCGCTCTAGCCAGCTGAGCTATATCGCCTGAGGTCGGAGATGGTACGGCGGCCCGGGCCGGTCTTCAACCGGTGCAGGGACTGGGGACATGCTGGTTGGGGTCACCGCCCGTTGCACTGCCCGCAGGCATGATCCAGTCGGTCAGACCCGGCTCCTCGGCACGCTCCGGATCGGCCAGAAGGATTGCCGAGGCGATCAGCCCCATGAACATGGGCTGCGGATGGAGTGGCCGACTGGTGAGCTCGGGATGGAACTGCGCCCCGACGAAGTAGGGGTGCACGGATCTCGGAAGTTCCAGGATCTGCATGATCGGATGCACCGGGTGTCGGCCGGAGAAGACGAGGCCGGCCGCTTCCAGGGGGCGGATCAGTTCCGGTTCCACTTCGTACCGGTGCCGGAACCGTTCGCGGACGGCCTTGGCACCGCGGAAGAGGAACTGGGCCAACGTGTCCTTGCCGAGCTGGACATCCTGTCCGCCGAGCCGCATCGTTCCGCCGAGCCCCTCGATCTCCTTCTGGTCGGGCAGTTCCGAGATGACGGGGCAGGTGCTGTCGGCGACGAACTCGGTCGAGTTGGCGTCGGGCATCGACGCCATGTGGCGGGCGTATTCGATCACCGCCATCTGGAATCCCAGGCAGATGCCGAGGAACGGGATGCCGCGTTCGCGTACATGCTTGACGGATGCGATCTTGCCCTCGATGCCGCGTTCGCCGAACCCGCCGGGCACGATGACGGCATGGAGGCCGTGGGCGTCCATGAACTCGTCCACCGTGTCGACGGTCACGTCGGTGATGTCAAGCCACTTCGTGCGGATGTCGGCAGAGAGATGGGTGCCGCAGTGCTCCAGTGCCTTGTCGATGGATGCGTAGGCATCCCGGAGCGCGGTGTACTTCCCGAGGATCCCCACGGTCAGCGTGGTGCGTCGTTCGGAGACGATGCCCCGGGCGTATCCGGCCCACTCGTCACGGGCCCGGTCCTCGGCGACCTGATCGACGGAGCCGTGCATGCCGAGGATGCTCAGGACCTCGCGGTCCAGACCACCGGCCCGCATGGCTTCGGGGATGGTGTAGATCGATTCCCGATCGTGCATGGAGAACACCCGCTGCAGGGGGACGTTGGAGAACATCGAGATCTTCTCCATCGCGGAGCCCGTGACCGGATTGTCGGCCCTGAGGGCCAGGATCTGCGGCTGGATCCCGAACTCCATGAGCCGCTTGATGCCCAGCTGCGCGGCCTTGGACTTCTGTTCACCGAGGGTCTTGGGTTCCAGGATGTAGGTCAGGGCCACGAAGCAGAACGATCCCGGACCTTCCTCGAACGCGAGCTCACGCAGCGCTTCGATGTAGAAGCCGTTCTCGAAGTCGCCGACGGTGCCGCCGACCTCGATGAAGACCAGATCGGCCTGGCCGCCGTCGCTTCCCCCGGTCATGGCCAGCGTCCGCAGGCGATGCTTCACTTCCCCCGTGACGTGGGGGATCATCTGGACGTCGCGACCGAGGAAGCCGCCCCGACGCTCCCGTTCGAGGATCTCGGAGTAGATCTGGCCCGAGGTGCAGAAGTTACGTCGAGACAGGTTCTGGTCCAGGAGCCGCTCGTAGGTGCCGAGGTCCATGTCGCATTCGGTGCCGTCGTCGAGCACGAACACCTCGCCGTGGCGGTAGGGGTTCAGGGTGCCCGAGTCGATGTTGAGATAACCCTCGAGCTTGATCGGAGCGACCTCGAGCCCCTTGTCCTTCATCAGCTTTGCCAGGGAGGCGCTGAAGATCCCCTTGCCGAGACCGGACATCACCGTGCCGAAGACGGCGACGAATTTGGTCCGACCGGGGACGTATCCTTCGGGCACCGGTGAATAGAATTCTGTCTGTTGCGTCGATCGTCCGAACTGGCTCAGGAAGGCGTCGCCGTCGGGACCGGTGGTGGTGTCATCGTGGTGGGGCATGATTGATTGTAGCACGGGGTGGTCCTGCGCCGCAATCGGAATCGTCACCCGTCTTCACGGGTTCTCCATCTGGCCACGAACTCCCGGTACTGCTCCGGCGTGTCGATGCCGTGCCGACCGACCGCCACCTCCGCCACGGCGATCGAATGGCCGTGGTCCAGGATGCGCAACTGCTCGAGTCGCTCCTCGATCTCCCTCGGGGTCTCCGGAAGACCTACGTACCGCGGCAGGAACTCGCGACGGTAGGCGTATAGACCCACATGGCGCATGGCGTTGCCGTCGGCCCGCATGATCCGGCTGAAATCCTCGGCGATCCCGGCCCGGTGGTAGATCTTGACCAGATTGGGATCCGTGCGATCCTCTTCCGGTCCGAAGGGAGTCGCCAGAGTTGCGACGGGAGAGTCGGGCTGACGAAGCAGGGCGTCGATCGAGGCGTCGATGTCGGAGGGATCGAGTTCGGGTTCGTCGCCCTGGACGTTGACCACGATGTCATGATCCAGGGATTCGGCGACCTCGGCGACCCGACTGCTTCCGTTGGGATGATCGGGACGGGTCAGAACGGCTTCGAATCCGTGCTTCCGGACAGCATCGATGATTTCACGGTCGTCGGCGGCCACCACCACCCGTTCGATCGCGGTGGCGGCGTCGGCCTGCCGGCAGACATGGACGACCATCGGGAGGCCGGTCTCATCCGCCAGGCATTTCCGGGGAAATCGCGTCGAGGCGAGTCGGGTCGGAATGACCGCGCAGGCCCTGGTCATGCTTTAGCCCAGTTCCCGGCAGAGTTCGTCGAGTTCCTTCCGGCGGGTCCTGATGTCCCGGTAGGTGATGTCCTTGCGGGCGATGCCGCTGCAGATCTCGAGGGCCTCCTTGGCCATCAGGTCCGATCGATCGGCCCGGGCCAGCTCGATGAGGGACTCCATGAGGTCGTAGCGGATGTCCAGTTCGAGATCGCGTTCCGTCGCATCGAGATTCGCCAGCGTGTCCCGGAACTCGTCCACGGCCTCGCTGTGCCAGCCCTCGAGTGCGAAGCATCTGGCGAGGGCGTGCCCGCTCCGGGACCGGAGCTTCGGCTCGTCTTTGGACTTCTGGAAGCACTCCATCGCGGTTCCGATGTCGTTGCTGCGGAGCGCGATGTCGCCGAGCTTGTACTTGATGGTGCGGTCGGTGGGATACCGTTCGGCCCGCTCGCGATATTCCTCGAGTTCCCGGGCGATCATCGCCTGTTCCAGTTCCGAGCGACGCTCGGCGTCGGTCTCCTCATCGATCTCCCGACGGAGAACGGAGAGTTCCAGATCTCCGGCGTTCATCCGAAATCTGTATTCGCCGATTGATTCGAAGCCGCTCATGTAGACCTGGATCGCTTCCCGAATGGCCGCATCGCTGCCGTCCTTGCGTAGCAGCTGGGCGAATCGGTTGAGGACATCGGGGGAGTTCGGAGATGCCTGATACTGCTCACGGGCCCGTTCGAGCACCTGCTCCTCCGAGCCGCCCACTCCGGCGATGGAATCCTCCTGTTCGAGCTCCCGCTGCTTGTCGAGGTCCTTGACCATTTCGCGGAAGCCGCCTTCCTTGCCCCCGGCATCCTCGTAGCCTCCCTGGCTCATGGCCCGCTGAGCGGCGAGGTCCTTCATCTCGGTATCGAGGGCACTGTCGGTGGGATCCATCTGCATCGCGAGCTGTCCCGCCGCAATCGCCTCGTTCCAGGCTCCGGCGGCCTTCGCGAGTTCCATGACCTGGATGACCTGGTTTCGGGACACCTTCTTGGCCCGACTGACCAGAGTGAGCACACGGATGGTGAGCATGTTGGCCAGCTCCAGCTGGTCGGCCTCGACCGCTGCCGCCAGCGCCTTGACCGCCAGCGCGGGCTGGTCGTACTTCGAGAGCCAGGCCAGCTCTGCGGCCGCCAGTTTGTCGACCGGATGCGGCCCGTCGACGCCCTTGAGATCCTTGGAGGAGGCCTTCTTTCCTCCGGCCTGCAGGTGCTTGATGCCGACCTCGATCATCGATTCATGGGCCGAGATCAACTCCGGATCAAGCTTGATGCCGTTGGCGTAGTACACCAGCGCCGAGTGGAAGTTCGATGAATCGGCCATGTTCTTGGCGTGCTGGAACCACTTCCTGGCCTTCTCCGGCTGCGGTACGAACTCGGCGGCTGCATCCGATCCGTCGTCGGAGCCCTTTTTTCGATTGAACAATGCCACGATCGTGCCTCGGCCGGAAATGGGGGAGTCATGCGTTTTGGGCCCTCTTCGATCCGGGCCGGTCCTCACGGTCACGGTATGGAGATTCTCCCCGAAGGTCAATCGCCGCGCGCTCTGGTCGGGGCGACTCGTGAGCCGTAGCATGTCGGCAATGGCGATCGACATCCAAAACCTGTCCATCCGCACCTTTCCGGATCCCTGCCTTCGCCAGAAGGCCGAATCGATCGATCCGTCGAGCGAGGAGGTCCAGCAGGTTGCCGCCCGCATGATCGAGCTGATGCACCAGGCCAATGGGGCCGGACTCGCCGCTCCCCAGGTCGGACTGGCCTGGAGACTCTTCGTGACTCGAGACCCCGAATCGGACGACGGCGGCCTCGTCTGGGCCAATCCGGTCCTGACGCCGGTGGAATCGCCGCCCGAAACGGATACCGAAGGATGCCTGAGCCTCCCGGGAATCGAGGTCGAGGTGTCCCGGCCAAGCCGTGTGCGCATCTCCTGCGAGTCACCCTCCGGAGAACGGTTCGAGGTCGAATCGGAGCTGCTGGCCCGGGTATGGCAGCACGAGGCTGACCATCTCGACGGCGTACTCATCATCGACAAGATGTCCACCATGGAACGGATCAAGAACCGTCGTCAGATCAAGGCCCTCAAGAAGGCCTCCTCGTCCTGAAGGCTGGAGTTCCGGATGCGATTGGTATTGTTCGGCAGCGGTGAGTTCGGCGTTCCGACCTTCCGCGCGCTTGCCGCCCAGCACGACATCCTTCGAGTGATCACCCAGCCGGCCAGGCGGGCCGGTCGCGGACGGTCGGTCCGGCCGACTCCGGTCGATGGCTGGGCGGCGGACCACTCGCTGCCCGTGGATGCCGTGCCGGATGTCAACGACCCGGACGTGATCCGATCCATCCGGTCCGCCGATGCCGACGCATGGATCGTGATCGCCTTCGGTCAGAAGCTCGGCCCCGACCTGCTGCAGGACCGGTTCGCGATCAATCTGCACGCCTCCCTGCTTCCGAAGTTCCGTGGTGCCGCTCCCATCAACCATGCGATCATCGCGGGAGAATCCGTCACCGGTCTCAGCGTCATCACCCTCGCCAACCGGATCGACGCCGGTGATGTCCTCGGAACGACGAGTACCCCGATCGATCCCGGCGAGACCGCCGGGGAGCTTCATGATCGCCTCTCCCTCCTGGGCCCGGATCTTGTCACGACCGTGCTCGCGGACTACGCCCAAGGGCGTCTCTCCCCGGTGCCGCAGATGCCGTCCGACGTGACGTCGGCTCCCAAGTTCACCCGTTCCGACGGCACCGTCGACTTCGCACTCGAGGCCGATGCCGTCCGGAATCGCGTGCACGGACTGACACCCTGGCCCGGATGCGACGTGCTCATCGGCGACCGACGGTTGCGGCTGCTTCGGGTGCGGATCGCGGAGCCGCCGACCCCCGTGCCTGCCGCCCGCTGCTGCACACCGAACGGCGTCGTCGGGTGCGGCGTGGGCTTCGTCGAACTGCTTCAGGTCCAGGCTCCGGGGGGGCGGCCCATGGACTTCCCGTCCTGGTATCGCGGTCAGCGCGATCTCCACGGTTCAACCATGGAACTCCTTCCCGCATGAAACTCTTCGCCGACACCCTGTGGGATCTGCTCGGACTCCGTCCGGCTGCCACCGCCCGGTCCAGTCGTCGACGTCCCGCGGCCACATCCGCATCGCCGCCCGCCCGTCGATCCACTCCCGCCCAGCAGCGATACGACGATCTGGTGGTCGAACTCAAGAAGGCCTGGAACATCCGGATCCACAAGTGGCGATCAAGCACCAGCGGATGCGCCTGGGAACTCCGGGACCGAGCGGGAACGGTCACCAGACTCATCGAGGCCCCGTATCCCCGCGGACCGATGAGCTGCGTGGTATTTCTCCACGAGGTTGGGCATCACGCAATCGGGTTCGGACGATATCGTCCCCGCTGCCTCGAGGAGTTCAAGGCCTGGGAATGGGCGCTGGAAGAGATGCGTGCCAGGAATCTCAACATCACCGCCGCGGTCATGCGACGACACGACGACGCGATGCGCTACGCGGTGTCCAAGGCCCTCCGACGCGGACTCAAGCGTCTGCCCGAGGAGCTCAGGCCCTACCTCCCCGAGGAATTCACGGTCTCGGCGTAGATTCCTCAGGCCAGCAGATCCACGATCCCCTCGCCCCGTGAGACAAGTTGCTCGACGACGTCGCGGACCACTGGAGGCGGGGGTGGCACCATGCGATCCGACCGGTCGCCCAACTCGGACAGCGGGGGGGGATGGCCCGGTGACGCACCGTCTTCGACATCGATACGGACCACGGATTCCGCAAGCGTGTGGACTCCGGTTTCGACTCCACAGGGATCGGTCGGACCCGCCGGGTACTGCGACGTCCACCAGTTGAGAAGCCACCACAGGCCCGGCGACCATTCCGTGCTGTCCGAGCCGTCCCAGATGCAGCCCGGAGCGGTGTGCCCTCCCGTATCAGCCTGCGGGTCGGACGACACGAGGGGGAGGTCCGCCGAAGGCGTCACGAGATCGTCGGCAATCGCACTCTGCAAAGCCGTCTGCACGTCGTGATTCAATGGTGGCAAGATCTCCATTCATCAAATGTGACGCGATCCCGTGACCGATGCGTTGCAGATTCCGAAGATGCAGACGCCGGTCCGGTAAGACCGGACGGGGTCGCTTGCCGAGTTCCGTCTGGAGGGGGAGAATCGACGATGTCACCTGGTTCGATTCCTCCGGCTGCGACCTTTCCATGACTTCACCCATCACCCGCGATGATCTGCACTACGAGCTCCCCGATGAACTGATCGCCAGGACGCCGGCCGAACCCCGAGATCAGGCACGACTGCTCGTCTACCACCGTTCCGACGGAACGATCGATCACCGACGTGTCGCTGACCTTCCGGAGTACCTGGAAGCCGGCGACCTGCTGTGCACGAACAACAGTTCAGTGGTGCCCGCTCGAATCATGGGATGTCGCTCCGACACCGCCGGCCGGGTCGAGGGGCTGGTGCTGGACTCGTCCGGCACCCCCTGGACGTGCATGCTTCGCAGCAACGGGAAGCTGCGTTCCGGGCTCCAGCTCGATCTGACCGGCCCAGACGGGCGGACGGGCCGAATCCGCCTGCTGGATCGCGTCGGAGCCCACTGGATGGCCGAGCCGCTGGACGGACTGCAGCTCTCCGCCGTCGGCTACACCCCACTCCCTCCGTACATCCTGCGGGCCCGGACGTCCGACGGTACCACCCACGATGATGCCGTGGACCGGAGGGACTACCAGACCGTTTACCGCGATCCGGACGCATCCGGAAGTGTGGCGGCTCCCACGGCGGGCCTCCATTTCACCCGATCGCTGCTGGAGCGGATCCGTACCGAGGGTGTCGACCACGCGATGGTCACCCTCCACGTCGGAGCAGGGACCTTTGCTCCGATCACGGCCGACCGGCTCGAGGATCATCCGATGCACGAGGAATCATGGACGGTCTCCGCCCTCACGCTGGCCGCCCTTCGTCATTGCCGGTCGGAAGGGAGGGGTCGAATCGTCGCCGTTGGGACCACCACGGTCAGGGTGCTGGAGTCGCTCCCGGACCTCGGGATCGCCGGCCCCGGGCCGCTCTCGGGTCGGACGGATCTGCTTATCGCGCCGGGCTGGGAGTTCAGCCTGACCGATGCCATGCTGACCAACTTCCACCTCCCGGAATCGACCCTGCTGGCCCTGGTCGGTGCATTCATGGGACTGGAAGAATTGAAGATGATCTACCGGAAGGCTGTGGAATCGGACTATCGCTTCTATAGTTATGGCGATGCCATGCTCATCCTCTGACCGATGAGCATTCTGGAGGCACGGAGGCCTTCGATCACCTGCGACCACGGACGGATCCATGGCAACCCCCCTCATCCAGCTCCTCGACGGACTCCCGGTGACCTGTCACGATGTCACGCCGGAACTGCACGTCAACGATCTCGTCGAGGACACCCGTCGGGTGACTCCGGGTTCGATCTATCTCGCACGCGAAGGGCGGACCTTCGACGGCCGCGAGCACATCGATGTGGCCCGCGAGCAGGGGGCCGTTGCCGTCCTCACCGATGAATACGGTGCCGGACGCTCATCCCTTCCCACGATCCAGTGCGTCGACCCCGCCATGGTCGGCGCCCGACTGGCGGAACGACTCCACGGCGACCCCAGTCGTCGGATCCAGTTGGTCGGCATCACCGGAACCAACGGGAAGTCGACCACGGCCATCATCCTGCATCATCTTCTCAACGGCGAAACCGATCGGTGCGGACTGATCGGTGGCATCCACGTGGACGACGGAGCGGAACAGTCAGTCGCCTCGTTGACCACGCCGCAGGCGTCCGATCTGAGCCGGATCCTCGGACGCATGGTTCGCAACGGATGCACGCGTGCGGTCATGGAGGTCTCCAGTCACGCACTCGATCTCGGTCGCGTCCACTCCCTGTCGTTCCACGGTGCGATCTTCACCAATCTCTCCGGAGACCATCTCGATTGGCACGGCGACATGGTCCAGTACGCCATCGCCAAGCGACGGTTGTTCGCCATGCTGCCCGACCACGGCGTGGCCGTCGTGAACGCCGAGGACAGCCGTTCAGGCTTCATGGCCCAGGCCGCACCCTGCCGGGTGATCGAGGCGGGGGCCGGATCAACCGCCCAATGCGTCTGCCTCGAGGAGCATCTCGACGGATCCCGGGCCAGATTCGAGGGGCCGTGGGGGACGATGGACGGCATCGAGGCCGTGCTTCCGCTGGTCGGACGCCACAACCTCCAGAACGCTCTTCTGGCCGTCACCATGGCTCAGCAACTGGGTGTGCCGCCGGAACGCATCGCAGAGCGTCTTGCGACATGTCCGTGCCCTCCTGGTCGCCTCGAACCCATTCCCTCGCCGCCGGGATCGTGCCGGGTATTCGTCGATTTCGCCCATACCGACGGAGCCCTCGGCTCGACCCTCACCAGCCTGCGGAGGGTCATCGGTCCCGAACACCGTCTCGTGACCGTGTTCGGCTGCGGAGGGGACCGGGACGCCACCAAACGGCCCCGCATGGGGGCGGCGGCGGTGGAATCCTCCGACTCGGTCATCATCACCAGTGACAACCCCCGGACCGAGGATCCCCACGCGATCATCGACGATGTGCTGGAAGGCATTCCGGAGGATCGTCGTTCGGACGTGGTCGTGGAGCCGGACCGGGCGGCCGCCATCCGCCGTGCCATCACCGATGCCGACGACCGATCCGTGGTGCTCATTGCCGGAAAGGGGCACGAGCAGGTCCAGATCACTGGAAACCGTCTTGTCCCGTTCGACGATCGGGTGGTGGCGCAGGCGGCGCTGAACGGCTGTCCGACATTGCGACGGCACCTGCAGTCCCTGACCATCCTCGACCGCGCGACGGGCGAGCTGCCGCCCATCACCGGAATCTCGATCGACTCCAGGACCATTCGTCCCGGAGAACTCTACATCTGCATCGTCGGGCAGACACACGACGGACACGATTTCATCCGTGACGCCATCCAGCGCGGAGCCTCGGCCGTGCTGGTCGAGACGGTGCAGGACGACGATCTGCATCTCCCCTGGATCCGCGTGCAGGACACCCGGGCCGCTCTGGTCGAGCTGGCCACGATGCATCGTTTGTCCCTCGATGTGCCGGTCATCGGCATCACCGGCACCTGCGGCAAGACCGGCACCAAGGAGCTTCTTCGCTGCGTGCTCCAGGAGGCCTACGAGGTCTGCGCCAGTCCCCGGTCCTACAACAACGACATCGGTCTTCCCCTGACGCTGCTGACCGCAGGCCCCCGACACGACTGCGTGGTGCTCGAGATGGGAACCAGCAGTCCCGGCGAGATCCAGACCCTGGCGAGGATCGCCCGCCCGACCCACGCCATCATCACCATGGTCGGTCACGGGCATCTGGAAGCCCTTCGCGACCGCACCGGAGTCTCCCGCGAGAAATACTCCCTGCTTCCGCACGTCCGGGACCACGCCTGGGTCCGCGAGGACGTATTTCCACTTCCCTCGGCGGTGGCGACCATCGATCGATTCGGAGCCGACTCCCCGCTCGGTCCGACCGACGTGCAGGTCGATCCCGACGGCACCCGGTTCCGCCTCGCCGACGGAACCGAGTTCCGGATCGCCGCCTCGGGAGCACACCATGCCTCCAACGCCGTTCCCGTTGTGCTGCTCGCCCGGCGCCTCGGGCTCGATGACGCCCGAATTCAGGCCGGCCTGGACGCCTATCGTCCCCCCCGGGGACGCGGAGAACAGTTCCTGATCGACGACATCGAGTTCGTCGACGAGACCTACAACGCCAACCCGGATTCGATGACCGCCACCATCGACTCCTTCCTGGCCGAAGACGATCAGGCACGCAACATCCTGGTACTTGGGGACATGCTGGAGCTGGGCGATCAATCCAGCCACCACCATGAGTCGCTGGGCCGATTCGTCGCCACCCATCATGCTGCTTCCAGCATCGATCTGGTCATGCTCGTCGGTCAGGAGGTGCAGCACACCGCCCGGGCCATGGCATCCGCTGGCTGGTCGGGCGATCGACTTCTCCACGAGCCCGAAATCGACGACGATGCCGTGCGACGCATCGCCTCCATGCTGCAGCCGGGTGACCGGGTGCTTCTCAAGGCGTCACGGAGCATCGGTCTCGAGCGGATTCATGTCGCCCGGGCACGCTGGGATTCGGAAGTTTCCGTCGACTGATTGTCGATAGGCGTTTCAGGAACCGCCACACTCGATGCTTTACAACCTCCTCCAGGTCTTTGATGAATGGCTCGCCGAGCACGGGAGCTACTCCCTGCTGCAGGTCCTGTACCAGCTCGAGTTCAGAGCCTTCTTCTCCGTCGTCCTCTCCTTCCTGATCGTGCTCAGCTTCGGCCCCCGGACCATTCGCTGGCTGGTCAGACAGAAGATCGGTGACGCTCCGGAGTTCTACCGGCAGGACATCAACGAACTCATGAAGGACAAGGCGAACACCCCGACGATGGGTGGCCTTCTCATCTGCGGTGCGCTGCTGGCGACGATCGTGCTCATGGCCGATCTTTCCAACAGCTACATTCACGTCGTTCTACTCGTGCTGGTCTGGCTTGCCGCCGTGGGCGGCATCGACGACTGGCTGAAGCTCACGTCGGCCCGGCGATCCCCCGGTACGCGTGAAGGCCTGTACACATGGGAGAAACTGCTCTTCCAGCTGGGGATCGGATTCCTGTGCGGCTGGGCCATCTACCGCTTCGGCCTCGGCAACGACGCCGCCCACTCGCTGACCCTTCCGTTCCTCCGGACCTACGTGCCCGGCACGGAGGGGCTCGAACTCGAGCCGTCCGTGCTGGTCCTCCCTGCGGCCATCTTCATCGCCCTGGCCGTCCTGTTCATCGCCGGCACCTCGAATGCGGTCAACATCACCGACGGCATGGACGGCCTCGCGGCGGGCCTCTCGATGATCTCCGCCATCGCCTTCATGCTGCTTTGCTACATCGCGGGCTCACCCGAGCGTGCCCAGTACATGCTGTTTCCCTATGTGGAGGGCACCGGCGAGTTGATGGTCGTCTCCGGTGCCATGGCCGGTGCGTGCCTCGGCTTCCTCTGGTTCAACTGTTCCAAGGCGAAGGTCTTCATGGGCGACACGGGCTCGCTGCCCCTCGGCGGACTGCTCGCATGCATCGCCGTGGCCATTCGCCAGGAGGTGCTGCTGGTGATCATCGGCGGCGTCTTCTTCCTCGATCTCGGCAGCAGTGCCCTCCAGATCGGCTGGGTCAAGGCCACCCGACGCTGGACCGGCCAGGGTCGACGTCTTTTCCGCATGGCACCGATCCACCATCACTTCCATCTCGGAGGGTGGACCGAGACCCAGGTCGTCGTCCGCTTCTGGATCATCTCCGTGGTGCTGGTGGGGGCAGCGATGTTGCTGCTCAAGCTTCGCTGATCACCCCGAGCCCATCATCCGATCCAGATCGAGCTCCGCTCCGGCCACTTCCGGAGCCCGGACGAACTGATCCCGACGCAGGATCTCGATGAGCGTCCGCATGTCGTCCGGCAGTGGTGCCACGTAGGTCTGTTGCTCGTTCTCCGTGGGGTGCTCGAAACCGAGCAGGGATGCGTGCAGAGCCTGGCGGCCGATGACCACAGCGGACGGATCATCCGTACCCGGGGAGACGCCCCGGACCAGATCACGGACGCGCAGATGCCGACCTCCGTAATAGTCGTCTCCCACGATCGGCCATCCCAAGTGCGAGAGATGGACACGAATCTGGTGCGTCCGGCCGGTCCGAAGCTCGAGTTCCACCAGGGTGAAGTCCTCGTAGACCTCCCGGACCCGGTAGAGCGTCACGGAATCCTTGCCGCTGGCGTCATGCCGAACGGCATACCGCTTGCGGATGGTGGGATGGATCCCGATGGGGAGATCGATCACGTCCGCCCATGGTTCCACCCGCCCGTGCACGACGGCCAGATAGCGTTTGCGGGTGCGTCGCTGCTCGAACTGGCGGCCCAGCCTCCAGTGGGCCGTCTCGGTCTTGGCGACGACCATGACGCCGGTCGTGTGCCGATCCAGCCGGTGGACGACCCCGGGGCGGGCGTGTTCCGTTCCCACGGGCGACAACTCGCCGGACGACTGATGCTCGAAGTGCCACGCCAGCCCGTTGATAATGGTTCCCGACTGATTGCCCCGGGCCGGATGCACGATGATGTCGTCGTGCTTGTTCAGGATCACCAGATCCTTGTCCTCGTGGAGGATCTCCAGCGGGATCTCCTCCCGCGGGAGATCCGTCGAGGGCGGGGGAGGAAGCATCACCCGGACCGTGTCGCCCTGTCTGAGTCGCGTCGAAGCCTTCGGGGTGCGACCGTTGACCGTCACCGCCTCTTCGCGGATGAGTCCCTGCAGTGCCGTTCGACTGAGCCAGGGGACCCGGTCCACGAGGTAGCGGTCCAGTCGCTTGGCCAGATCGCGTGAGAGGGTGAAATCAACCACCACCGGCTGATCCTCATCGGTGTTGGATTCGTAGAGCGCCTGCAGCTGGGCCGGATCGACCTTGCCACCCGCATTGACCAGATCACCGGACTCCCGACGATCATCGCCTCCGGGCATCACGGCTGCTGACCGGGGTCCTCGGCCGGCGGGGTTCCGGGAATGGACGGAGCCGGCACCTCGGGAAGGGTGAGGATGTTGGTCACATCTTCGACGGACTGAGGCTGGCCTTCACCGATTCCGGGGTCCAGGACATCGAGGGTCTCCTCCTCGGGCAGGGACGCGGGAATCGCCACCAGCCGATCGTAGGAGGCGGAGGCGGCACCCCTCGATCTGGCCCGTTCGGCCAGATAGGGGAAGTGTCCAGATGCGCGTTCCGCGGCCTGCTCGTACCAATCCGATGCCGCATCGAGATCGCCATTGCATTCGGCGACGGCGGCGAGACCGTTCATCGCGGTATACGTGATCACCACGGTGTCGAGATCGCCCGTGTCGCCAGACAGGATCTCGCGGTAGAGAGCGGCGGCCCGATCGAGGTTGAAGGTTCGATCCTCCTCGGCCAGCTCGATCGGATCCTGATCGGTGGATCCGATGGCCCGCCCCAGCACCGCGGACTGGAGATACATGCCAGCCGCTCGAAGACGAGCCTGCTGGGCGATCGAATCAACCTCCGGATACTGGACCGCAACATCCTCGAAGGCGGCCGGGGTCTGCGATTCGAGCAGCGCAATCCAGGCTTCGTTGCGGTAGTTCACCTTGCCCTGCTGCCAGTTGACGATGTACAGGTAGGCGACCACTGCGACCAGAATGACCAGCAGCCACGACGGTCCCTTCGTCTTCAGCCAGACGACGAAGTCCTCGTTCAACCGGTCATCGGTCAAATCCGATGTCTGGACGTCCTTCAGTCGTTCGCGGTCCATGGTGCCTTCCAGTTCCTGGGTGATCTTCGTTGGGAGATGAATCGACGATGGTATCCAACCGCCCGTTGAGAGGCAATGCCTCTCTGATCGGCCACCACGGGCCTCATCGCTTCAATTTGAGTGCATCGAGGCTTCGCTCCAGCTGCTGGAGGCAGGCCCTGAAGAACCGAGGGTGGCCCTCGCTCCGGATGAAGGTGGGAGCGGTGCCCGCCAGCAGAGCCCGCCGGATCATGGCGAGATCCTCCCACCGGGCCTCGACCTCGAGCCCACGGGCCTTCCTGGCCTTGGCCATCGCCTTGACCGGCTTGCTGGACACGAGGCGTTCCGGTGCGGCCCAGAGCTGCCGCTCGAGAAAGACAGCGTCCTCCAGCCAGTGGCCCGGACGGACTTCAGCGAGATCAATCAGGGTGACCGGTCCCCGCTGCATGCCGACGCGGCTCAGGGCGTTGGCAAGGTGGAGGTCGCCGTGGATCCAATGGCGGGTCTCACGATCACGCCATCGCTCCACGAGCTCGTCGATGTTTCGACTCAGGCGTTTCAGCAGATTGGCCCAGTGCGACTGATCGGCCGGTTCGTTGATCCGCACCGAGTGCCTGGCACCATCGATCATTTGCGACCAGTCCTCGACCCGTGGATCGGCCTCTTCGGCCGGCCAGGCGTCCGCCGCCTCGGAGAACACGGCCGCGGCATCCGCCACCCGCCTGATGTGCTCCTTGTGCCATCGCATGCCCAGCGGTCCATGCGGAATCCTCTCGATCACGATCCAGGCCAGGTCGTATCCGCCCAGAGTCGTGCCGGAGGCGTGCAGCACTGGAACCACCGGCTTCCCGTCGCCGGCATCCGACTCCTGCAATCGCTCCAGCCAGATCAGCTCGCGGGGGCGGACGGGCACCTTGATGATGACCTCGACGGATTCGCCCGAGGGCAGGATCCACTCGCCCCGTCCGGTGGCGGCTCCACCACGCTGCCAGTCGGCCTTGAACCAGATCACGCGATGCAGACGTCCGCTGCATGCCTCCTGCAGGTGGGGGAGCAGGCTGGCGGCGAGCGCCCTGGCGTCCTGTTGGGTGGAACCGCCCGTCATCGAGGCCCCTCGATTCCACCATCGGACCGTACTTCCCGGTTCATCGCCATATCCTGAGCCTAGGCCCTGAGGCCCCCCGGAACAAGTTCATTCGGGTCGCTTGATGGCCCGCCCGGATCCGCCTACCGTCCACGGACGATGTCGTCCTGGGACCTGTTCGTACTCGATCTCGATGGCACCCTGCTGGGTCCCGGCGGTGCCATTTCCGAGGTGAATTCGGACGCACTCGACCGCCTGCGGGCGGCGGGGATCGACGTGCTGGTCGCCACCGGGCGGACCAGGAACGAAGCCGCCCACATTCTGTCTGCGGTCGACTACCGGGGATGCCTGATCGGCGTCTGCGGTGCGATCCTCACCGAACCCGAGACCGGTCGTACGCTGAAGCGACGGCTGCTTCCGGCGTCCCTGGTCCACGAGGCCGTCGGACATCTCCACGAGGAGAGGCATACGACCCTGATCCTCAAGGATCATCACGCCACGGGCTACGACTATCTCGTGGTGGGTTGTCCCGAGGATCCCGATCCCACCCTGCATCCCGTCTCCCAGTGGTGGATGGATTCCATGGGGATCAGCTGCCGCTGGATCGACCGGATCGAGGACGATCCCGATCCCGAACACACCCTCCGGGTTTCGGTCGTCGGCGAGGGAGCACTGCTCGATCCCGCCTCCGCACGGATCCGATCCGCGTTCGGCCGCCGTATTCACATGCTGCAGTGGGGCGCAGTGACATCGTCCCACGCCACCGGCTCTGACGTCCACATCCTCGAACTGTTCGCCCCCGGCGTCGACAAGTGGAGCATGATTCTCGAGTACTGCAACGACCACGGACACGATCCGTCCCGGGTGGTCGCGATCGGCGACGGACTCAACGACATCGGCATGCTGTCCTCCGCCGGACTGGGGATCGCCATGGAGAATGCCGACGACGACGTGCGCGCCGCGGCCGATCTCGTCACCGCTCACCACGGGGCCGACGGGGTCGCTGAAGCGATCGACCGGCTGTTGGGAGCAACCGCATGAAGCCCATCGGATCCTCCCACGCCGATCATCCGCTGGCCCGTCACCGCGGGCTCGCCACGTTGACCGCATCCGAGGCGATCGTAAAGGCCGTGCTGGAATGCCGCCCGAGCGTCGGCGTCCTTTCCGTGACCGAAAGCGACTCGACGCGAACGCTGATCGAGCTGATTCAGTCTCCAGGCATCCGCGATGTACTTCGCATGAATCGCCTGCAGGTACTGGTCAGCCCCGACGCCACCCGGGCCTACGAGCGTGCCGCATGGGCCGCCCGAAGCGGGCAGCATGTGCAGGCGCTGCTGACCGGCCCGACCGCGGCATCCGCCGTCGCATCGATTCGCAGTTGTCGGATTCTCGAGGACGTACCCCAGGGAGCAATCGGGTGCATCATGGAGGATCGTCGCTCGCTCAACGGGGTCGATCTCCCCGGAACACTGCTACTCCGATCGGGCATTCCGCTCATCGCCGCCTCGGGCGTCGAACATCTTCGCGACTGCGTTGAGCACGGCCTGCGGCTCAGCCGGGCTGAACACACGCCTTCGGTGACCCTGGTCCACCCGGCCACCCTGCATTCCGGCGCCACCATCCTGCTGCGTCCGAATCGTTCCGACGACGACCCCGAGGACGTCGGCCTGCGGCAGGGGGGACGCGGCCCCCGATGGACCGAAGCCGGCGGCGCACTTCGAATGGGGCGGCGTCTCGAACTGAACACCCATTCGGCCCTTCCCAGTCCCGGCGATCCTGCAACCGTCGGCTTCATTACCGTCGGGCCCATGCACGCCTCGCTGCTGCACGTCCTGACCACCGTTGGGATGCTCGGACGGGTTCCGGTGCTCCATCTGGGAATGATTCAACCCATCGACGAAGAGGCCGTGAAACGAATGCTGACCCGCTGTCGCACCGTGGTCGTTCTCGAGCCTTCCGCCGGCGCCGTCGAGGATCGCGTCCTTGCGTGCGCGGAACGTCTTCGGGGACCGGAGATCGTGCTGGCCACGGTCTGGGGACGCCGGTTGCCGATGGAAGGCGACATTCCGAATCCGGCAGAAGGATCGATCCACCCTTCGGTGCTTGCCAGACGAATCATGCCGCTCCTCATGGAGATCAATCCGGAGGCATCACGTTCGGCCCGACTCGACGCCGAGCCACCCGCCATCCCCATGGCCCTCGACAACGAGGCTCCTCCCATCGGACACGCGGCACTCGATCATCAGGTCGACCTGCTCGCCACATCCCTTCATGATTCGGTGAATGATGACGGAATCTGGCTGGGGACACCCACGGTGATCGACGGCTCAGAACCCTCCGAGGCCCTGGACCCAGTCCGAGTCAGTCTGCGGGGTGTGCAGCACGGCCCGCCCGGTGCCCGCCCGGTCATGCTCGAGAACTGGTCCCACGATCGTTTCGTACGATTCGGAGGCCCTGCGGTGGTCCAGGCCTCCTCCGACACCACACAGCACCTGATGCTGGTGAGCCAGTACCAGGGAGCCGGCCATCTCAACATCGAACGACTGGCCCGCAGCATGGTTCCGCCGGAACGGGCCGATCGGATCGTCATCCGTCGTTCGAATATCGCCGATCGGGATCGGACCCTGCACGTGATCCGGGAGATCATGCAGGCCGGGCAGCACGGGCTCGTGGTTCTGGTCGACGGCCCCCCGGCGCAGTACAGCATCGATGCCAAGAACGCCGAGTTCCGCGAGATCGACCAGCGCGGCTACCAGGTCATGCAGCGCGTCATCTGGCCGTCCGAGCGGGCGTGCGTGATCCGCCAGTCGGCCGTCCTGTCCGAATCGGAGGCGGCCGAAGCCAGAGCGGTCATGCCCGCCGAGACCACCTGGTCGATCGACCCGATCGCCATGCGGTGGCCTCCGCGTCTCGGTGGACGAATTCGTCCGCTCGTCGAGCAGGTCGAGGTCTTCCGCACCAGGGCCCCCAAGCGGCGCGGCGAATCCACACGCAGCGGACTGCCCAATCCCACGCCCCGGCACGCCGACCGGCCCCGGTGGTTCGCTCACCTGGCCGGCCTACGCGGCTCGGCACCCGGCGCCGCCGCGACCTTCCTGATCACGGCCGGGGAGCACATGGGCTACCGGGTTCGCTATCGATGCAACCCGGAACCCATCGGAGCCGGACGTTCGGCATGGGCCCAGATCGTCTTCACCAGCCTCGACGACGACCGGTGGGACGACGGGCTCAGCTGTTCCATCCCGTTCGGCGAGGCCGATCTCCTGCTCGGGTTCGATCGCATCCAAACGCTTCGCGCGGTGGGCCCGGACGAGATGCTTCGTGTCGGTTCCTCGTCCAGAACCACCGGTGTCGTCAACACCGGCCTCTTCGAGGACCAGCTCGACCTCGGCCAGGCCAACCAGGACATGCGGGCGATCGAGGCCTACCTCGCCTTCCGGCTTTGCGAAGGCGGCCGATACTTCGCCTCGTTCTCCGAACTGTGCCGGTACCGCTTCCACAATGAACGGATGGCCGACGTCGTACAGCTCGGTGTGGCATTCCAGCTGGGATGGATTCCCGCCACCGTGGAGTCGATGATCCAGGCGGCAAAGGGCCTCGAGGAACTCGGCTACGCTCGATCCTCCGAAGCCTTCGACTTCGGCCGACGGCTCGCCCTCGACGAGAAACTGGATCGACTCCCGGTCGAGGATCACGCCGATGAGCCGACCTCCCGAATCGTTCGCCGCTACGGCCACGCGCTTCGACGAACGGGGCCCGGCCGACTCGCCCGGGCGTCGCGGTTTCGGCAACTCGTTCAGCGTACGCTCAATGCGATGCCCGATCTCGAAGCCAGCCGCTCCGGCCGTGCGGCGAAGCGTGATCTGGTGATCGCATTGCGCCGGTGCATGATCTGGAGGAGCTTCGAGGACGCCGAACGCCTCGCCTACGACGTCACGGCGCTGTACCAGTCCGCCCGGGACGACCGGGGCCGGCGACTGGCCCAGCTGGCCATCCTTCCGCTGGCCGAGTCGACCCTCATCCGGGACGCCATCTACATGGCATCGATGGCGATCAGTCCCGAGCACCGTCGTCGTACCAGGCAGCGACTCAACGTCAAGCGTGGCCGCGGAGACCGCATCGAGTCCCGGTACGTGACCAGGATCGAGCTGGTGCTCATTCGGTGGAGATTCCGCGTCGACCTGCGAACCAGCGACTGGCTGACCAAGCTGCTTGCATGGATGCGCAGGGTGATTCCCCGGGGCTGGCGCGGCACCCGACGTGATCGCGAAGTCCGCACCCTGGTTCGCGGCATCGTGCATCGCGCCACCCGCGAATCCGATCGCCACGACCACTGGTTCGACGTCCTGTCCACACTCCACTCAATGGCGGGTCAAGGCGAGCTTCGCAGCGCTTCCCCCGACGACGTGAAGGCGCTCTCGAACTTCGGAAGCTCAGCGATCGATCAGCAGGAGGGGCCGGCCTGACCATCGGCCGACTCGTGTCGCAGCTGTCCGCACGCCGCTGCAATGTCGCGTCCCCGACTCGCACGGATGTGTGAGTTCACGCCACCGTTGCGAAGAACGTTCTGAAATGCGCGGACGTCCGCATCCATCGGACGTCGAAACGGCAGGCCATCGACCTCGTTGTAGCGGATGAGATTGACGTTCGCCCGCATGGTGCCCGCGATGTCGACCAGTTCCCGGGCGTGTTCCGGGCGGTCGTTCACGCCGCCCAGCAGGATGTATTCGAGCGTGATTTCGCGACCGGTGCGGTCGAACCATTCGGAACAGGCCTCCAGCAGCTCCTCGACGGTCGAGTATTCGGCCCACGGGATCAGTTCACGTCGAAGCGCATCGTTGGGTGCGTGCAGGCTCAGGGCAAGCGTGACTGGCACCTCCAGTGCATCGAGCTTGCGTATGGCGGCGGGCAGCCCGACCGTGGAGATCGTGATACGTCTGGCTCCGATGCCGTAGGCCCACGGCGCGTTGAGGATCCGGACCGCATCGAATACGGCTCTGGCGTTCGCGAGGGGCTCGCCCATGCCCATGAACACGATGTTCGTGATCCGCTCCGCCCCCGGCTGGGCCTGCAGATGGTGCACCTGCTCGACGATCTGACCCGCGGTGAGGTTGCGATCCAGCCCTCCCAGCCCCGACGCACAGAAACGGCAACCAACCGGACATCCCACCTGGGACGAGACGCATGCCGTCCTTCGACGATCGGCGGGGATCATGACCGTCTCGGTACGACGATCGCGGGCGGCTGGATCGTCGAACAATGGAAGCCCACCGGCCGGATGATCCCACTCGATCAGTGACTTGCGGGTACCGTCCGTCGCCCGCTGGGCGACGACCTCGACACCACGGTGGAACTGCATGATGCCCCGGATGCGGTCCCTGGTGTCGCCCGACAGGTTCGTCATTGCCTCCAGATCCGTCACGCCGTGGCGGTACACCCACTCGAGAAGCTGCTTGGCGACGTACCCCGGCAGCCCGACCGATTCAACCGCTGCACGGAGATCGGGGGGGGTGCACTCGAAGAAGTGGATGGGGGCGGACATGGCGGTCAGTCCGTGGCATTGACCGTGAGATCGACCACGGTGTACGGGATCCCATGCAGCTCGAGGAACCTGTTGGTGGCGGCGAGATCGTCCATCTCGATGCGTCGCCCGTCGGTTTCGACCTTGCGACTCCGCATGAACTTCCTCAGGCTGCCGGGAAGCCCGAATTCCACGCTCTCGTGGAAGATGTCGTGCTGCTCGACCTCGCACCCGTGGACATTGACCAGTTCAAGGATCAAGGCCTGGACCAGATCCTCCGGAGCACTGGCCCCCGCCGTCACCAGCACCGTGTCGACACCGTCGAATATCGCATCGTCAAGGTCGTCCACATCATCGATAAGTCTGGCCCTCGAACCGTTCAGTTCCGCGATCTCCGTGAGCCGGACGGAGTTCGATGAATGCTTGCTTCCGACGACCAGGACAAGGTCGCAGTGGGGGGCCAGGTGCCGCACCGCAAGCTGCCGATTGGTCGTGGCGTAGCAGATGTCCTCCTTGGGAGGCGAGCTGATCTCCGGAAAGGCCTCCTTCAGGGCCGTGATGATGGTGCTCGCATCGTCCATGCTGAGCGTGGTCTGCGTCAGGTAGACGAGCTTGGACGGGTCGTCGATGCGAAGTCCGGGGATGCATTCGACGGAATCCACCACCTGGATCGACTCCGGAGCCTCGCCCTTGGTGCCGATGATCTCCTGATGGTCGTGGTGTCCCACGAGGAGGATCTGCCAGCCGCGTCTGGCGTACTGGATCGCCTCGACGTGGACCTTCGTGACGAGTGGACACGTCGCATCGATCATGGTCAACCCGCGCCGGGCACCGGCCTCACGGACCGCAGGACTGACGCCATGAGCGCTGAAGACGATGATCGAGCCCTCGGGAACCTCTTCGATGTCCTCGACGAAGGTCACGCCGCGCTCCTTGAAACGGTCGACGACGTGGCGGTTGTGGACGATGTCGTGGTAGACGAAGAACGGCTCGCCGTCGAGCATGCCGAGCAGTTGATCGACGACGTCGATCGCCATGTAGACGCCGGCGCAGAAGCCTCGCGGATTGGCCAGGATCAGTCGCATTGCTCGGTGGACTCCAGCCCTCCAATGATACCTCTCATCGGTGAACCGAGCCTGTGATCATTCATGGTTTGTGGTGCAATCAGGCCTGCAGGGACTACGCAGCCGCCGACCAACCGATAATCAGACCGGGCGATCTGGACTACTCGGAGGTGGGCGGTACCGCAGGGGTGCAATCGAGCTCGTTGAACAGGAAGGCGAAGATGTCGGCGGTCTCGTCGATTCGCATCGTGGTCGGCTTGCCGGCTCCGTGTCCGGCCCGACGACTGATGCGGATGAGCACCGGAGCCTCACCGGCGTGGGCATGCTGCAGAGCGGCCGCGTACTTGAAACTGTGTCCCGGTACGACCCGATCGTCCGTATCTCCGGTGGTCACCATGGTCGCCGGGTACGCCGTTCCCGGCTGCAGGTTGTGGTACGGGGAGTAGGCCAGCAGCGCACGGAACTCGTCCTCCCGCTCCACGTCGCCGTAGTCACCCTGCCACGCGGCTCCGATGGTGAAAAGATGGAACCGCAGCATGTCCAGAACACCGACGGCCGGTAGGCATGCGCCGAACAGATCCGGTCGCTGGGTCATGCAGGCACCCACCAGCAGACCTCCGTTGGACCCGCCCTGGATGGCCAGGCACGCGGGACGCGTCCATCCCGTGTCGACGAGCCACTCCGCCGCGGCGATGAAGTCGTCGAACACGTTCTGCTTCCTGGTCTTCGTGCCCGCCTGATGCCAGGCACGGCCGTACTCACCGCCACCTCGGAGATTGGGAATGGCCAGCAGTCCGCCCATCTCGAGCCAGGCCAGTCGGACCGGGGAGAAGTAGGGGGTCAGTGAAATATCGAATCCGCCGTATCCGTACAGCAGTGTCGGGTTGTTTCCGTCCCGGGGCATGTCGACGCGTCGCACCAGGAACATCGGCACCCGCGTGCCGTCCTTGCTCGCGTAGAAGACCTGCTCCACCGTGTACTCGGACAGATCGACGTCGATCCGGGAACCGTCGATCCGTGTCGATGTCCCCCGGTCGAGATCGAATCGATACACGGTCGGCGGAGTGGTGAAGCTCGAGAACGAATAGAACGTGTCGCGGTGCCCGCGACGACCGCCGCTGGCCGAGGCCGTGCCCAGGCCGGGCAGCTCGATGCTCCCGGTCCGATCGCCGTCCTCGCTCCAGCGGACCAGACGGGTCGTCGCGTCCTGCATCATGTTGGCGATCAGTTCACCGCCGACGTGCTGGACCGACTTCAGTGTTGCTTCCTGCTCGGGAATGACCTCATTCCACACCGGCTGCGATGGATCACCCAGATCGACGGAGACAAGCCGCTTGCGGGGCGCCTCGTTGTCCGTCATGAAGAACAGCCGATCGCCGGAGCTTCCGACGTAGTCGTATTCGTCTGTCCACTCCGGAACCACGTCCACGAACCCTGCGTCGGGCCTGGTCAGGTCGAGGGCTTTCACGATGTTGGGAGGGCCGGAGCCGCGCCAGACCGTGACCACCAGCCAGCGACCGTCCTCCGTCACGGACGGCGACCAGGACCACCGGGGATTCTGCGTATCCTCCAGCACGAGGGTGTCCCGGGACTGGGGCGTGCCGGGGACGTGCCGGTACAGCTTCATGAACTCGTTGCGTCCCACGTAGGCGTCGCCATCGGGGGCGTCGTAGCGACCGTAGTAGAACGCGCTGCCGTCGGGCATCCAGGCCGGAGTGGTGAACTTCGACCATCGGATGCGGTCGGGAAGATCAACCCCCGTCGACAGGTCGCGTATCCGCCACGTCTTCCAGTCGCTTCCCGCATCGGCCACGGCATAGGCGAGGTACCTTCCGTCCGGACTGAAGCTGGTTCCACCGAGGGCCACGGTGCCGTCCTCGGACCAGGTGTTCGGATCGAGCACCACCTCGACCGCCTCGTCGTCGAGGCTCCTCCGGGAGTACAGGACGTCCTGGTTCTGGAGCCCGGAGTTGGCGGAGAAGTAGATGCGATCGCCGACCCGGTACGGGGTGCGGATCTTCTCGTAGTTCCAGAGCTCGCCAAGACGGTTCCGGATCGCGTCCCGCTGCGGGATGGACGACAGGTATCCGTTGGTGACGACGTTCTGGGCGTCGACCCAGTCGCTCACGGCGCGGTCGGCGCGGACGTCCTTCTCCAGCCATCGGTACGGATCCGCGACGGTCGTCCCGTGCAGGACATCCACGTGGTCGACACGCGGGGTCTCCGGATACTCGATGCCGGCCCCGGCGACCGAGACGATCAGTGCAATCAGTGAGCTGTTCATCATGATCCTGTTTCCTCTCTTCAGCCAACGACGTCGGGCAGATCGAACAGGCCCGCGGTCAGATTTCTCGGGCCATGACCGGTGACCAGCACATCGGCCTCGTAATGCACGCTCAGGGATCCGTCGGCGGTGCTGATCGGCCAGTCGTCCGGTGCGTGCACCACCTCGTGGCCGCCCGCGTTGATCATCGGCTCCACCGCCACCAGCAGCCCCTCGTTGAAGAGCCGCTCGGCATCCGGCCACTCGCCCGGGCGCGTGGGCAGCACGTTCGATATGAACGGGGGGCCGTGCAGGGTCTTGCCGTATCCGTGTCCGCCCAGCCCCCGGACCAGACTGAAGCCGCACTCGTCCTCGACGTAGGTCTGGACGGCCCGGGCCCAGTCGGCCAGCGGGCGACCGGGCTGCATCGCCTCGATCCCGCGTCGCAGCGACTCCTTGCCGACATCCATCAGACGCCGACCCTCCTCGGAGACTTCTCGGATCGCGTACGTCCAGGCGGCATCGCCGATCCAACCGTTGCAGCGGACGCCGATGTCGATCGAGATCACATCCCCGTCGACGAGAGGTGCCTCGCTCATCAGATGGGTCCCGTGAACGACGCAGTCGTTGACGGACAGGCAGGAATGGCTGGGGAAGGGGGACTGTCCGGGAATGCGGTAGCGGATGAAGCAGCTCCGGGAACGCATCGCCTTGAGCTCCTGCCCGATGAATGCATCGATCTCGGCGAGCGTAAGCCCCGGTCCGAGGAATCCGACCAGTCTCCGGTGCATCTCCACCACGCAGTCCGCCGCGGCCTCCGCGGCGGCGATGTCCCGTTCCCTGCGAATCATTCGTCCGTCTCCGACTCGCCGGCGTCGGCCAGGAACTGGACGATTTCGCCGTTGCCGATGATCAGCGGGGGTGGGGGCGGGGCGATGACCCACGCCAGTTCACGTTCGTCCCGGGCATCGAGCACCACGAGATCCGCCCGATGCCCGATGGCGATCGATCCGACCGACCCCTGGAGTCCGAGTACGCAGGCGGCGTTGTACGTCGAGGCTGCGATCGCTTCCTGCGGGGTCAGTCCGGTCTTGCGGCAGGCGAGCACGATCGCCATGGGCATCGACGGACACGGGGCCGACCCGGGATTGAAGTTGGTCGCCAGGGCGACCGCGGCTCCCGCATCGACCAGATCCCGACCCGGCGCATAGCGGTCGTCGAGGCTGAATCCGCTGCAGGGAAGAAGCACCGCCATGGTCCCGCTGTCGGCGATGCATCGGACGGTTCCGGGGCCGGAGGCCTCGAGATGATCGACGCTCAGCGCCCCGAGTTCGACGGCCCGCTCGACCATGCCCAGTTCGTTGAACTGGTCCACGTGGGCCCGGATGGGGCACCCGAGCTCGATCGCCTGTTCGAAGTAGCGTGTGGTGTCCTCGACGGACCAGGCGCCCTCCTCGCAGTAGGCATCACAGCAGATTCCGGGAAACTCCTCGGCCACCGCGGGCAGCGTCTCGTTGATCGTGCGGTCGACGAAGTGGGGATCGTCGGGATCGATCGCGTGCGCCCCCAGGAAGGTCCCGGTGACCAGCTGGGGCGTGACCTGCGAAACGGAGTGGATCGCCCGGAGCATCTTCAGCTCGTCATCCGTGGTGAGTCCGTATCCGGACTTGACCTCCAGCGTGCCGGTGCCCCAGGCCGACATGGTCGAGATGCGCTGCTCGAGCATTCCCGCCAGATCGTCCGGCGATGCATCCCGGACGGCGCGGACGGTCGACATGATGCCGCCGCCCTCGGCCAGCAGTTCGAGGTAGGTGGCGCCCTCGAGGGAACGCTGGAATTCGTCCAGTCGACTCCCGGCCCAGCAGGCGTGGGTGTGACAGTCCACGAACGACGGCATCAGGACCCGACCGCCGAGATCGATCTCCGAATCCTGCCCCAGCCCCTCCGGCGTCTCGCCGTCGCCGAGATCGGCGATGATTCCGTCCCGGATCAGCACCCATCCGTTGTCGATCACCGCCAGATCGCGCAGAGCGGAGCCACGGCGCGGGGTCCCGTCTCCCCGAAGGGTGAGGATGCGTGCGTTGACGAACAGCAGTGCCGGCATGAAGGTCGGGATCCCTGACTACCAGTTGCGAATCGGAATCGGAACGTCCTGCTCGTCGGCGCACCGCTGGGCGATGTCGTAGCCGGCATCGGCGTGCCGGAAGATTCCCATCATGGGATCGTTCGTGAGCACCCGGCGGGCCCGGGCCTCGGCTGCGTCCGTCCCGTCGCAGACCACGACCTGTCCGGCGTGCTGACTGAAGCCGATTCCGACACCGCCGCCGTGATGGAAGCTGACCCAACTGGCACCGCTGGCGATGTTCACCGCGAAGTTCAGCAGGGGCCAGTCCGACACGTCGTCGGTGCCGTCGAGCATCCCTTCGGTCTCACGATTGGGGGAAGCGACCGAGCCGCAGTCCAGATGATCGCGGCCGATGACGATCGGGGCCGACAGTTCGCCGTCGCGGACCATCTGGTTGAATTTCACGCCGGCCTTGTCGCGTTCGCCGAGACCGAGCCAGCAGATCCGGCAGGGGAGTCCCTGGAAGGCCACGCGCTCGCCGGCCATGGTGATCCAGCGCCGCAGCGACCGGTCCTCCGGGAACAGTTCCAGCAGCGCCTCGTCCGTCTTGCGGATGTCCTCGGGGTCCCCCGACAGGGCGGCCCAGCGGAAGGGGCCCCGGCCGAGGCAGAACTGCGGCCGGATGTAGGCCGGCACGAAGCCGGGGAAGGCGAAGGCGTCCTTGAATCCCTCGTCGAGGGCCCGCTGACGGATGTTGTTGCCGTAGTCGAAGGTCTTCGCGCCCGACCGCTGCAACTGGACCATCAGTTCCACGTGCCGACGCATCGAGGCCATCGACTGCTCCTGATACCCGTCGGGATTCTGTTCGCGAAGGGAATCGGAGTCGGATCGGCTCAGCCCCTGGGGGTAGTAGCCCTGCAACGGATCGTGGGCGGACGTCTGATCGGTCAGCGTGTCCGGGACAATGTTCCGCTCGACGAGCCGCTCGAGCAGGTCGACCGCGTTCCCGAGCCAGCCGATGGAGACGGCCACGGAGTCCTTCTTGGCCCGTAGGGCACGATCGATGGCGTCGTCCAGATCCTCGATGATCTCGTCGAGGTAGCGGTCGTGCACCCGCTTCTCGAGCCGCTCACGACAGACCTCGGCCATGAGGCAGGTTCCCTCGTTCATCGTGATGGCCAGCGGCTGGGCGCCTCCCATGCCGCCGCAGCCCGCAGTGACGTTGAGCGTCCCTGCGAGCGTACCGCCGAAGTGCTGCCGTGCGCACTCCGCGTACGTCTCGTAGGTGCCCTGCAGGATGCCCTGCGTGCCGATGTAGATCCATGACCCGGCGGTCATCTGACCGAACATCATGAGGCCCTTGGCCTCCAGCTCGTCGAACCGCTCCTGGGTCGCCCAGTGGGGAACCAGATTCGAGTTGGCGATCATCACCCGGGGCGCATCGACCGTCGTGCGGACGACGCCCACCGGCTTGCCGGACTGCACGAGCAGCGTCTCGTCGGGCTCGAGTTCCTGCAGGCTGCGGATGATCGCCTCGTAGGCCTCCCAGGATCGGGCGGCCCGGCCACGACCTCCGTAGACCACGAGGTCGTCCGGACGCTCCGCGACCTCCGGGTCGAGATTGTTCATGAGCATCCGCATGGCCCCTTCGGCCTGCCAGCTCTTGCATGTCAGTTCGGTGCCCCGCGGGGCACGGATGGTTCGAGTGCTTGTGGACATGCCTACAGGGTAGCGTCCCGATCAGGCGAAGGCTCCATTTCGGATCATCAAGGCGATCGCCTCGATGTCCGGAGCGGGGGGGCGGTCCTCGGTCAGCGGAGGAACCTGCTCCCGGATGCGGGCGTGGGCGGCCTCGACCCCGTTGCCGCTGGTGAGCGGACGGTGGTGTTCGAGTGCTTCGGACATGGTCAGCAGCTCGATGGCGATCACCCGAGCGGCGACTTCCACCGAACGCCGGAGCTTCAGACCCGCCGTCGCCCCCATGGAGTTGTAGTCCTCGATGCCCGCCGCAGTGGGGATGTTGCCGATGCAGGCGGGAGTCGCCAGCACCCGGAGCTCGTTGCAGCAGGCCGCCGCCGTGTACTGGGTGATCATCAGGCCGCTGTGCAATCCGGGCTCGGGACTGAGATGGGTCGGCACCCGGTTGAAATCGTCGTGCGCCGCCTGCAGCCAGTACACACGGCGCTCGCTGATGCCCGCGACGGTACACAGGGCCACGGCGATTGAATCCATGGCCAGGGCCAGCGGCATGCCGTGGAAGTTCCCTCCGCTGCGGATCTCGCCATCGAAGACCAGCGGATTGTCCGTCACCGCCCCCAACTCCCGTTCGACCACCTCGCGGGCAGCATTGATCGAGTCGAGTGCGGCCCCGACCACCTGGGGCGTCGCCCGAAGGCTGTACGGATCCTGGACCCGCGGATCGTCGTCCACGTGCGAAGTCACGATCTTCGAGCCCTCGAGCAGTTGCCGCATGCGACGGGCGACTTCGATCTGCCCCGGCTGACAGCGGACCGCGTGGATCCGCGGATCGAGGGTGGCGTCGGTGCCGAGGCAGCCGTCGACCGCCATGGCGGCCGCGGTGATGGCGGCTCCCATCACCAGCTCGATGTCCGACAGTGCAAGGGCGGCCTGAGCCGCCATCAGATGGGTTCCGTTGATGAGAGCGAGACCTTCCTTCGCCTCCAGGACGATGGGATCGAGCCCCTTTCCTGCCAGCGCGTCGGCCCCGCTCGTCACGACGCCCTCGACCATGGCCTCGCCTTCTCCCACCAGCACCAGCGCGGCGTGCGAGAGGGGAGCCAGATCACCGGACGCACCGACCGATCCGAGTTCGGGCACCACGGGGGTGATCCCGTGATTCAACAGCGAGACGATCTGACGGACCAGTTCCAGCCGGACGCCGGACACGCCTCGCGAGAGTGATGCGGCGAGAATCAGCAGCATGGCGCGAACGGTCTCGACCGGCAACGGATCGCCCACGCCGGCGGCGTGGGACCGGATGAGATTCAGCTGCAGGTGCCGATTGGATTCCGAATCGATCCGCTTCCGTGAGAGTGCCCCGAATCCGGTGTTGATTCCGTACACGGCCTCGTCCCCGGACGCCGCCTGCTCGACGGCGGCACGGGTGGGAGCGAGGGCGTCGACGAGACCGTCCCCGAGCTGCACGGCCCGGCCGTGCCGGGCGACCGCGACCACATCTTCGATGCTCAGCGGAGCCCCATCCAGAATCAGTGTTTCCCGGCCCATGCCGACAAGGATACGGGATCACACCGATTCGTTGCGGCCGGCGGTTGCGATTGTCGTCTCGTGCGGTTGAAATAGCCGTATGAAGACAGCCGCACAATGGACGGTCATGATCCTCGGCCTCGGCTGCTCGATCCTCATGTTCCTGCTCATCAAGCCGTTTCTCCTCTCGGGCACGGGCACGTTCGGTCCGACCGTACTTCAGGCGGAGTCACCCGGTCCGGCCATCGTCGCCGTCCTGGTCGCACTCGCAGCCGGCACCGCCATCGCGTGCCTGGCCAGCCGACTGCTCGCCTTCGGGGACGTACCGCTCGAAGACGGAGAACCGTTCCCCTCCGAACCCCCGATCGATCCACACGACGACCGTCCCCGCCCGCGGTCCAGCGGCACCGGCATGCTGATCATCGGGATCGGTCTCGGATGGACCTGCCTGCAGTTGGAGCCGGTCCAGACCGTCATTCTCGACGGATCCACCGGACTGCTGGCGGCCGAAGGCATGCTGTGGGGCCTTCTGGTCCTTCTGATGGCCGCGACGGTCCTCCGCATCGGCGGCCCGTACGTCAACCTGATGCAGAACGACGATGGAAGCACCGACCACTGGGCCAACAGCGTCGCTGCGATCAAACTGGCCGCGTGCGGTGCGTGCGTACTTCCGGTGGTCTGGCTGATCGCACAATCACCCATGAAGGGACAGGTGGTCATCGCCACGACCCTCGGTGGGGTTGCCGCGGGCCTCGTCGGCCGACTGGCGTCACCGACGGTCCAGCCGGTGCTCCTCTTTCCCGCCGTCTGCGTGTTCGGTGCGCTGGGGCAGTGGGTGGCCGGGCTTTGGCTGCCATCAGATCCGACTGCGCTCGTCGCGGCCGGGCAGTTGCCTGCGATCGTGCTTCCGCTTCCGATCGACTACGCGGCCGGAGCGTTGATCGGCGTCCCGATCGGCATTTCGTGGGCGAACAGCTTCCTCGAGAAGCAGGATTCCTCCCAGTCCCCGGCGACCACATGACCCCGAACCGAAGCAATCTCTCCGTGGCGATCATCGGCTGCGGCCGCGTGGGATCCACCCTTGGCGTCGCGCTGTCCCACGCCGGCTGGTCCGTGGATCACCTGCATTCGCAGTCGAGCGAATCCGCCGAACGATTGCATTCCCGGCTTTCGAAGGCCACGGTGCATGCCTCGCCATCGGACGCGATCGAACGGGCTGATCTGGCGCTGCTGACCGTTCCCGATCACGCCATACCGCAGCTGGTCCGATCCATCGATGACCCGTCCGGAAGCCTTCTCGTCCATTGCAGCGGATCACTGGGCCTCGACGTGCTTCCCGGGAACGCGCGGCGCGGCTCGTTTCATCCGATCATGACCATTCCCACCGAACCGACTCCGGGCATCCTCGATGGAGCCACGATTGCGATCGACGGTGACGACCATGTGCGTGGCGTCTTGGAGCAGATGGCCCGCGACGTAGGCGGCCGTCCGGTGCGCATCCAACCCGAGGACCGGATTCTGTACCACTTGTCCTGTCTCCTGGTGGGGGGATACCTCAGCAGTCTCGGCGCCGAAGCCGCCGGCATCTGGTCACAGATGGGATTCGATACCGAACGCGGCATCGAGGCGCTGTCGCCGATGATCAGCCAGGTCGGGGCCAATCTCGGCGAGCAGGGGATTCCGTCCGCCCTGCAGGGAACCGTTCAGCGGGGCGACGTCGATGCGATCCGCGCCCATCTGGTCGTGATCGACCAGCGATGCCCACAACTCAGGGGACTCTACGTGGGGCTCGCCGAGGCTTCCCTGCGCCAGGCGATCGCAAGCGACGCACTCGACGAGGCCAGAGCCTCGGAAATTTCCGTACTGCTTTCTTGCTGACTCCCGACGCTGGCCCAGCATCTCAGACCGGAACCGTTGATCGATGGGATCGAAAAGTTCAAACGAGTCGAAACTTCCGCCGGTCCGTGCCCGACTGGTACGTGATCCACTGACGTGGCCGCAGCCGGATTTCCCCTCCTGGATCCGCACCGTTCCGCTTCCGCACGCCGCATCCAGCCGCACCATGATCGCCGGGGCCCCGATGATCGGGCTCCTGCTTCTGGTGCTCTTCGCCGTGCTCATCCTGCTTCCGGTCGCCGCCCGCGGCTGGTCCAACCTGACCACGGTGGAGATGGCGATCTACGGCGGGGTCCTGTTCATGATTGCCATCGTCTTCGTGGGCTTCTGGGTCGATCAGGCACGGGAACGCCGCTTTCTCGTACGGAAGCTTCGTTCGTCTCGCTGGGCACCGACGCTGAAAGCGCTCCAGGCCGCCCGACCGCCGTTCCGAAGGTCCGCCCCCCGCAAGGCATCGGGCGTCTGGATCGACCTGGCCAACGCATTCACGGAGCGGGGACTGGATCGCCCCCGTACGATCGCCGACCTTCGTGTGGCCCTTGAGCTTGAACGACTTCCGATCGCCGACGAGCTGGTCGAGCCCGAAAAGATCGTGTCGGGTTCGAGATCGGACCGCAGGAACCGCCGGAACTCGATCATCAATGGTCTCGTGGGCGTCACCATCGGCCTCCTCACCGGAGCAACCGTATGCATCGTTGTCGGCATCGCAATGATCCTGATCCCGATGCTGAGCCTCCATCGCATCCGCAAGTCGGCGCCGGATCTCATGCTCGGGCTCTCCGCCACCGTCGCCGGCCCGGGATTCCTCGTCTGGAACGAACGGCTCGTATTCCGCTCCGACGCAGCCTTGTGCCTGCTTCGGTCCATCGGCACGGTCCGGAACACGGACCCCGCCGTCGAAGCCTGGTTCTACTCGCCGGAAGGGATTCGAATGCTCGCATTCCCTTCGGTCCACGATCCGCAATTCGTGGAGTTCTGGAAACGCTGGAACCATCCGAACCCGAGGCACGAGTTGGCCGGCGAAACCTGATCTGCTGGTAGGATGACCGCATGCAGCACGATGCGAAGCGACCGACACGGTGGTGGTACTGGTGGCCCTTCCTCCTCGGCCCGTGTGCCATGGCCGCCTGCTACCTCACATTTCCCGCGGACTACACTCGCGAAGCCTTCAAGCCCACCTTCGAGGTGGTCGCCCTGGCCCTGGCGAGCACCGCGGTGGGGCTGGGAATCGTTCGGCTCGCATGGCAGCGGACCGAATACCACCTGCTGATCCTCCTGCTGGCGGCCTCCATCCTGCTCCGCGAGATCCACTGGGACTGGACCACGAAATTCGTCTACATCGCCGTGGCCGTGCTCGCAGCGTGGGGGTGGTTCTGGCGAAAGCGGGTCGACCGGTTCCTGAATCCGAATCCGTCCGTGCGGTGCTGGCTGATCGCGACCGCCTTCACCTACGTCCTCTCCCAGGCCATTGCACGACGAGCCTTCCGCGACATCCTCCCCGAGGAGGAGCTCTACTACGGGGACACGGAGGAACTGGTCGAGAACCTGGCCCATGCGATGCTGATCGTCTGCATCGTCGCCGGTTCCTGGAAGCGCACCGCATTCGGCCGGCCGACCTGAGGGAACCGAAGCACGCACGAGTCCCTCCCGACGTCCGCCGGCAGCGGCATCCGGATCTTGGTCGCTGCGGATCATTCCCTCTATACTTCCCGGCATGTCACTCGTAGTCACCGGCACCATCGGAATCGATTCTGTCCAGACCTCCAGCGGCTCCGCCGAGGGGGTCATGGGAGGCTCCTGCACCTACTTCGCCGCCGCGGCGTCCCTTCTCGGACCGGTCCGCGTCGTCGCGGTGGTGGGGGACGACTGGCCGGCGGAGCATGAATCCGCCCTGGCATCGTTTCCGCAGATCGACCTTGCGGGCCTTGAACGGCGGACCGGCTCCAGCACGTTCCGCTGGGGCGGCAAGTACCACGACGACATGAATGAGCGGGATACGCTCTTCACCGATCTCGGAGTGCTCGAGGAGGCGCCCCCCCCGGTACCCGACCAGTACACCGACAGCAAAATCGTCTTTCTGGCCAACACCCATCCCGCGGTCCAGGCCGGCATGCTCGCTCACTTCCCCAACCGGGAACTGGTCGTCGCCGACACCATGAATCTCTGGATCGACATCGCACGGGACGATCTCGGATCGCTGCTCCAGCGGATCGACGGCCTCGTCCTCAACGACTCGGAGGCCTGCCAGCTCACGGAACGAAGCAATCTGGTCGAAGCCGCCGCCGCCATCTGCGACATGGGTCCCACCTTCGTCGTGATCAAGAAGGGCGAACACGGCGCATTCCTCCATCATCCCGACGGGCAGGCCGTGCTGCCTGCGATGCCGCTCGACGCGTCGCAGGTGGTCGATCCCACCGGCTGCGGCGACTCCTTCGCCGGCGGCATGATGGGGCACCTCGCCGCGACCGGACGCTGCGACCTCCCGACGATCCGCGAGGCTCTCGCCTGGGGCACGGTCGCGGCCAGCCACACCATCGCCGAGTTCGGGCTGGGCGGCCTGCAGGCCGCCACCGAGGAAAGCATGCGGGAGCGATTCGACCGCTTCCGATCCATCACCTCGTTCTGATCAGTCGCCGAGGACCTCCGAGAGAAATCCGGCGGCCCGATCGATCACGTCCCGCGCCGCTTCCGGCGATGCTCCCGTCCGCAGCACCACGATCGACGTCTTGAGTTCACCGTCACACCGGGTGAGCAGTTCGTCCGCCGCGCTCCGGGAAATGCCCTCGTCGTAGGTCATCAGCACCCGAATCGCCCGATCATGCAGCTTGTCGTTGGTAGCCCTGATGTCCACCATCCGATTGCCATGCACCTTTCCGAGCCGAACGAACGCTGCGGTGGTGATGGTGTTCAGGGCCAGCTTGGTCGCGGTGCCGGACTTCAGCCGGGTGGATCCCGTCAGAATCTCGGGCCCGGAGTCGAGGCACAGCAGATGATCGACGTCGACGCCCTCCACCGGAGCACAGCAGAGCAGGGCGGTCAGGCACCCCAGGCTTCGAGCGTGCCGGAGCCCGCCCAGAGGCCACGGAGTCGTACCACCGGCGGTGATGCCCAGCACGGTGTCGTCGGCTCCGAGGCCGATTCGCTGCAGTTGGGTCATTGCGTCCGACGCCTCGTCCTCGCGATGCTCCGATGATCGACGCAATGCATCATCACCACCCGCGATGAGACCGACGATCTGGCCCGGATCGGACTGGAAGGTGGGCGGGCATTCGGATGCATCGAGTACACCGAGTCGACCGGAGGTCCCGGCGCCAAGGTAGATCAGTCGACCACCACACTCCAGCCTGGGTACCACCGCGTCGACGAAGGCAGCCAGCTCGACTGCGATACGGTCCAGAGACGCCGCGGCGCCGCGCCCCTCCTCGGCCATCAACGACACGAAGTCGATGGTGGACATCCGATCGAGCGATGACGAACCGAGATGGGGGTGTTCGGTCTTGACATGCGAACGGTCGGGGGGGAGCGGCATGCAGAAAGTCTACCTCACTGAAAAAGACAGCCCGCCGCGTCGGACGCGGCGGGCTGGTGATCGTTGCGATCGGGGATGGATCAGACCATCTCCTTCAGGCCCTTGAGCGGGCGCACCTTGACGACGTTGTGGGCGGGCTTGGCCTTGAACATCATCTCTTCGCCGGTGAAGGGGTTGACGCCCTTGCGTGCCGGACGGCGGGGCTTGTGCTGCTTGACGATCTTCATGAGGCCGGGAACCGTGAAGGTACCGGGGCCACGACGACCGATTTGCTTCTTGACGAGACCAGTCATGGACTCGAAGACCGATGCGACTTCCTTGCGCGTCAGGCCGGTTTCATCGGAGATGCTTCCGAAGATCTGGGTCTTGGTGAGCGGCT
>MDTD01109118.1_pt1 | contig 49768 bp, 50 predicted proteins | sample 811221 | NCBI WGS metagenome assembly MDTD01 (sample SAMN05326646, study PRJNA326480) | marine metagenome | isolation source: seawater | place: Pacific Ocean: South West | collected 2011 | reverse complement strand
TTGATGCGACGACGGTTCTGAACCGCGCCATCTCGGAAAAAGGCATCTATCCGGCTGTTGACCCGCTGGACTCCACCAGCCGTATCCTCGACCCGCTGGTTGTTGGCGAAGAGCACTACTCGGTTGCCCGCGGCGTGCAGGAAATCCTGCAGAAGTACAAAGAGCTGCAGGACATCATCGCCATCCTCGGCATGGACGAACTGTCGGAAGAAGACAAACTCGTCGTGGCCCGCGCGCGGAAAGTGGAACGCTTCCTGTCGCAGCCGTTCGACGTGGCTGAAGTCTTCACCGGCTCGCCGGGCGTGCAGGTGAAACTCGAAGACACGATCAAGGGCTTCAAAGGCCTGATCGCTGGTGACTATGACCACCTGCCGGAACAGGCTTTCTACATGGTCGGCGACATCGAAGCCGCCAAAGCCAAGGCCGCCAAGATGATGGCAGACGCGTAAGCGGACAGGATATATGGCCGATAAACTCCACTTCTCGCTCGTTTCGCCCGCGAAAGAGCTCTTCTCCGGCGAGGTCGATCATGTGATCGCACCTGGTTCGGACGGTGAGTTCGGCGTGCTGGCGCACCATGCACCCTTCATGACGACGCTGCGCAACGGCGTGGTGCGCGTGCTGGAAGGCGACACGGTCAAGATGCGCATCTTTGTGCGCGGCGGCTTTGCGGACATCACGTCGGCTGGCCTGACCATCCTGGCTGAAGAAGCCCGCATGCTCGACGATGTGAAAGTTGACGACGTGCAGGCCGAGATGGAAGCCACGCTCCTGAAGATCCAGTCGCTCGACAAGGACGATTCCACCCGTTCGACGCTGCAGGAACACTACGACTATCTCGAAAGCCTGAAGGCCGCTCTGGTCCACTAAGGTGACACCAGACCTGAATTGAAGACGCCGCCCGTTTCCGGGCGGCGTTTTTTATTGGCTGACGGCAGGGATCAGTCGCCCGTAAATTCCGGGTCGCGGCCTTCGAAGAAGGCTTTTATGCCTTCCCGGAAATCGTCGGAACGCTGGAGCAGGGCGAAAGCCTCAAGGTCTCGGTGGGCCGTGGCCTTTGCCAGGGCGTGGGCTGCCACGTTCACATCCTGCTTGACCATTTTCAGGGCTGTTGGTGGCAGGCGGGCCGCCGCCGCAGCGACTTCGCGCGCCTTGTGCATGGCTGTGCCGGCAGGCACGACGTGATCTGCAAGCCCCCAGTTGAATGCGGTGGCGGCATCGATCTTTTCGCACAGACCGGCGATCCGCTTGGCCCGGGCGGGGCCGACCAGCGCCACGAAACGGGGAATGGAGCCCCAGCTCATGTTCATGCCGCGCTCGACTTCGGGAACGTAAAAAACGGAGTTTTCGGCCGCGACGCGCAAGTCGCAGGATGTCGCCAGCGCCGCGCCACCCCCGACACACCAGCCTTCGATCGCGCAGATGGTCAATGCGTCAACATTCTCCCAGGCCTCACACATACGGGGACCGCGACGCAAATGAATCCTCCGCTCCCGGAGGGAGGACTTGGCAGCAGTCGTCCCAGCCGGATCTTTCAGATCGGCGCCCATGGAAAACTGGTCGTCTCGCCCACTTAGAATGACGGTCGAGATTTCCGGCGTATCATGGAATTGGAGCGCCGCATCTGTCAGGTCCTGCATCAGTTTCTGGCTGAGCGCATTGGCCCGTGCGCCGGTGTCGAACCGGACAATGGCAATTCGGCCATCAATCTCTATGCGGACGAGGTCGCTCATGCGGATTCAGCAGGGGGGTGTTCGGCCGCATGGCGGATGAAACGAGCCAGTTTTTCAGGCGTTTCTGCGCCTTGGGCTGCGAACTGCCGGTTGGCGATATAGGTAGGCACGCCTGTGATACCGACTTCGCGGAAGTATTTCTCTTCGGCGCGAACGGTGACGACATCGGCATCTGTGGACAGAAGGTCAGCCACGATGGTCGGGTCGAGGTCGATCTGGCGGGCAATGTCCACCAGAACGCCTTGGTCGCCAATATCGCGTCCGTCGTGGAAGAAGGCGCGGAAGAGGGCCTCCTTGGCGGCGGCCCCTTTTTTCTGCCCCTGAGCCCAATGGACGAGGCGGTGTGCATCCAGGCTGTTCGGGCGCCAGGTGATCTCGTCGAAGCGGTAGGGAATATCCTCGGCCTCGCCATAATCGATCAGCGCCTGGCGCATTGCGCCGGACCGTTCTTTCGCCTCGGGCGAGCTGAAGGCCTTGCGCATGTATTCCTTGTAGTCGACCCCGCCCGCCGGAATGGACGGGTCGAGTTCATAAGGACGGAATAGAAGTTCTACTTCCACGTCCGGCACCATGGCGATGGCCGTTTCGATGCGGCGCTTGCCGAGCCAGCACCACGGACAGACGAGATCGGAAACCATTTCAATAACAACAGGCATGGCATGAACCTATGCCCCGCCGCTGGCCGGCGCAACCAGCGAGACCGGCTGATCCGGGGTCAACGGGTTGACCAGGCGACATAATACAACTAATTGTACAATTAGTTGTATAAAAGGTTTGCCGCAGATGAGCGATACGAATTTTGTCGATTCCCACAGGCTGAGCGCAGCATTTGTTGCCAACCAGCTTGAACGCCTGGTGGAAGTGATCGTGACGCAAGGCAATGACATGCTGGATGCGGCAGGGATCCGGTTTCCCTCCCGGACGGTCTCGACGGTCCTGTTTGTGGGAGAAAATGCGCCGACTTCGACAGCCGATATCGCCCGCGCGCTCGGGCAGCCTCATCAGTTGGCGACCCAACGTGTCGACCTTCTGACCCAGCTCGGCATTTTTGAACGTATCAGCGATCCCGACGATGCCCGCCGGAAACTGCTCCGCCTGACACCGGAAGGACGGGATCAGTTCAAGGTCCTGACCGGACGGCTCGAGAAAGCCGGACAGGCTTTCGAGACGCTATTTGCCGAAATCGGATGTGACCTGCCAGCCGTTTCGCGGCGTGCGGCCGATGCCCTTCACGAGTCCTCCCTTCTCACACGCATGAAAGCGATTTGACATGATCAGACTTGCCGCCTCCATCTTTTCCGCGCTTTTGCTCGGAAATATCTCTGCTTGCCAAATGCCGGGCGCGCCAGCCGATGCACCGCCGTCCACCCTGTTCGCGCAACCATGGAACAGTGGTGTCGATCCGGATGAGCCGGCTTTTCAGGTTCAGGCGATTGATGCGGACACATATGTGATCCGCCAGTCTTTGCGGACAAGTTTCGAAGCCCCGTTTCTCTATCTCCTGTTTGGCGAAGATTCGGCGCTGCTGATCGATACGGGCACCGAAGAGGGCAATCTGCGTCCGGTGGTTGACCGGTTGATCGCCCAGCACCTTGCGGACAGCGGGCGCTCGTCATTGCCGCTTGTCGTCATGCACACGCATGGTCACGGCGACCATGTCGGGGGCGATGACGGTTTTGCAGGCAGACCCGACACTGTGGTTGTCGGGCACTCAGTTGAGGATGTGACCGCGTTCTTCGGAATCTCCGATTGGCCGGAAGACATCGGTGCGCTCGACCTTGGCGAACGGACGGTCGAGATCCTGCCGACGCCAGGGCATCATCCCTCACATGTCATGGTCTATGATCCCGCGACGCACATCCTGTTCAGCGGGGATGCGATCTATCCCGGCCGGCTGTTCTTCGAATGCGGCGCGGCTGGCGAGTACGCGGCCTCCATCGACCGGGTGGCGCGCTTCGCAGAAAGCCATCAGGTCGACTGGCTGCTGGGCGGACATGTAGAGATGAAGGCGCAGCCCGGGCAAGCCTTCGGGCAGCAGGCAAAATCACGCCGCGGCGAGCATGTCCTCGAATTGCCGGCAAGCGCCATCAGCGATGTCCAGGCCGCTTTTTCCGGAATTGACGACTATCCCCGCGTGACGCCGTTTGCCGAGTTTGTGCTGTTGCCGCACCCAGCCGATCCGCGTGGAAAATCTCCACCGGATTGGTGCAAACCGTCCTAGGGTGACGCGTCCTGCTTAGGAAAAAACCATCCTTACACGAAAGAATATTTCTGACATGACCAGACTTGCCACTCCGCTTCTCTTGTTCATTTTGTTTGTCTTTGCGCTGTTTCCTGCGGCCTGCGCGTCATCCGCCGATGTGGAAACGAATAAAACCGCCTGGAGCCGGATCGAACTCGAATCCGATCTGGATGCCTGGCTGGATTGGACGCGCTCGACCCATCCGGCGTTCGAACAGAGCGTCGACGTGGACGCATTTGAGCGTCAAATCAAACAGGTTCGCGCGGGCCTTCATGACGGAATGGAAACGTCGGAGGCATGGTATCTGTTCGCGCGGCTGAACCCGCTCCTGAATGATGCACATATGGGATTGGAGTTGCCCGCAATCGATTCCGATTTGGATTCTTGGGACGTCGAGATCGAAAATGGGCATGCCTATGTTCTGTTGCCCGGACCAGACGAAAAACGTCAGGAGATCGTCACTGTAAATGGCCTTTCAGTGCGAGAGGTGATCGCACGGACTTTGCCGGTTGTGCGAGGGGAATCCGATGCGTTGAGACAGCGCATATTGGAGTTGCGTTTCCGGGAACTGGTTACGCTGAATCTTTATGGTGGTTCGCCCGTGGAGGTTCGGCTTCAGTCTACGGACGGTACAGAACGCGTCGTTTCCGAAATCAAGCCAGTCGCCGCAGCTTCCGAGGCGACACCGTTCAGCCTGTCGTTTCTCAATTCTACGGCAATCATGCGGATCGATACGTTCGAGAAAGACATCGATGCGGAATTCGCCAGTTTTGTCGAAGAGAGCTTTGCTAAAATCGCATCTGAAAAAGCAACGCGACTGGTCGTCGATCTTCGAGACAATGGAGGCGGTGCGCATGAGGTATCAGATCGGCTGCTGAATTATCTCACCTCGGAACGTTACACGCCGATTTCCGCTGTCCGCGCCCGTGTCACCGAGGCGAACAGGGGTCAAATTCCGGGAGCTGAGCCGGGAGACGTGGTGGCCATGCCCTATGCACAATGGGTTGAACCTGAAAGCAGATTGGACCACCGTTTCGGCGGAGACGTTATCGTTCTGATCGGCCCGGCGACCTATTCGCAAGCCATCGTTTTTTCAACGACTGTCCAGGATTATCAGATCGGCTTGATTGCGGGCGAGGAGACGGTTGGCAAAGCCAATCAGACCGCTCAGGTGCAGCACTTCGACCTGCCGAACACCGGCTTCCATGTTCGCGCACCACTTTACGTGCTGACCCGTTCTTCCGGTGAGGAGACAGGGATGGGGGTCGTGCCGGACATTCCGATATCGAATGTAGAAGATCGGCCAATCGCGCAGGTCCTGGAAGCGGTTGATCTGTGGACAGCCGAAAACGGTCAGCCGGATTTGGCCTTGCAGCGCTAGGGCTTGGTTGGCTCTGATTGATCGTGTGAGTTATCCGCGGCGTTGGGGAAGGCAAATCCATCACGCTCCAGAATGCGGCGTATGTCGGTCTTCAGCCATGTCTCGCGGGAAGAGGGCTTTTGTCCCGATTTCTGCAGTTCCAGGCCGAAGGGCAGGGACACCTTGTCCGGCGCACCGTCCGGCACGATTTCCGGGCCGGAGAATATCGTGCGGGGTGTGGGCTCCGGTGTCATGGCAGACAGGGTCAGGCCGAGGGCCACCAGCGCGCCGGTCCAGACATTCGACTTGAAAACGGCGAGCGCGATGTCTTCCCCATGGCGCTTCAGCCGTGAGATCTGTGACGTGGCATGGCCGAGGAAGGCGAGGGATGTGACAGCGCCCATGCGGCCCGCCCCCTGAAGGCCGGAGGCGGCGGCAATCAGGGCCGCAGCGATGATGAAGAAGCCGAAACTGTAGAGCGCCGCATGCTTGCCAAAGAGGCGCGCTGTGGATTTGACGCCGATCAGGGCGTCGTCTTCCCGGTCCTGCAGGGCGTAGATCGTGTCATAGGCCACCGTCCAGCAGCCGAGGCCCACATAGAGCAGGATCGCGGGAAACCCGACACTGCCCGCCACCGCGACACCCACCAGGGCGCCCCAGTTGAACGTGGCCCCCAGCCATGCTTGCGGCCACCAGGTGACCCGTTTCATGAAGGGATACGCCGCGACCAGCGGAATAGAGAGAAGGGCAACGATCTTGGCGTCGCCCGGCAGGCAGAGCCAGACAAGGAGGCCCACCGCCAGCTGGATACCCAGGAAAATATGAGCTTCCCGCAAGCTGACCAGACCGGCCGGCAACGGGCGCAGCGCGGTGCGCTCCACTTTCGCATCGAAGTCGCGGTCCGTGATGTCGTTCCGGGTACAGCCCGCCCCGCGCATGGCGATGGCGCCGATCAGGAACAGGACAGCCCAGATGAAATCGGTGAGGTAAAGCCCGGTTTTGATCCGCTCGAAGGCGAGGCCGATCAGGCAGGGCAGGTACAGCAGCCAGATGCCCACAGGCCTGTCCCAGCGCGCCAGCATGGCATAAGGGCGCATGCCCGGCGGCAGGCGGGAAAGCCAGCCCGGCAGGGCGCTGTCGGCAGGAGAGATCTGGGTCTCGGTCATCTGCGCGGCTTATAGCGCGGATTCCCCGGACGGACAGCGGGTTGCACGTTTCAGGGGAGTGGTTACGCCACCGAGACGGTCTTGCGGTTCATGAAGGCGTGAAGCCCGTCGGCGGCCAGTTCGCGGCCATAGCCTGATTGTTTGATGCCGCCGAAGGGCAGGCGTGGATCGGAGGCCACCATGGAATTGATGAATGTCGCGCCGGCTTCCAGCTCGTTTACGGCCTTGTCGATTTCGGCCTCCTCCTTGGAGAACAGGGTCGAACCGAGACCGAACACGCTGCGATTCGCGCGGGCAATGGCGTCGTCGAGGCTGGAAACCTTCCAGAGATTGGCGACAGGGCCGAACATTTCCTCATCGGTCGAGGGCGTGCCGGAATGCGCTTCGGCAAGGATCTGAGGCGCGATCCAGGCGCCTTTGCCGGGTAGGGTCCGGTCTTTCGTCAGGCATTCGGCGCCACCCTTCAGGGACCGGTCGACCTGGTCTGCCAGCTCATCGCGGATCTGCAGTGTGGCAAGCGGGCCGACGTCCGTGCTGTCTTTCATCGGATCGCCCACTTCTAGCGTGTCGAACGCGGCCACGAAGCGTTTGCTGAATTCAGCATGGATGTCAGCGTGCACGAAGAACCGCTTGGCGGCGATACAGGACTGGCCGGAATTCTGGGTGCGGGCGGTGACCGCCGTCTTCACGGCCTTGTCCAGATTGGCGGACGGCATGACAATGAAGGCATCCGAGCCGCCAAGTTCCAGCAGACTCGGTTTGATGCTGTCCCCGGCAATCGCGGCCACGCTGCGCCCGGCAGGGCCGGACCCCGTCAGCGTCACGGCTTTCACCCGGTTATCGCGAATCACGCCTTCGACATCAGACGAGCCGATCAGCAGCGTCTGGAAACAGCCATCAGGGAAACCGGCGCGGCGGAAAACGTCTTCGATGTTCATGGCAGACCGCCAGACATTCGAGGCGTGTTTGAGCAGGCCCACATTGCCCGCCATCAGGCCTGGCGCGGCGAAGCGGAAAACCTGCCAGAAGGGGAAGTTCCATGGCATGACGGCGAGGACCGGCCCCATAGGCAGGTGACGCACAAAAGCGCGGTGCGCGTCGGTCCGGATTGTCTCATCCTGCAGGTAGCTGGCGCCGTGTTCGGCGTAGTGACGGCAGGCGGTCGCGCACTTTTTCACTTCGCCTTCAGCCTGGGCGAGCGGCTTTCCCATCTCCAGTGTGATGTCACGCGCATATTCGGAGGCCTTGGCCTCCAGGATATCTGCCGCGCTGTTCAGCAATTCGGCGCGCTCCGCCAGCGGCACGTTCCGCCAGCTGAGGAACCGATCAGCGGCTTTGTCCAGCGCGGACTCGATGCCCGACGCGTTGAGCGGCGTGAAGCTTTCGATCACTTCGCCATTTGCTGGGTTTATTGACTGCACCTGTGTGTCTGGCATGGCGTGCTCCTGACTTAACCTCGTCCCTGTATAAGCCTATACCCCGCCCATGAGTTCCACACCCCGACTGTTTGTGACCCAGGATCTGGCCGAAGGCGCAGCCTTTCCGCTAGACGATGCGCAATCGAATTACCTTCTTCGCGTCCTGCGGTTGGGCCCGGGTGCGCCAGTGCGCGTGTTCAATGGCCGTGATGGCGAATGGGACGTCCGGATCGGCAATGTTCAGGGCAAACGCGCCAGCCTTGAGCCGGTCTCCCGGATTCGCCCCCAGCCGGACGTACCGGCCAGTGCGCCCGTCCTGTTGTTTGCCCCGGTGAAGAAGGCAGAGACGGATTTTATTGTGGAAAAGGCGACGGAACTCGGGGCCGCGCAAATCTGCCCGGTTCTGACGGAGCGCACGCAGACCCGCACGGTACGGCTCGACCGTTTCCACAAGATTGTGCTGGAGGCCGCCGAACAGACCGAAAGACTGGACCTGCCGGAGGTGAAAGACCTTCAGCCACTTGCTGCGGCGCTGGATGCGCTGGCGGCGGGCACGGTCGTGATCTTCTGTGATGAGCGGGGCGACGATGCAGATGCGCCCTGGGGCGGCGAGACAGGCCGGGCAGGGCCCATCGCGGACGTACTGGCCGGGCTCGGCGAGGCGCCGGTCGCGATCCTGATCGGGCCAGAAGGCGGGTTCACACCGGAGGAGCGTGACTGGCTACGTGGCCGGGAAGATGCCGCTGCCGTCAGTCTGGGCCCGCGTATCCTGCGGGCAGAAACAGCTGCTGTCGCAGCGCTCTCTGTCTGGCAGGCGTTGAAGGGGGACTGGCGCTAGTAGAACCAGCGCTTGATCGGTTTTGGCCTGGCGCCTTCCCAGCGTCGTTTCCAGTCGATGGCGAGGCCGACGCGGTGATTGATCTTGCCGTCCCAGACCGGCTTCAGCCCAACCGATAGCAGCGTATCGTGCAGGCGCTGACCGATGGCCACATTGTCTTCCGGTGAGGCGGTCGCGTCGGCGGCGCCGTAGCTGATATAAAGGCTGCCGCTCTCCACGGCGCTTTCCGTATCCTGCTGGTGGAAAAAGACATACCCCTTCGGTTCGCGGTTGGAGAGGTCCTGGAAGTCATCCATCTCGATGCCGATTTCGGCAGCGCCGCACGTGCCGCAGCAGGTAAAATGCTGGCGGGCGACAATGTCTTCATCTTCCAGCATGTCGAAGGCGAGGGCGAGACGGTCGTAATCGGTGAGAATTGGCCACGCCTCCTGATCCTGTACCAGTGCGGACACGGCGTGGACGAGGGCGTTGCGCACCTCGATCTGGCGGTCGCGGTCGGTGAGCGGGCTGCGAAAATCCTGTGCGTAATCCAGCAGGATTTCCTCGATCTCCTCCAGCGGCTCATAGCCGCCACGAACGTGCAGACGCGCCCACATTTTCAGGTCGTCGCGTTCATCGGTTGTCATCTTGGTCATCTGCGGACTCTCAACTTAAACTAATTCGTGAGAATAACGCGGTTGGCGTTCAAGAGAAACAACCTTATCTGCAAGCTTCATTCTGGTTCGCAACAGGGGGTTTGGGATGACCACGCCAACGTCGGACATCGACGAAACCTCCCCGCGCATCGCGGGAAAGCATGAACTCGTCGAGTATCTGGAGGCCGGGAACAAACCGGCAGCAGACTGGCGCATCGGGACTGAACACGAAAAGTTCGGCTTCCTGCGCGAGAATCTCGCGCCGCTCCCCTATGACGGGAAGGCCTCCGTGCTGGCCATGCTGGAAGGCTTGCGGGACCGGTTTGGCTGGGATCCCATTGTGGAAGGCGGCAAATTAATCGGGCTGCAGCGTGACGGCGCCAGCGTGTCGCTTGAGCCGGGCGGCCAGTTCGAACTGTCCGGTGCACCGCTGGAGACGATCCACCAGACATGTACCGAAGTCGGCCGGCACCTCGAGGAAGTACGCGAAATTGCCGATCCGTTGGGGATTGCATTTCTCGGCCTTGGCGCGAGCCCGCTGTGGAGCCTTGCCGAGACGCCGGTGATGCCGAAGGGCCGCTACAAGATCATGATGGAGTATATGGACAAGGTCGGACGCCTTGGCCGCCAGATGATGTTCCGGACTTGCACCGTGCAGACCAATCTCGATTTCGAATCCGAAGCCGATATGGTGAAGAAATTCCGTGTGGCGCTCGCACTGCAGCCGCTGGGCACAGCGCTGTTTGCCAATTCGCCCTTCATGGAAGGCCGACCGAACGGCTTCCTGTCCTACCGGTCGCAGATCTGGACGGATACCGACCCGGACCGGACCGGCATGCTGCCGTTCGTTTTCGAGGACGGCATGGGCTTCGAGCGCTATGTCGACTATGCCCTCGACGTGCCGATGTACTTCGTGCGCCGGGGCGGAAAATACCTGGATGCCAGCGGTCTCAATTTCCGGGATTTCATGGACGGCAAGCTTGAAATCCTGCCAGGCGAGCGGCCAGCGCTCGACGACTTCGTTGATCACCTTTCCACCATCTTCCCGGAAGTGCGCCTGAAGCGGTTCCTGGAAATGCGTGGGTCCGATGCCGGACCGTGGTCACACTTGTGTGCTTTCTCGGCTTTCTGGGTGGGACTGCTCTATTGCCCGACCTGTCTCGACGCGGCGTGGGACCGTGTGAAGTTGTGGACGGCGGCAGAGCGTGAGGCAATGCGCCAGTCGGTGCGGACACTCGGTCTCAGGACGCCGATTCCGGGCGGAGCCACAATGCAGGACCTGGCTATGGAAATGCTGGACCTTGCCCGTATCGGACTCAGCAATCGTAACAATCTCTCCGCATCCGGCGACAACGAGACGGGTTACCTGTCTGAGCTCGATGAGATTGCCCGTTCCGGCAAAACGCCCGCCGAACGCCTGCTGGAGCGCTATTACGGCGCCTGGAACCGCGATGTGCGCCATGTTTTCACGGAAAAGGCGTATTAGGGCAAAGCCTTCCCCGGTTCCGGGTATGATTTGGCACATACTGCCTTGAGACCACTGCGCTTGCGTGGTCATACTACCAGATCATAGAACTTCCGGGGAGTTGAACGCGTGACTGATATCGCTGCGTCGGGTGAAGCGGGCAAGGGCCGCGACACGTCTTTTTTTGGTCATCCAAAAGGATTGGCGATCCTGTTCCTGACAGAGATGTGGGAGCGTTTTTCGTACTACGGAATGCGTGGCCTGCTGGTGTTGTACCTGACCCAGCATTTCCTTTTCTCGGATGAAAAATCCTCGATCATGTACGGCGCTTACACAGCGCTTGTTTACGTGATGACGATTATCGGCGGCACCCTGGCTGACCGTTATCTCGGACAGCGCAAGGCGGTGACTTTTGGCGCCATCCTGCTGTGCCTTGGCCATTTTGGAATGGCGTTCGAAGGGGAGGGCTCAAAGGAATATGTTGTCACCAACGGCGCGGAAATAGAAATCCAGCATGAAGGGCGCGGCGACAACCGCCAGCTCTTCGTGGACATGGATGGAGAGAGCCGCAGGGTCGTGTTCGAGCAGGGAACGGGAGACCTGCAGATCCTCGAAACTGCGGACACCGCGAAAGAGCCGACCGCATCTGTTTATCAGCAGATCGCCAAGGATGATTACACGACCCGCATCGAGCGACAGCAGCTCTATACCAACATCCTGTATCTTTCGCTGGCCTTCATCATCGCTGGTGTCGGCTATTTGAAGGCAAACATTTCCACCATTGTTGGCGCAATCTACGAGTTTGACGACCCGCGCCGGGATTCAGGATTCAGCCTGTTCTACATGGGGATTAATCTCGGCTCTCTGATTTCGTCGCTGACTTGCGGCATCATCGGGATTGTATGGGGCTGGAGCTATGGTTTCGGACTCGCCGGAATCGGCATGCTGGCCGGACTGCTTGTGTTCCTCTGGGGACAGAAATTCCTTGATGGCAAAGCCGAGCCGCCCAATCCGGAAGCCCTGAAGAAGTCGTTCCTCGGGCCAATCACTGTCGAAGCAGCCTGTTATCTTGCCGGCGCCGTCGTCATTGCGGTTGCCATGCTGCTGGTGATGAACGCGGAAGTTATTCCGGACTGGTTCGTTGGCTCTCTGGGTATCGTCATCTTCCTGGGACTGGTGATCTATGCGTTCGTTCAGCTTCACGGCAGTGAACGCAAACGCATGTTTGCGGCAATATACTTTGTTTTGGCGCAGATTCCGTTCTGGGCCCTGTTCGAACAGGCTGGCTCCTCATTGACCCTGTTCACTGATCGTCTGGTCAACAAGGAGATGTTCGGCATCAATGTTCCGACACCGGTCTTCCAGTTCCTGAATGCTGGCTACATCGTCCTTTTTGCACCTATCTTTGCGTGGATGTGGATCGCTCTGGCAAAACGCAAATTGGAACCATCGACACCGGTCAAATTTGCGATTGGCGTTTTCCTGGCTGGCCTTGGCTTCCTTTCGCTCGTTGGAGGGATAGGCATGTCCGGCGCCGGGATGACTGCGGTTGGCTTCATTTTCCTGATCTATTGGGTCCACACGATGGGGGAACTGATGGTGTCGCCAGTCGGTCTGTCCGCTGTGACGAAACTGGCGCCTGCGCGTGTGGTCGGCATGACGATGGGGGCCTGGTTCCTGTATTCGGGACTGTCGAACTATCTCGCGGGCGTAATCGCCCGCCACAACCGGCGCCGAGACGATCGGCGGCCAGATCACCGACGTGGCAGCCGCAAAAGCGACTTATGTCAGCGTCTATTCCAATGTCGGCTTTGTCGCGATGGGAATTGGTGTGTTGATGTTGATCATCTCGCCGATCATCAAAAGCTGGATGAAGGGAAGCGAGCTGCCGGCGGAATCCTCTATGGTCTCTGACGAGATGTTCTGACGATCCTTTGCAATGTGAACATGAAAGGGCGGCGCCAAACGGGGCCGCCCTTTTTCGTAACCGTCCGCTCGGCCCAACGGCGGGGTGCCGGGAAATGAAGTCTATCTGTAAGGCGGGATGAACGGATCAGTGGGCAGGCCACGCTTCAGCCAGCCATCGCCGCTGTCGTCATTGCCCACCATGCCTTCGCGAATGTCGAAGACGTGTGTGAAGCCAGCCTTTTCAAGCACGCTGGCGGCTTCTTTGGAGCGTTTTCCGCTCCGGCAGATCACAGCGATCGGCTGTTCAAGATCCCCCAGAACGGCGCCACGGGCCTGAGCAATGAAATCCCGGTCCTTCACATTGATGCCATGACTGTCGCGGGGCAGGCCGGTCATGGCCCACTCCGTCGGGGTCCGGACATCGAGAACCACGATGTCGCCCCGCTGCACCATTTGCCAGGCGGAATCCGCTGGCAGGGCGCCGGGTTCTGCGCACGCAGGAGCTGTCATGAATGTGGCCCCGAGCAGGGCTCCAATCAGGAAACGCATCGTATCACCGTCCTCTACTGATCGGGCACACGAACGAATCACGCCGTGTCCCTCTGCCCGATTGTGGCCAGAAAGTGACAAAATGATTCCGGGGCTTCAAGTCCCAGCCCCGGTTGTTACAGCAATTTTAGCCTGCACCGCCGACTGTAAGCGCACCAACCTTCAGGGTTGGCTGCCCAACGCCCACCGGGATCGATTGTCCGGCCTTGCCGCACATGCCGACGCCGTCATCCATGGCAAAGTCATTGCCGATCATGGTGACATCCTGCAGCACGGTCGGGCCATGTCCGATCAGGGTGGCGTTCTTCACAGGTGCGATCACCTTGCCGTTCTCAACCAGATAGGCCTCGGTACACTGGAAGACGAAATTGCCGGAGGTGATGTCCACCTGACCGCCGCCGAAATCCACCGCCCACAGGCCGCGCTTGATCGATGACACGATCTCCTCCGGATCCTTGTCGCCTCCCAGCATCACCGTATTGGTCATGCGCGGCATGGTCTGGGCCTCGTAGCTTTCGCGCCGGCCGTTGCCTGTCGGTTGCTGGCCCATCAGGCGCGCATTCAGACGGTCCTGCATGTAGCCCTTCAGGATTCCGTCTTCGATGAGAACGGTCCGCTGGGTCGGTGTGCCTTCATCGTCGAAGGACAGCGAGCCGCGCCGGGCCTCAATCGAACCGTCATCAATGACCGTCACGCCTTTCGCGGCGACCTGATCGCCGATCCGGCCTGCGTACACACTTGTGCCTTTGCGGTTGAAGTCGCCTTCCAGGCCGTGGCCCACGGCTTCGTGCAGCAGGACGGCTGGCCAGCCCGGGCCGAGCACAACTTCCATCTCGCCGGCGGGCGTCGCAATGGATTGCAGGTTCACCGATGCCTTTCGGATGGCCCGGCGGACCATGTCCTGCCAGCGTTCGGGCCGGATCCACTCGTCATAAGCCGCCCGTCCTCCGGCCCCGGTACCTGCCGATTCGCGGCGGCCATTTTCTTCCAGCGTCACCGAGACGTTCAGGCGGGCCAGCGGGCGGATGTCCGAGAAGGCCGCGCCGTCCGGGCGCAGGATGTCAACTTCCGTATGGCTGCCTGAGAGGGACACCGAGACTTGCACGACTCGCGGATCGCTTGCCCGGGCCCAGGCGTCTATTTCGGCCAGAAGGCCGGTTTTCATGGAAAAGTCAGGCGCGGCCGTTGGGTCAATCGGCTGATAGAGGCGGCGATTGGTCGGAACGGGACTGGCGGCGAGCTTTCCGGAATAGCCGCGTTTGGCTTCTGATGCCGTTGAGGCGGCCCTGCGGATCGCATCCAGGGACAGTTCCGAGGCATAGCCAGACCCCTGTGCTTCTCCTGCGACAACGCGCAGGCCGAAGCCCTGATCTGTGTCGAAGGCGGCAGATTTCAGCCGGCCATCGTCAAAAACAAAGCTCTCAGAACGGGAGCGTTCGACATACAAGTCACCATCGTCGCCGCCGCGCACGGCGTCGGCAAGAATTTCGGTGGCCTGGCGGAGATCGAAGGGAAGGGCGTTTTCTGTCATTCAGACTAGATGCGCGTCCGCAGCGTAGGCGGCAAGAGGCGAACGTGCGGTTTCCCGGAACCAGCCCTTCAGTTGGTCACGGTGAAGCGGGTGAGTTGCCATTTGGCGCGTTCGAATTCCGGATTGAGTTCCAGGGTTTTCTGGAAGTCCGAATAGGCGCCGACCAGATCTCCGGTGTTTTCGCGCGCGATGGCCCGGTTGTAATAGGCGGCATAGAGTTCCTGACTGTCGAGTTCGATTGCCTTGTTCAGTGAGACCAGGGCTGAGTCGAAATCCTTGAGGAAAATATAGGCCGCTCCCTCGTTCAGCCAAACGGCGCCGAGCTCGGGTTTCATCTTCTTGGCGGTGCCGTAGTCGGACAGGGCACCGTCATAATCGCCCGCCCGCATGCGCAGCACGCCGCGATTCGTGTAGGTCGCCGCCCGGTTATCCAATTTCATCATTTCGGCCTGAATGGCCTTGGTGCAGATTCGCTCGCCTTCCTGAGGCGAAATACGGCCGTACAGGGCCGCTTCGTAGCAGTCGCTGGCGATTCCGCCGCCGATGACGGACACTTGAGCGGATGCAGCAGGCGCAGCGATAGCAAGAAAGCTGGCGGCAAGCAGGGCAGATCGGATCATGGTAGCCTCCGAATTACGGGAATTTACCATATCATTTTATCACCGACGAGGCGAGGCAACGACAGGCTGCGACAATATTGAGCGCGGAAAGAGGTAGGTTGCGGCTAGTACGTATTGTAGATACAGGAGCAGAGATTCCAACGAGACGAGGATTCCTTCGTGCGACACCTTCTTGCCGCTCTTAGCGCAGCGTTGTTCGCCGCTCCGGCTTTTGCTGCCATTCCGCGTGATGGCGCTCTGGGCTTCCAGCCCGCCGCGACGCGCATTGCCGAGCGTATTCACCACTTCCACACCTTCCTGCTGTGGATCATTATTCCCATTACGATTTTCGTTCTGCTTCTGCTGGCGTACGTGATGCTGCGCCACAATAAGCGGTCAAATCCAACACCACGGAAGTTCAGCCACAATACGCTGATCGAGGTGATCTGGACGGTCGTTCCGGCGCTGATCCTTGTGGCCATTGCCAGCCAGTCCTTCCCGAACCTTTACTATCAGGACGTTCCGCCGAACCTGCAGCAGGTTCAGGACAAGGCGAACAAGTTGCTCGCTGACGGCAAGTCGGGCGAGTACGAGCGCTTCACGAAGGAATACAATCCCGAGGCGGCTGCCCAGGGCTTCGTGAACGTCAAGGCGCAGGGTAACCAGTGGAACTGGACCTATACCTATCCGGATATCACTGATGACGCCGGCTATCCGCTGGAGTTCGTGTCGAACCCGCTTCAGGTCGGCCTGTCGACCGATTCCAAGGAAGGCGTTCGCAACCTGTCCGTCGACTATCCAATGGTCGTGCCGGCTGGCCGCTACGTCCGTTACTATACGGCCGCTGCCGACGTGATCCACTCGTTCGCCGTGCCGGCCTTCGGTATCAAGACGGATGCCGTTCCGGGCCGCCTGAACGAAGGCTGGTTCCTTGTTGACGAGCCCGGCACCTATTACGGCCAGTGCTCGGAACTGTGCGGTGTGAACCATGCTTTCATGCCGATCGAGGTCCGGGTCGTGCCGCAGGAACAATTCGATCGTTGGGCGCAGCTGATGCTGGCCGGCGACTATGATGCTGCGGCCGCTTCGGTGCAGAACATCGCTTCCATTGAACCGGCGACCCAACTCGCCGCGATCACTGAATAACCCGAGAGAGAAGAGTACGTCCCATGCCCATGGATGAAGTCGCCCTCGACCACGCCCACGACGATCATGACCACAAGCCTGGTTTCTTCAAGCGTTGGCTGTTTTCCACCAACCACAAGGACATCGGTACGCTGTACCTGATCTTCGCGATGATCGCGGGGATCGTGGGGTACACGCTTTCCGGCCTGATCCGCTGGGAACTTGCTGAGCCGGGTATCGGCGTGTTGACGCGCTTCGTTGCCGGTGAAGGCGACGTGGCGATTCAGAACGCCAAGCATTTCTACAACATGGTTATCACCTATCACGGCCTGATCATGATCTTCTTCATGGTCATGCCAGCCCTGATCGGCGGCTTCGGCAACTGGTTCGTGCCTCTGATGATCGGCGCGCCTGACATGGCGTTCCCGCGTATGAACAACATCTCGTTCTGGCTGACCGTTGCTGCTTTCGTCCTGGCTTGCATCTCGATGACGATCCCGGGCGGTTCTGCGGGCAATGGCTTTGCAGGTGGTTGGGTGCTTTACCCGCCGCTGTCTTCGACGACCGGTCACCCCGGTCCTGCAATGGATGTCTTGATCCTTTCGCTCCACACTGCCGGTATCGCGTCGATCCTGGGTGCCATCAACTTCATCGTGACCATCCTGAACATGCGCGCGCCGGGCATGACCCTGCACAAGATGCCGCTGTTCGCCTGGGGTGTGCTCGTAACGGCTGTCCTGCTTCTGCTGTCACTTCCGGTGCTCGCTGCTGCGCTGACCATGCTGTTGACGGACCGGAACTTCGGTTCCCAGTTCTTTAACCCGGCCGGTGGTGGTGACCCGATCATGTTCCAGCACCTGTTCTGGTTCTTCGGTCACCCGGAAGTTTACATCATGATCCTGCCGGCCTTCGGCATCATCAGCCACATCGTGTCGACCTTCTCCAAGAAACCGATCTTCGGTTATCTCGGCATGGCCTACGCCATGGTGTCGATCGGCGTCATCGGCTTCGTCGTGTGGGCACACCACATGTACACGGTCGGTATGGATGTGGACCTGAAAGCCTATTTCGTTGCCGCGACGATGGTCATCGCCGTTCCGACGGGGATCAAGATCTTCTCGTGGATCGCCACGATGTGGGGCGGTTCGATCGAATTCAAGGTCCCGATGCTCTGGGCCATTGGCTTCATCGCGCTCTTCACAGTTGGCGGGGTCACAGGGGTTGTGCTTGCCAATGCGGGCATCGACCACTCGCTGCACGACACTTATTACGTGGTGGCGCACTTCCACTACGTGCTGTCGCTCGGCGCTGTGTTCGGTCTCTTCGCAGGCTGGTACTACTGGTTCGAAAAAATGTTCGGCATCAAGTACAATGGTTTCCTTGGCGGCCTGCATTTCTGGCTGATGTTCATCGGTTCCAACGTCCTGTTCTTCCCACAGCACTTCCTGGGCCTGCAGGGCATGCCGCGCCGCTACATCGACTATGCCGACGGCTTTGCCACCTGGCACCAAATCTCTTCGATCGGTTACGCCATCACCATGGTTGCCACGCTGGTCTTCTTCATCGGTCTGGCTGAAGCTCTGATCCGCCGTCGCAAGGGTGTGGCCAATCCGTGGGGCGAAGGTGCCACGACGCTGGAATGGACGCTGCCGTCGCCGCCGCCGTTCCACCAGTACAATGAACTGCCGCACGTTACGGCCAAGGGCGGTCACTAACCCACCGCTTGAGACACTCAATCGCAGCGGCCTCTCGTCCCACGAGAGGCCGTTCGCATTCGGAAGTCCCGGAAAGAAGGACGTAAAACGTTGAACATGCGCTTGCCCATCGTGATTGGCATGTATGCCTTCATCGTGGTGTTTCTGCCGCGCAATCCGGCCGTGGACCGCATGTTCGACAAGGTGCGGACCATCGATCCGGATATTGCGATTACAGTCTCCGTCGTGGCGCTGATCGCCGGAAGTATTGGTTTGTGGGTTCTCTGGCGCCAGCCGAAGGGCCTGCTGCGGACAAAGCCAAGCCGTAAATTGGTGATCGTCAATTCCGGTCTTGTCGGTATTGTGTTCGCAGGCATTTTCGACGTCATGCAAAAGTTGTCCGGGACCTCGACGGATCTGATCAGCCTGATCCTGGTGCCGATCGCCTTCATGATTGCGGAAGCCACTTACCTGGCACTCGAATGGCGCATGAACCGCAAGTTTGATAAGGAATAGGGCGGTATTTGGCCTCAATGACCCAATTGTCGCGCTGACAGCACTGACTTCCACACCCATACCATAAACAGACCAACCGGACCTGAAATGACCGACGCCCCCGCCACTCCAGAAAAGCGCTACGGCACTGCTGGCGACTATGTGCAGCTGCTCAAGCCGCGCATCATGATGCTGGTCGTGTTCACCGCGGTGGCGGGTTTGATCGCGGCCACTGGTGTGACCGGTCAGTCAATGAATCCGGTCATGGCAGCGATCGCCGTGCTCGCCGTGGCGCTTGGGTCCGGCGCGGCTGGAGCGATCAACATGTGGTACGATTCCGATATCGACCAGGTGATGACGCGAACGTCCACGCGGCCGATCCCGTCCGGAGCTGTGCCGCGTGAAGAGGCAATTGCAATGGGCATGATCATGAGCGGCGTATCCGTTCTGCTCATGTGGCTTGCGTCGAACTGGCTGGCAGCTGCGCTGCTCGCATTTTCGATCTTCTACTACGGCGTCATTTACACGATGTGGCTGAAACGTTCGACGCCGCAGAACATTGTTATCGGCGGTGGAGCCGGGGCCTTTCCGCCGGTGATCGGCTGGGCGGCCGTAACGGGCAATACGCCACTTGATGCGTGGATCCTTTTCGCCATCACCTTCTTCTGGACCCCACCGCATTTCTGGGCGCTGAGCCTGCTGGCCCATTCGGAATATGAAAAAGCAGGCGTGCCGATGCTGCCGGTGACGCATGGGGCGAAAGCCACCCGGCTGCAGATGCTGATCTATACATTTGTGCTGGCGGCAGTTTCCATGGCGCCGTTGGTGACCGGGCTTGGCGGCTGGGTCTATGGCGTTGTGACAGGCGTGTTGAACCTCGCCTTCCTGTATTTTGCGGTACGTGTCTGGCGCTCGCATGCCGGTGACGATGGTGCCTCCGGGGCAGACCAGAAGCTGGCACGCAGCATGTTCCTGTTTTCGATCCTTTATCTGTTCCTCGTCTTTGCGGCCCTGATCGTAGAGCACGCGGCCGGACTGCATTTTCCTGTCGGAGTCCTGTAAATGAGCAATGAGGATCTGAAACCGGGTGAGGAAAGTTTCCCGGAGCCGGCACATCTGGACGCTGCGGCGCGCACGGCCCAAAAGCGGCGAAATCTGTGGTTGGGGCTGGCATTGCTGGGCTTTGTCTTTCTCGTGGGGCTCACCACTTTTGTGCGCCTCAGCGGGTCGCAGGACAATCAGGCCAACTTCTATTACAATATGAATCAGACCGGGCAGGAAGAAACGCCGGCGCTTCCGCCGGGAATGTCGCCAGATCAGGCCGTGCCGCCAGAGACTCTATCGGTGGATCCTGAGGTTTCGGAGGAGATCATCGTGGAAGAGGAGACACCCGAGCAATGAGATTGTCGAACGCCAAAGTCGCCGGCATTTCGCTGGCGGTCTTCACGGCCATGCTGGGCCTCGGATTTGCCGCGAAGCCGCTGTACGGCACCTTCTGCCGGGTGACCGGATACGGTGGTACCACCAGAATCGCCACATCGGCGCCGAAGGAGATTGTCGACCAGACCATCACCGTGCGTTTCGATACGAATGTGGCCGACGTACCGTTGGAATTCCGCCCATTACAGCGCTCCGAAGATGTGAAAATCGGCCAGCATGGCCTGGCGTTTTTCGAAGTGTCCAATCCGACCGACGAGGAAATCCACGTCATCGCGGCGTATAATGTGACGCCGCATTATTCCGGCAAATACTTCAACAAACTGGAGTGTTTCTGTTTCGATGAGCGGGTGATTGCGCCTCACGAGACCAAGAAACTGCCCGTGGTTTACTTCATCTCGCCAGATATGGTGGACGACCATGTGGCGGACCAGCTGGAGACCATTACGCTCAGCTACACTTTCTATGAAAGTTCGAAATACAATGGGCCCAAGACCCAAGCGGCTTTAGGTGCGGCGAATTCAGCCACGGGCGGCTGAAACTGTTGCACTTTCGGTCCGGAGCGGTCTAAACAGCTCAGAGATTCTAGGGATATAAATCAAGGGGTCCGCCAGACATGGCTCACGGCGAAGTCAAACACGATTACCATCTGGTCAACCCGTCACCGTGGCCGCTTCTCGGCTCGTTGTCGGTACTGGTTCTGGCGCTTGGCGGCGTCAATTTCATGAAAGGCCTTTTCGGCATGGAAAAGGGAACCGTGTGGCTTCTGGCCCTCGGTTTTGCCATGGTCGGCTGGGTCATGATCGGCTGGTGGCGCGAAGTCATCAAGGAAGGCAAGATCGGCGACCATACGCCGGTTGTTTCCATTGGTCTGCGCTACGGCATGATCCTGTTTATCGCTTCTGAAGTGATGTTCTTCGTCGGCTGGTTCTGGAGCTTCTTCGAATTTGCCATTTTCCACGGCGCCCGCGTCGGTGAAACCTGGGACGCAGCCAATCCGCTGTTCGCAGACGCCCTGTCGAAATTCAGTGATTGGCCGCCGGTTGGCGTCGAAACCTTCGACCCGTTTCACCTGCCGCTGATTAACACGCTGATCCTGCTGCTGTCCGGTACGACTGTGACCTGGGCGCACCACGCGCTGCAGCATGATGACCGTTCCGGCGCAAAGCTGGGTCTTCTGGTTACTATCCTGCTCGGCATGGCCTTCACCGCGCTGCAGGTGTTCGAGTACAGCCACGCCCAGTTCAGCTTCGATGGCACGCTGTATGGTTCGGCCTTCTTCATGGCCACCGGCTTCCACGGCGCACACGTTGTGATCGGTACGTTGTTCCTGATCGTGTGCCTGCTTCGCCTGCTTATGGGTGGCATGTCGGCCAAGAAACATCTCGGCTTTGAATTTGCCGCTTGGTACTGGCACTTCGTTGACGTGGTCTGGCTGTTCCTGTTCGCCTTCGTCTACGTGACGCCCTACCTCGCGCTGGGTGCCGGGCACTAGACGGCCGCGCAAACGACGCGCTGACTTTCCAGGGGCCCGCCGGCGCGCAACCGCCCGGCGGGCTCTGCTTATTCGGGCAGGGCCGTTCCCTGCGGCTGAAAGGGTCGAAGATGACTTTTCGTCCGTATCCCGTGATGACCGTGCTGACGCTGATCAGCCTGGGCATCCTGATCTGGCTTGGCAACTGGCAGTATGGCCGTTTCACAGAGAAAATGGCGCTTGACCGGCAGACGCCGGACTGGACCGTGCTGGACGGTGAGATCGTGCCCGGCAGCGAAATTCTTTCCTACTATTTTGTGGAAGGGCAATCGGGTTGGATGCGCGTGGTCGCCGTCGATACGGGTGAGGCTGTGGTCTACACGCCGATCGAAATCGTCCAGCAAATCGACCCTCCAGGCGTTTGTGAGGGTGAACACTGTCCGGCAGGCCGGTTGTCAGCCAGAGGGGTCTACAAGCCGGCTTTCAAGCGCAACGCCTTCACCGCCGCAGACGACAAGGCAAATCGTGTCTTCTATGTCCTGGATCCTGCAGAGTTCGCGTCGCTTCTCCCGGATGAACCGGCTTCGCGCGTGAAGCTGGAAGTATTCGAGCCGGAGGTCATCCGTTTCGTCTCCGATAGCGGCCCCTATCTGATCGACAATCCCTATGCACGTCTGCGCCTGGATGACGAATTGCCACCACAAAGGCATTTTGGGTATGCGATCACCTGGTGGGGGCTGGCCATGGCGCTTATCGGCGTATATCTCGCCTTTCATCACCAGAAGGGACGTCTCAGGTTCCGGAACGAGGGCAAATCGTGAAGTACATCTCTACCCGGGGCCAGGCTCCGTCTACTGACTTTGCCGGCGCGTGCCTGGCCGGCCTGGCGCCGGACGGCGGGCTGTATGTGCCGGAAAGTTTTCCGCAGATTGATCCTCCTGCAAAGGGCGAAACCTATCATGAAGTCGCCGCGCGCATTCTTTCCGCTTTCACGGGCGATGCGATTCCGCTGGACGATCTGAAGCCGCTTTGCGCGCGGGCATATGGCAGCTTCGCGCATCAGTGCGTCGCTCCGCTGACCCAGTGGCGTCAGGATGCATGGCTGATGGAATTGCATCATGGCCCGACGCTGGCGTTCAAGGATATCGCGATGCAGATCATCGCGCAGATCTACGACTATCTCCTCGATAAATCCGGACAGCGTATGATGATTGTCTGCGCGACCTCTGGTGACACAGGGGGCGCAGCAGCAGCCGCGTTTGCCGGCGCAAAGAATACTGATCTCGTGATTCTGCATCCGCATGGACGGATTTCGCCGGTGCAGCGAATGTTCATGACGACGACCGGCGCGTCGAATATCGTGAACCTGGCGCTTGATGGCGATTTCGATGACTGTCAGGCGATCGTGAAAGACATGTTCGGTGACCGGGAATTTGTGAACCGAGTGAATCTGTCTGGCGTCAATTCCATTAACTGGGCCCGGGTGGCCGCGCAGTCGGTCTATTACGCGACAGTGCAGGCGGCGCTTGGCGGCGCGCTCCGCTTTGTCGTACCCAGTGGCAACATGGGCGATGCGCTGGCGGGTTATGTGGCCGCGCGCTGCGGTCTTCTGAGTGGTGGATTCGAAGCGGTGTGTGCAGTGAACGCGAACGATGCGCTGGCTCGCTTGTTCAATACCGGCGTGATGTCCCGCGCCTCGGCGGTCGCGACGCCGAGCCCGGCTATGGATATTTCCGTGCCGTCCAACTTCGAACGGCTGCTGTTTGAAATGACCGGGCGCGATGCCGATGCCGTCCGCACCACATACGATACCTACAAGCAGGCTGGCGAAGCACCTTTGCCGGAAGAGGCTGTCTCCCGCCTGAAATGCTCTGGCCTGTCGGCCGCCTCTGTCAGCAATGACGAGACTATGGGGGAGATGGCGCGTTTCGAACAGGAGACAGGGTGGCAGATTTGTCCGCATACAGCGGTCGGGACCTTCCACGCACGCCGTCTGCCTGACGCCGATGTCAAAACGGTTGTTCTTGCAACTGCGGCGGCGGCCAAGTTTCCTGAAACTGTGGAAGAGGCGACCGGGCGTAAGCCTGTAATGCCTGCGCGGGCGGAAGCGCTCTACCAACACGATGAAGTGTTTGAGCGGACTGAGGCATCCATTGCCGCTGTCCGCGCGCGCATCGAGCAGCATGTGGGGCGGAGCCGGTAGAATGTTGCCGCCCTTGCGCGAAACGCTGGTAACGACGGAGCGGCTGGTGCTCGCGCCGCCGTTCCGGGCCGATTTTGCGGAGTGGGCAGATTTGCGGGAGCGCAGCCGGACGCATCTGGAGCCCTGGGAACCTGTCTGGCCAAGCGATGTGCACAGCAAGGCGGACTGGAGCCGGCGCCTGAAGGCCTGGCACAGCAGTTGGCGCAATGGCCGGGCGCACGTCTTCCTGATCCGTCGTCAGACCGACAACCGGCTCATCGGAGGCGTTTCTCTCACCAATGTACGCGGCTGGCCGGCCCAGGCCGCCAATCTCGGCTACTGGATCGGGGCGGACCATCAAGGCAACGGATACATGCATGAAGCCGTAGGCACGATTTGTACCTGGGCGTTCCAGATCCTGGACCTTTGGCGCATCGAAGCAGGTACCTTGCCAACCAATGAACGGTCGCAGCGCGTTCTCGCGAAAGTCGGTTTCGAACGGGAAGGATATGCCCGCGATTATCTGGAGATTGCGGGAAAGCGTGAAGACCACATACTTTTCGCTCTCGTCAGGCCGACGATGCAGCGTTAGATTCACAGCATCATGGCGCAACCTTCCGAGATAAGCCCGCAGGGCAACTGGCACTGGAGTGCCCCGGCCAAGCGCCTCGTGATCGATGTGCCGCCTGGGTCTCCTTATTCTGAGCTGTCCGGGGACTGGTCCATCGATGCGCTGGAACAGATGCTTGAGGGCCTGAGCCGCGGACGCCTGGAGCGGACATTCGACGCAGGAGAGGGGCCTGTACGCTGCAACCTCCGCCTGTCGAGCGGGCGCGGTGTCCATCTTGTCGGGGCGTTTGTCGGAGATACGGAAGCGCGCGGCATGCTGCTGACGGGAGATGATCTGCAGGAGATCGACCCGTCAGACCTGAAGCCCGGGCCGGATCTCGCGCCGGTCTTCCAGCCGATTGTGTCTTTGCGCAACGGGCAGGTTGCCGGATTTGAGGCACTGGCCCGTTGGGACGATGGTGACTTCACGTCGCCGCCCAGCCGGTATGAGGATGAGGCGCTCGCCTCCAACATGCTGATCCGGTCCGCTGAAGCTCTGGCGCGGCTGCGTGACATTACCGGGCGCGAGGACCTGTTCATGCAGGTCAACCTGACTGCAAGAGACCTGGCCCGCGGGACGTTGCCTGCGCTCGTTGAGGCGTTGATCAACGGCTATAATTTGCCGGAACGCTCGATGAAGATCGAGTTGACCGAACAGGCTGCCCTGCGCGACGCAGATTTTGCCTTGTCGGCGGCCCTCGCATTGAAAGCCGTGGGGGCGGGGCTGGTTCTGGATGATTTCGGCACCGGGCATTCTTCGTTCGCCTGGCTGGCGGATCTTCCGGCCGATAGCCTCAAGATCGACCACGGCCTGACCCGGCGGCTCGGCCAGCACCGGACGGATACGATCCTCTCGACCATCACGCTCCTCGCCAATCGCCTTGGCATGACCAGCACGGCGGAGGGGGTTGAACGCAAGGAAGACGCAGCGCGGCTGCGGGCGCTTGGCTTCGATCATGTGCAGGGATTTGCGTTTGCGCGGCCTATGGATATCGAATCCGCGATCCGCTTCATGCGCTATTGACCAGGGCCCGGGTCAGGCGTTTCCCGGATCAACCTGCAATCTTGCGCTGTCGATACCGAGGCGGCCAAGCGCGTGGCGCCATTTGCGCTCATGCGCGCTGGAGAAAATGAGTTCGGGATCCAGGTCACAGACCAGCCAGGCATTCTCAGCCAGTTCCACTTCCAGCTGGCCCGCGCCCCAGCCGGAATAGCCAAGCGCCAGCACACTGCGCCGGGGTGGCTGCACGGACCCCATGGCATGCAGGATGTCTCGCGTAGCGGTCATGCAGATGTCGCCCTCCACCGGCAGGCTGGCGCCTTCATTATAGACATCGTCGGTGTGCAGCACGAATCCACGGTCGGAACTCACCGGGCCGCCATCCAGCACGAACGTGTCCGGCACATCCGCTTCAATCGGCACATCGAGTTGTTCGAACAATTGGGGCAGGCGCAGATGCGCCATCGGCTTGTTCAGCACGATACCCATCGCGAATTCCGGGGAATGCGCACAAACAAGGATGACAGATCGCGCAAACCGGGTGTCGCCAATCCCGGGGAGGGCGATCAGGAGCTTGCCTGTCAGGTCTGTATCCATGAGCGCGGAAATCCTTCAACGATGAAGCTGGGCGATCCCGGTCGCTTTGGCAAGGGCCGGACTCCTTGCTTCGCAGCACCAGGCGACCTATGTCCTTGGTCAAACCTGCAGGGAGAAATACATATGAGCATCAAGGTCGGCGATAAGCTTCCGGACGCAACTTTCATGGAAATGACCGAAGACGGTCCCGCGCCGTGCACAACGGCAGACGTATTTGGCGGCAAGACCGTCGCCCTCTTTGCTGTACCCGGGGCTTTCACGCCGACTTGTTCCGCAAAGCACCTTCCGGGCTTTGTCGAGAAACTGGATGACCTTAAAGGCAAAGGTGTCGATGACGTCGTTTGTACCTCTGTGAATGATGTGTTCGTCATGGGCGCCTGGGGCAAAAGCGCTGATGCGGATGGCAAGGTGCGCATGCTGGCGGATGGCAATGGCACGTTCGCAAAAGCTCTTGGCCTTGAGATGGATGGATCTGGTTTCGGAATGGGCCAGCGCTCGCAGCGTTATTCCATGATCGTCAAGGATGGCGTGGTTTCCGAGCTTAACGTCGAGCAGGGCGGCGAATTCAAGGTTTCCAGCGCTGACTACATGCTCGGACAACTTTGATTTATCAGGCATAACGCCTCTTAACCAATTTGGTACATGATCGGCGTGCTTGGGGACGAGCACGCCGTTTTTGATTGAATATTTATTGAAAAACGGAAAACCCTCCCCACCTTTATGGGCGTAACAAAAGGAGAGGGACCCCATGGATCCGTATTTTCTGGTGATCGTGCTGGTATTGGCGGTGGCGATCATCGGCCTCGTATCGGCATTCAAATTCGTGCCTCAAGGTTACAATTTCACGGTCGAGCGGTTCGGCCGTTACACCAGGACCCTGACGCCCGGCTTGTCCGTCATCACGCCGTTCATCGACCGGGTCGGCCGGAAAATGAACATGATGGAGACGGTCCTTGATGTTCCTCAGCAGGAAGTCATCACGAAGGACAATGCGATGGTGTCCTGCGATGCCATCGTCTTCATTCAGGTGATCGACCCGGTCTCGGCAGCCTATGAAGTCAACAATCTTCATCACGCGATCCAGAACCTCTCCCTGACCAATATCCGTACGGTGGTCGGGTCCATGGACCTGGACCAGGTTCTGTCGAACCGCGACGACATCAATGCGCGCCTGCTCAGCGTGATTGATGCAGCAACGAACCCATGGGGTGTGAAGGTCACGCGGATCGAGATCGCCGATCTCAGCCCGCCGGCAGACATTACCGAGGCCATGGCCCGCCAGATGAAGGCAGAGCGCCTGAAGCGCGCCGAAATCCTGACGGCGGAAGGCGACAAACAGTCGGCCATTCTGAAAGCCGAAGGTCAGAAGCAGGCCCAGATTCTTGAAGCCGAAGGCCGCCGCGAAGCCGCCTTCCGCGATGCTGAAGCCCGCGAACGTGAAGCGGAAGCGGAAGCCAAGGCGACGGCCATGGTGTCGGAAGCGATCGCGCGCGGCGACGTGAATGCGATCAACTACTTCCTCGGCCAGGCCTATGTCGAAGCCTTCAGCAAACTGGCGACATCCAACCAGCAGAAGACGGTCATCATTCCGGCGGAGTTCTCCAGCATCATTGGCGCCATTGAAGGCATCAAGGGCCTGACCGGTGCCGCGAAGGATGTTCAGGTACAATCAGGTTCTGTTCCGCCGACGCGGACATAGCGTTTCGAGGTTATGCTGCCCCGGCCGGCGCAGGGGCGACGGACGGCTGACCTGCTTCTTGGAGGCATACCATGTTGGAAGAGCTTTTTACCGACCTCACCGTCTGGCATTGGCTGGCACTTGGCTTGATTCTGTTCGGGATCGAGATGATGACCGGCACCTTCGACCTGCTGATGATCTCCATCGCGGCGTGGATTACGGCCGTATTCGCCTGGCTTGCCCCCGACAGCCTCGCAAATTGGCAAGGGCAGGTCCTGTTCTTTGGCGCTGCCGCTGTTGCCCTGTTCGTTTTCGGCCGGACGATCCTGTCCGGCATGCGCAAGTCAACGCCCGAGCATCCAACGCTCAACAAGCGGATGGAGAGCCTGATCGGTCAGCGCGGTGTCGCGGCGTCTGACTTCACGAACGCAGGGCAGGGCCGTGTGAAGATTGGCGACACGGTTTGGGGCGCTGAAATCGTCGACGGTTCAGAGATCATCCACAATGGCGATGTCGTTGTGGTCGAGGGCGCGCGTATGAACACGGCCCTCGTCCGAAAAAGCGCGTAAGTTCTGCCGGTTGGGTTAGTATCCGGCTTCGATGAAGCCGCGTATATCGTTCGACAGTTTCGCGCCGTCCGATTCCTTCAGATACATCATGTGGCCGGCATCGTAGTAATCGAACTGGACCCGGTCGAGCACGACGCCATTCTTGTGCAAAGCCATTTCCGCTCCGAAAAACGGGGTCGCGAGATCATACCAGCCTGCGGCGAGTAGCACTTTCAAGTCAGGATTTTCACGCATCCCTTTGCCAAGCCAGGGGGTGACGTTCACATAGGCTGGCCAGCCCTGCTCATTCATGTCCCAGTTCCACTGCGAGCCCGGCTCCCCGGTCAGGACTTTGTAGGGACGTGTGAAGTCCACATCCAGTTCACGGGTCAGATAGTCGTTGATCGCGGCAACATAGGCCGTATCCATTCCGTATCCGGAAGGATCATTTTCCGGCGTGTCAGACGTGCCTTCGCTATCGATGCCTCTATAGCGGCCGTCGAACCGGCCAATTGTGTAGCCTTCATTCCGCAATAGTTCCTTGCGGTACCGCGTTGGATCCACACGTAGATTTGCCAGATCAATCCATTTCGCCGAGACACCCAGATAGTCGCTCATATCGTTGGCGATCGCGCTTTGCTGCTCCGTTGTCAGTGAGGAACCGCGTATCAGAGCAGGTGCCAGCGTGTCGGTTGCATAGTTTCGGGCATCGGCCACGAAGGTCTCGAAATCATTGTTCCACCGGGCCTTGTCGGCCTTGCCGTGAAACCAGGCGATTGCTGCTTCTGTTGGGAAGAACGCGATGTGTGCAGAGTCATTGCCTGGGGCGAAGCGGGCATTCTGGAAGTCGAGAATGGCGGAGATCAGGATCACGCCATTCAGGCCGATGCCGTTCCAGCCGCCTTGCAGCTTCTCGGTGAGCGCCGCTGCGCGGGTTGTTCCGTAGCTTTCTCCTGCCAGGAATTTCGGACTGTTCCATCGGCCGTTTTCGGTCAACCAGACACGGATAAATTCGGCGATGCTCTCTGCGTCTTCGTTGACGCCGTAGAATTCCTTGCCTTTGGTGTCGCCCAGCGGGCGGGAATAGCCAGTGCCGACCGGATCGATGAAGACAAGATCGCTCACATCAAGGAGCGAATTCTGATTATCGCGGATCGTATAGGGCGGGGCGCCAACGCCGCGCGCGTCCGAAGGTGTGACGACCTGTTTCGGTCCGAACGCACCCATGTGAAGCCAGAGGGATGCAGAGCCCGGACCGCCATTGAAAACAAATGTGACGGGGCGCGTGGCAGGATCTTTGAGACCATCCTGGACATAAGCGACAGAAAAGATTGAAGCGATCGGCTCGTCTTGTTCATCCCGCAGATAAGTCTCTCCGGCGACCGTTTTGTATTTGATGGTCTGGCCACGGAGTTTGAAGCTGTGGTCAGACGTGAAGACTTTCGCTTCCGGTATGTCGGCCTTGTTGGTTTCAGCTCCGGACGTTTCCGGCCCCGCGGGGGCCTCGGCAAAAGCTGGTCCCATGGACACGGCCAGACCAAGGGCAATCAACCATCCACGCATATCAAATACTCCACTATCTCAATTGTGGCGGACCCTATCAGGTAGAAAAAACCGGACAAGACTGTGCGCCAGTGACAAGATCATCATCCAAAACGCAAAACGCCGGCATCAAGAGATGCCGGCGTTTCAGTCTGTCTTGTAAGTCGTATCAGGAAGCTGTCGGCGAGATCCCGAAGCCGCTGGTGGCGTTCGGCGTGGCGCTCGACGGTGAAGCGGACGAAGGACGAGCATCGCTGGCGGCGGCGCGCGGTGCGGCGTCTTTCAACGGATCCTCTGAGTGCTTCACCTGGCCTTCGAACACGGCATTGGACTGGATCTGCAGCGAAGAGTGCACGATGTCACCCTTCACATGAGCGCCGGTCTCCAGCTCGACCTTACGGGCGCGGATGGAGCCTTTGATGCGGCCTTTGACTTTCACGACCTCGGCTTTCACTTCGCCGGTGATGTGGCCGGAAGCGCCGATTGTGATGTCGGTTGCGGCCACGTCGCCATCGACGGTGCCGTCGATCTGCAACGCACCCTCAGAGGTCACCGAACCGTTGATCTTCATGTCTGCGCAGATGATTGATGCTGCGCGGGCGGCCGGCTTCGAAGCGGCGCCACGGATGGCATCGACGGAAGGTTGGACCTTTGCCGGCTCAGGTGCCGGCGGTGTATCGTTGTGTTTGTTACTCTTGGTGAACATGACGGCCTGCTTTCAGGAATTTTATTGGATCATAAGGTTTGCCGTTAAACCAGACTTCGAAGTGAAGGTGGTCCCCCGTGCTTCGACCGGTTGTACCCATCTTGCCCACAAGATCGCCGACCTCCACGGTTTGTCCCTTTTTTACCGTAATTCCGCTGAGGTGGCCATAGCGCGACTTGAAGCCGTGCCCATGGTCGATTTCTACAAGCCGCCCGTAGCCCGAACGGGGACCTGCATAAGAGATGACGCCCGGCCCTGCTGCGACGATCGGAGCGGCGTGATAGGCCGCCATATCGATGCCGTTGTGCCAGCCTGGACGTTTCTTGAAAGGATCGACGCGAACGCCGTAATTACTGGTGAGCCGGTAAGGCACCCCGACCGGGATACCCAGAGGCAGCGAGGAAACGATGTCCTCGTAGTAAAGCATTTCCGCGACACGTGCCTGCGTCTGCGACAGGCGGGAATAGAACGTGGTGTCGGTAAGTGAGAGATTGCTGAAGTCAGGACCGGACGTCGCATTGGCCAGCGAGATGTAGGGACCGCCGGTCTCACTGCTGGCCACGATGCGGTCTGAGCCGACGGACGTCAGGGCCAGAATGCCCCGCGCGCGCTCGGTGCGTTCCGTGGCGATTTCCTCGGCTTCGTCGAGGATGCGCTCCTGATCCATTTTCAGGACCCGTACGGAACCGCGAGACGTGGCGGTTTCGAATTGAGCGGTGATGCGGACAGGCTCACGCGACTGGCGGCTATCGGCTTCTTCGATCGAGGCCTGCACGAGAAGGGCGGCGCCATTGCCCTTGAGGGATGACGTTTCGAGGTCGTCTTCGCCCTTGAGCTGTTTGTAGAGGTCTTCGAGGGCCTTCTGGCGCTCTTCCCACTCCACCGTTTCTTTCTGGAATGCGTCAGTACGCTCTTCCAGCAGTGAACGGGACAGCGCATCCTTGGCGCGCAGTTCCTGAACCCAGCGTTCGTATTTTGCGAGTTCGCGGCCATCAGGGTTTCCGGACAGGGCACTGCCGCCGCCGCTCAACACGAAGGAGCCGGTTGCAAAAACAGTCCATCCTGCCAGTGCCGCAAGGCCCGCAGCAAAAATCGCCTGCTGCCATGGAGACACAGAGATGTAGCGGACTGTTCCGCCGCTGCGATGGTAGATTTGACGCTCAGGGAAGGCTTTATTGAAGGCTGCCTTCAGATTCGCGCTCCACTTCGCCATTCACGCCACCCGTAGAACCGGAAAATCAAGCCCCCGCTGCAGTAGTCACTACAGCAGGTTTCCCAAACCCTTGGAGATAATACATACCGATTTCGATACGAGGTGTAACCCCTTGGGCACAGAATTCATGTAAATTTTCGCCCATGAGGGTAAAAGGCTTGTTAAACATGGAAAAAATACATGCATCAGGTGAAATTTCAGGCATCCGATTTGATGACATTGAGTACATCTTCGGCATGTCCTTTCACGCGGACTTTTTTCCAGATTCGCATTACCTTTTTGTCAGGTCCGATCAGGAAGGTTGAGCGCTCGATTCCCATATACGTGCGCCCATAATTCTTCTTCTCGACCCAGACGCCATAGGCCTCACAAACCTTGCCGTCCTCGTCCGAGGCGAGCGTCACGCCGAGATCGTGTTTCGCCGCAAATTTTTCATGTTTTGCCAGCGTATCGCGGGACACCCCCACAATCTTGGCGCCAGCCTTTTCGAACGCGTCTGCGAGGTCTGTGAAGTCTTTCGCTTCGGTTGTGCAGCCAGGCGTGTCGTCTTTCGGATAGAAGTAAAGAACCAGCAGCTGATCCTTGTAGTCTCCGAGTTTTATCGGCCCTTGTGTTGAGTCCATGCTGAAATTTGGAGCGCGTCCGCCTTCTTTGGGCCCGATTGCCATGTAATCCTCCTATGGTGCGCTTCGGCTGTACTGCTTATACCAGACACAGCGCTGAACGGCGTGTATGACTGGATCCGACTTGTACGGAGCGCGCCCTTGGTCCGCCAGACCGCCTCACTGATTTTTCTCGAAATCCTCGGCGGCTTGATCCTGCTTGTTTTTGTAGCAGCAGGTCTGCTTGCCGCCCGGCTTTATTCCGGTCCGATGGACCTGTCGATGTTCAAGGACGACCTGGAACGCGCGATGACAGAAGCGCGCGATGGCCGGGAAGTCCGTCTGGACGGGGTACAGCTCGAATGGTCTGCCGAAGACAAACGCCTGCACATCTCCGGTTCGCGTCTGCAGATGTTGGATGTGAAAGGCAATGTCAGTGCCGAGGCCCGACACGCCAATATCGTCCTGTCCGGGTCTTCTCTGGTTCTTGGCGATATCGAGGTCCTTCGTCTCGATCTTGAAGACGGGTGGGTCAATATCGATCAGGAAACGCCATCCACCTGGTTTATTGGCGGAGAACCGTTGCCTGAAATTCCGGTCGGCAAATTGCCTGAAACCCCGCAGGAATGGCTGCAGCGGGCCAATGAGGTGCTTCCGCCCATGCTGGAGGCACTGAAGCAGGGCGAGCAGAACTATGCGCTCGAATATCTGGGCTTTACCGGATTTGAGTTCCGCGTCCGGGACAGCGTTCAGCAACCCGTTTTCGATATCACAGACGCCAAGGGACGGGTTTCGCGGGAAGAAGACGGCATTCTGGTCAGTGTGGCCGGTACGGGCGCTGGCGCCGGTCTGCCCGGTGGGCTTGCCGCTACCGTCCGATCCTACACATTGGAAGACAAGCTGCACGCAGAGTTCGCCGTTGCCGATTGGCCGTTGGCGGACCTGGCGGCGCGCTTTGGAGCGCAGGTGGATGCTTTCGAAGGATTGCCAGCCAATGCCGATGCAACGCTCGACTATGCCCGCGCCACCGGCATCAATGAGATCGCCTTCCACTCCAATATGGGGGAAGGCCACATGCCGTTTGCCGGGGGGCTCGACGTGCAGGGGCTGGACGTCACGGCAACTTACCTCGCCAATGACGACACGATGCGTGTGGATGTGACGGGCGACAAAGTGGGCCCGGCCAGCGGTCAGGCGAGCCTGACTCTTAAAAACATCCTGCAAGGCCAGTCCGCGCACGACTTTGAACTGTCGAGCGAGGAACTCACCCTGGATTTCACGCCGGTGTTTGAACGCCCTGTCACTCTGACAGGTCTTCAGGCGTCAGGCTTGATGAGCGTCGCTGACCGTCAAATCGATGATCTCGCTCTTGTCTTCAAGGAGGAGGAAGCGGGCTTCCTTGTGACGGGCAACATTGGCCTCACACAGGACAAGCAAGAGGGCGAACCGCCAATCCTGGGCCACATCGCTCTGGAAACCAGCGGAGATGTGACCAAGGATACAGTGATGGCGTTCTGGCCCGTCGGGCTGGGTAAGGGCGGGCGGAATTTTGCCCGTGAGCATATCGAAGCTGGGGCGCTCACAGACATCAAGGGGCATATCGACCTGAAGCGCGACAGTTTCGGCGATGACGGTTATCTGCATGACTCTGACCTGGAGCTCACCTTCGCGGCGGAAGATGCCTGGGTGAAGTTCTTGTCGGACCTGCCGCCGGTCGAAAAGGGCCGGGGTAAGGGCCGCCTCACCGGCAATTCCTTCCGCGTCACGCTGGATTCCGGCGAATATGGCGGCTGGGACCTGGACGAAGGCGCCTTTATGATGCCGGCGTTCAATGTGCGCGGCGAGGACTTCCGGGTGTTTGCGCGCGGACACGGTCCAATCTCTCTGGTCATGAAAACGCTGGTCGACTCACGTCTCAAAATTGATTTCGATCCGGCGCGCCTGTCCGGCGATGGCGAGATGACATTCGAGATGTTCCGCCCTGCGCTGGACGATGTTCCGTTTGAGGATATCCGCTTTACGGCGATCGGAACGGTTGCCGAGGCAGGCCTAAAGGACGCGGCGCTGGGGTTCGACCTGACGGGCGGATCCGCGAAAGTGAATGTCGATCAGGACGGAATGACCATTTCCGGTTTTGGCGATCTGGGGCCATCTCCGGTCCAGTTCACCTGGCGCGATGCCTTCAATGATGGCGACCAGCCTTCGCTGCTGTCGGCAACCAGTATCGTTACGCCGGACTTCCTGAACGAATTCGGTGTGCTGGGGCGGGCGTACCTGTCCGGCGAAATCCCCATCGAGGTTCAGGCGGAAATCGGAGAGGGATCCCGCATCATAGCCGACACAGCCCTGGACCTGACTGAATCCCGCCTGGATCTGTCGGAAATCGGCTGGGTGAAGGGGCGCAACAAGTCGGCCAAGGCTTCAGTACACTATGAAGGGCTCGACGACGGCTACACGGCCACGATCGTGTTCCACGCCGATGACGCCTATCTTGATGGCGATTTCACCCTGGGTGGGGATTCAAAGCTGGTTTCCGCGACGCTGCGCCGGGCATACCTGAAAAACAAGGCCGACGTCGGCGGCACCGTGACCCGAAAAGACGGTGCACTGAATTTCGGTCTGTCTGGAACGTATCTGGACCTCTCCGGTGCGATGCCGGGCGTAGGGGCGATTGGCGACGCCGATGATGCGGGCAGCAAAACGCCCATCCGTGTCTCGGCGAATGTCGACACACTGACCCTTCGGCCCGGTCTCGACATGACCGAGGCGAAATTTTCAATGGCAACCGGTGCGGCGGGTATCGAGACCTTCAAAGCCACCGGCCTCGCCGCAGACGGGTCCCCCTTCGAAGCGCGTTTCGACACCAATGGCGGGCAGGCGGCGACCTTCCACGTTTCCAGCGGGGATGCGGGCTTTATCGCAAGTGCGTTCCTGGGCATCGACTATCTCGACGGCGGCCAGCTCGAAATGGATGGTGTGCTGGCGAACGACAACAAGCCGTCGAAGTTCGACATTTCCATCACCGATACACGGCTCAACAACGCGCCTTTCCTGACACAAATCCTGTCACTCGCTTCGCTGCGGGGGCTGGCAGATACGCTCGGCGGAGAGGGCGTGCTGTTTTCCCGGCTGGATATTCCTTTGACCGTAGCGGGCGACCGTTACGTCGTGAACGGTGCCAAGGCGCAGGGGCCAGCCCTTGGCCTGACCACAAATGGCTATTTCGATTCCAAGGACGGCAAGATCGAGTTCGATGGCGTGTTGGTGCCGAGCTTCGGCATGAACTCCGCTCTCGGAACAATCCCGATCCTCGGTGACCTGGTTGTCGGCCGTGATGGTGAAGGCGTGTTCTCGCTGACCTACGGTATCCGGGGAACGATGGAGAAAGCGAACGTGTCGGTGAACCCGCTTTCGGCGCTGGCGCCGGGCGTGATCCGCCGGATTTTCGAAAACCCGTCGGATACACGTATCCCGGAAGCCAAGCCCCGCCCGCCGGATGAGCCGATCCCGTCTGAACTGCCGCCCATTCCGGACGAAGAGTTCTGAGGCCTAGACCGGCTTCACCAGTACGATCTTCTTGCCGAGCTGCACTTTAAATGCCCCGACCTCAGGGAGTAGCTCGTCGTATGAATGGAAGCGCTCTGTTTCTACCTTCTCGTCGTTAATGCGCACGCCGCCTTCGGAAATCTTCCGGCGAGCTTCTTTATTTGAGCTGACCAGCCCTGATGCTTTCAACAGTGCGACCGTTGACCGCGCGCGTTGGTAATCACCTTTGGGCAATTCAATGTTGGGCGGGGGCGGTTCGTATGGCGACTCTGCAACAGGAAGACCTTCAAGGCTGCCCATGCCGGTAAACGCGGCAGAGGCTGCCGCCTCAGATTCTTTCGCAGCCGCCTCGCCGTGCAGCATGGTCGTTGCCGCATTGGCCAGCGCGATCTTGGCCTTGTTGATCTCGGCGCCGTCGAGTTTCTCAAGCGCTTCGATCTCGTCCAGCGGCAATTCAGTGAACAGGCGCAGGAAGCGGCCGACGTCGGCATCTTCTGTGTTGCGCCAGAATTGCCAGTATTCGTAGGGGCTCTTGCGGTCCGCATTCAGCCAGACCGCGCCATCGGCCGTCTTGCCCATCTTGCCGCCGGAAGCGGTAGTGATGAGGTGCGCGGTGATGCCGAACACGTCGCCGCCGGCGGCCTTGTGCACCAGGTCCACCCCGCCGACGATATTGCCCCACTGGTCGGATCCGCCGAGCTGGATGCGGCAATTCTGACGCTGGAACAGCTCGAGGAAGTCGTAGGACTGCATCAGCAGGTAGTTGAATTCGAGGAAAGTGTAGGGCTGCTCATTGGCCAAGCGCCGGGCGACCGTATCCTGCTTCACCATCGTATTGATCGTGAAGTGCACGCCCACTTCGCGCAGCAGTTCGATGTAGCCGAGCTTGCTCAGCCAGTCATCATTATTGACCATAATGGCGTCGGTCGGGCCGTCGCCAAAAGTCAGGAACGGTTCGAACGCCTTCTTGATGCCGGCAATGTTCGCTTCGATCTGCTCATTGGTGAGCAGCGGGCGGGACTTTTCCTTGTCAGTCGGGTCGCCCACTTTCGTGGTGCCCCCGCCCATCAGGACGATAGGCTTGCCGCCAGCTTTCTGGAGGTGGCGAAGCATCATGATTTGAAGGAGCGATCCGACGTGCAGGCTGTCCGCCGTTGCGTCGAAGCCGATATAGGCAATCGGGACACCTGCCTGGCAATAGGCGTCAAGCTCGGCCTCATGGGTCACCTGCTTGATGAAGCCGCGCGTCTGCAGCGTCTTCAGGAATTCCGACTTGTATTCGCTCATCTTCTCGTGTCTCCGTGAAGGCAGGGCGCGTAGCACGGAAAGGGAGCCGCTTGAACACTGCGAATTCAGATTCCGCATCAGATTCCGGGCCAGAATGGGTGGCCGGCTTCATGTCAGGCACGTCCTTGGACGCTGTGGATGCAGCCCTGATCCTGACAGATGGCCGGCAAGTGTTCGAGTTCGGCGCCACGGCTGAACGAAAATACCTGCCCGAAGAACGCCGTATCCTGCAGCGGGCGACGGAACTGGCGCGGACATGGAACTGGACCGGTCCCCAACCGGATGAGGCGTTCGACGAGGCGAAAGCGGTCATTACCCATACGCATGCTGAAACCATGCAGCAGCTTCTGGCAGACTGGGCTGGTCCAACGCCGGTTCTGGCGGGCGTGCACGGCCAGACCGTGCTGCACCGCCGGCCCATGCCCGGCAAACCGGGGGCAACGCTTCAACTGATCGACGCCCCCGCCATGCAAACCGCGCTGGGCGTGCCGCTGGCATACGACTTCAGGACAGCCGACGTGGCCGCAGGCGGGCAGGGCGCGCCGCTTGCCCCGGCCTATCATGCGGCGCTGTTACAGCGGCTGGGAGACGGGACCGCCTGCGTGCTGAACCTCGGCGGCGTGGCGAACATCACGGCAAGGCTGGCAGACGGCTCACTGATCGCCTTCGACACAGGCCCCGCCAATGGCCCGATCGACGAATGGGTCGAGGGGCACGGGCGCGGCACACATGATTTCGGCGGAACGCTGGCGAAGACCGGAACTGCAGACGAGGCGCTGCTGGAACAATTGCTGCAGCATGACTGGTTCAGCGAGGCGCCGCCCAAATCTCTGGACCGTTATGATTTCTCCGCTGCCATGGTCAAAGGCATGTCGGTGGAAGACGGCGCGGCGACATTGACCGAATTTTCAGCGCGCGCCGTTGCATCAGGCATTGCGCAGCTGCCGGAAATCCCGTCGCGCGTGATCGCCTGTGGCGGCGGACGTCACAATCCGGCGCTGATGGATGCGCTGGCGCGGGCGCTGCCTTGTGCGGTGCTCAGTGCGGAAGAGGCCGGTTGGCGCGGAGACAGCATCGAGGCCGAAGCCTTTGCCTTTCTCGCTGCGCGCACGGCCCGTGGCCTGCCCATCAGCTGGCCCGGCACGACGGGCGTGCCGGAGCCAATGACGGGCGGAATTGTATTGGCCTAGTCGCTTTCTTCGGCCTCAATACGCAGCTTCTCTTCAGCGGCGGCAAGGCGGCGCAGGAGGTATTCCTCACAGGTGCCGATCAGGTCTTCGCGGCGATCCTGATAGAAATGGTTCGCCCCTTTTACCGTGGTGCGTTCGATTTCTTCGCCTTTCTGGACGCGCACCTTGGTGAGGGCACGTTCCACGTCTTCCGGAGAAGACACGGCATCGCTGTCACCGGACACGATCAGGCCGGACGCCGGGCACGGGGCCAGGAAGGACAGGTCGTAGTGGTTGGCCGGCGGGGAGATGGCAAGGAAGCCATCAATCTCCGGGCGCCGCATCAGCAGCTGAAGCGTGATCCAGGCCCCGAATGAGTAACCAGCGCACCAGACATAGCGCGGGCTTTCCGACAGGTTCTCAATATAATCAAGGACATACGCCGCATCTTCCAGCTCGCCGATGCCCTGGTCATATTGGCCCTGGCTGCGGCCGACGCCGCGGGAGTTATAGCGCAGCACGCCGAAGCCGTGCTTTTCGAACATCTGGTACAGCATGATCGAGATCGGGTCCTGCATCGTGCCACCGGCTTTCGGGTGGGGATGGAGGATCAGCGCAATCGGGGCGCCTTCAAACGGCGGCTCTGTGTAGCGCGCTTCGATACGGCCTTGTGGGCCGGGAATGATGAGTTCTGCCATGGCATCCTCGGAAATTCGGGTTAAGCGCGGGGTGATAATCCAAACGCGCACTGAAAAGCAAATTTTTCTGCAGGTGCGTCCGCGTCGCCGAGGCGCTATATGGGGCGCATGATCTATGCCGACCACAATGCGACCAGCCCGCTGCGTCCGGAAGCGCGCGAGGCGATGCTCGCCGTGTATGACATGGGGGCGGTGAATCCGTCTTCCGTGCACACGGCGGGACGCGCCGCGCGTGGGGTCGTGGAACGGGCGCGCGCCACGCTGGGCGGGGCCATTGGAAGCCGGGCAGAAGACATCGTTTTCACGTCAGGCGGCACCGAATCCGACAGCCTCGCCGTGCATGGTGTGGTGGCGGGCCTTGAGGGCAAATGTACGCTGATCGTCTCGGCGCTGGAACATGAGGCTATCGGCAAGGCGGCGGCTCACTCCGGCGCTGTGATGGAAACAGCCTATCTGACTTCCGCCGGGACCGTGGATCTGGAAGACCTCGCAAGCCGTCTCAAGTCATGGGACCATGCTGCCAAAGGCATGCCTGTTCTATGCCTGATGCTTGCGAACAATGAGACCGGTATCCTCCAGCCCGTCGCGGAAGCTGCCGCGCTGGTACGCGAAGCAGGCGGGCTGACGATCTGCGATGCCGTGCAGGGGCTCGGCAAAGTACCGGTGAATGTCGGCCTTCTCGGCGTCGACTATCTCGCGGTCAGCGCTCACAAGATCGGCGGGCCGCAAGGGGCAGGCGCCCTGTGGCACCGGGCGGGCGCGCCACTGAAGGCCGTCCAATATGGCGGTGGTCAGGAACGAGGCCTGCGATCGGGCACGGAGAATGTCGCGGCGATTGCAGGCTTTGGCGCCGCTGTGGAAGCCGCCATCCGCGACCTGCCGACATATCAGGCCCTTGGACCGCGCCGCGATGCCATGGAGGCCCGTCTCGAAGCCGAAGGCGGTGTAATCGTTACCGGCAAGGCGTCGCCTCGCCTGGCAGGCGTGTCGAATTTCGCAAAGCCCGGCTTTGCGGCGGAAACGCAGGTCATGGCGATGGATCTCGCCGGTGTCTGCGTGTCTGCAGGCGCGGCCTGCTCATCCGGCAAGGTCAAGCGCAGTCTTGTCCTGATGGCGATGGGCGCAGGCGATGACCTTGCAGAATCGGCAATACGCACCAGCTTTGGATGGTGTACACTGCCGTCGGACTTTGACGGCGTCGCCGATGCGTGGCTGAAGGCGGCCGAACGCATCATCGCGAAGGAAAAAGCGTAATGGACTGCTGCGGCGGAACAGACGAACACGAAGATGATTGCACCGAAGTGATCGTCAAAGAGGGTATCGACGCGAAAACCGTCGAGGCCGCGAAGGCGCTCGAATCAGAGAACTATTCGGCTGGGTTCTCCACCACGATCGAGACCGAGTATTCGCCCAAGGGCCTGTCGGAAGACACGATCCGCTTCATCTCGGCCAAGAAGGAAGAGCCGGAGTGGCTGCTGGAATGGCGCCTCGCTGCGTATCGCCGCTGGCTGACCATGACCGAGCCGACCTGGGCAAAGGTCCGCTACGAGCCGATCAACTACCAGGATTACTATTACTACGCCGCACCCAAATCCGGCGCGAAGTATGAGTCGATTGACGACGTTCCGAAGGAAATCCTCGAAACCTACGAAAAGCTCGGCATCCCGCTGCGCGAGGCCGAGGTGCTGCTCGGCGTCGAAGGGGCGGCGGAAACGGCCGCGACGGCCCGCGAGGCTCCGCGCGTTGCTGTCGATGCGGTGTTCGACTCCGTTTCGGTCGCGACCACGTTCCGCAAGGAACTGGAAAAGGCTGGCGTGATTTTCATGTCGATTTCCGAGGCGGTGAGGGACCATCCGGAACTGGTGAAGAAATACCTCGGCACTGTCGTTCCGCAGTCTGACAATTACTTCGCGACACTGAACAGCGCCGTCTTCTCCGATGGCACCTTCGTCTATGTGCCGAAGGGCGTGCGCTGCCCGATGGAGCTGTCGACCTACTTCCGCATGAACGCCGAGAACACCGGCCAGTTTGAACGTACCCTGATTATCTGCGATGAGGGAGCTTACGTCTCCTATCTGGAAGGCTGCACCGCGCCGATGCGCGACGAGAACCAGCTCCACGCCGCTGTGGTGGAACTGGTCGCCCTCGACGATGCCGAGATCAAATATTCAACCGTCCAGAACTGGTGGCCGGGCGATGAAGACGGCAAGGGCGGTATCTACAACTTCGTGACCAAGCGCGGCGACTGCCGCGGTGCGCGCTCCAAGATCTCCTGGACGCAGGTGGAAACCGGCTCCGCTGTCACCTGGAAATACCCGTCCTGCATCCTGCGCGGCGACGACAGCGTGGGCGAGTTCTACTCCATCGCCGTCACCAATGGCCGCCAGCAGGCCGACACCGGCACCAAGATGATCCATCTCGGCAAGCGCACGAAGAGCCGGATCATTTCCAAGGGCATTTCGGCCGGCAAGTCCGACAACACCTATCGCGGCCTCGTTTCCATCAACAAACGCGCCGAGAAGTCCCGCAACTTCACACAGTGCGACAGCCTGCTGATCGGCGGCCGCTGCGGTGCCCACACAGTTCCTTATGTCGAGAACCGCCGCGCAGATGCGCAGCTGGAACATGAGGCGACTACCACCAAGCTCTCCGAAGACCAGCTCTTCTACGCCCGCCAGCGTGGCCTCGGCGAAGAGCAGGCCGTGGCCCTCCTGGTCAACGGCTTCGTCCGCGAAGTCCTGCAGGAGCTGCCGATGGAGTTCGCCGTGGAAGCGCAGAAACTGCTGGAAGTGAGCCTCGAAGGCAGTGTGGGCTAAGCCGGCCCGCTATTCCGGATAGTGCTGGTCGCACAGGGGAATGATGTTCTCTTCGAGGAAGGTCGTGCCTTCCTCAAGCACCGCGCGATCCTCCGGGTCGATAATTTCGGCATTGCTGACGATCGACACGTTCTTGCGCGCACAGGTGCAGCCCTGACGTGTCAGGCCGCCTTTTACATTCAGGTCGATGGTGAAGACGGACAAGGCGAGCTGCCCCCGGAATATGTCCCGATAGGAGCGGTCCTTCACCGTTGTGGATGGCAGCGCATCATAGATGGCCTCCACCTGGCCGAGGGCAGCCATGCAGACCGCCAGAGGACCCGCGGTCGATGCGTCGGTTTCTGTGGCCTTTTGAGCGTTATTGCAGGTAAGGACCGCCGCCCGGGCGTCTCTCAGGGCTGGCCTGGACAGGTCCCCCTCAGCCGCTGCCGGAAAGGCGGCGGTTGCAAGTGCGGTGATTGCCAGAAAGATCGCCGGAATGGCGCTGCGCTGCTGCATGATTTACGTCCCCATTACTGGCAACCAGACATATCCGGATGCACGCTTCCGGGCAATCTTGGCGTGTGGGCGGCTCATTCAGCGCGTCGTATCCAACCGGGTTGAGCTTTTCTGATGCCCCCATTCCTGACCTAAGGGCTTTCCCTCAGGCCCTGTCGGCCCTACATCCGCCCCATGTTGAAGATTGAGAACCTGACCGCCACAGTCGGCGACGACGCCAAGCAGATCATCAACGGGCTGACCCTTGAGGTGCCCGCCGGTGAGGTGCATGCCATCATGGGCCCGAACGGGGCGGGTAAATCCACCCTGTCCTACGTTCTGACAGGCCGCAGCGGCTATGAGGTCACGGGCGGTACAGCTACGCTCAACGGTGAGAACCTTCTGGACATGGATCCGGAAGAGCGCGCCGCCAAGGGCATGTTCCTGTCCTTCCAGTACCCGGTGGAGATCCCCGGCGTACCGGTGATGACCTTCGTGCGCACCGCCATGAATTCCCAGCGCAAGCTGCGCGGCGAGGACGAGATTTCCGCGCCGGATTTCATCAGGAAGTCCCGCGATATCGCCAAACAGCTGAAGCTGGATGCCGAGATGCTGAAACGCCCGGTCAATGTCGGCTTCTCCGGCGGTGAGAAGAAGCGGCTCGAAATCTATCAGATGATGATGCTGGACCCGTCCTTCCTGATTCTCGACGAGACGGACTCAGGCCTGGACATCGACGCGCTGAAGACGGTTGCTGAAGGCGTGAACGCCATGCGCAGCCCGGAGCGCGGCATGCTGGTCATCACGCACTATCAGCGCCTGCTGGACTATATCAAACCGGACAAGGTGCACGTGCTGGCGGCTGGACGCATCGTGAAGACCGGCGGTCCGGACCTCGCCCACCGCCTGGAAGCCGAGGGTTATGACGGCATTCTCGGGGAGGCAGTGTGACCACAGCGCTACGCGACCTGATCGCCAATCCCAACGCGGCTGAGCTGGAGCTGATCGCGCGCTACGGCATGTTGCCGGAAGATGCGCGGCGCGAGCGGGCATTCGAAGCCTTCGCCGAGGGCGGCTTGCCGCACCGCCGCGTGGAAGGCTGGCACTGGACCGACTTCAAGGCGGCGCTTCCCGTTATCGAAAGCCCGTCAGACCCCGGCCCCTCTGAAGACCCGCTGCCGACCGAAGACGCGCTGCTGTTCAGTTTCACGCCCACCGGGTTCACCTGGCCGGAAGACCTGCCGGAAGGCATTCGCGTTCTGGCGAAGCCTGAGGCGCAGGCCGTCGGGGCGTCTGAAGGCATGCCCCTTGGGGCACTCGCCGCCGCGCTGGCAGGCGGTAAGACCAAGCCCGGCACGCTGATGATCGAAGTGACGGGAGAGGCGCTGCCGCGCCTGCATTTCCGCTTCTCCGGTGCTGGCGAGGCAAACTTCGCCCGTGTCCAGATCATTCTGCGCCCCGGTGCGAAGCTGAACGTGAGCGAGTCCTATCTTGGCGGTGCAGGGCTCACAGCCTCGCTGATGGAATTCTCCCTTCAGGCGGGCGCCGCGTGTTCCCGCACGGTGTACCAACGCACGGGCAAAGCCGAAGTTCTGGCGGCAACGGCCGCCGTTCAGCTGGATGAAGGTGCGGACTATCGCCAGACGACCCTGGCATTCGGCGGAAAGCTCACGCGCCTTGAGACCCGGCTGACGCATCAGGAAACCGGCGCCAGGGCGACGCTCAATGCGGCCTATCTTTGCGCGGCGGGGCATCATGCCGATATTACCACCGAAGTGCGCCATGGCGCGCCGGCCTGCGTCACACGCCAGCAGACCAAGGGCGCTGTGCTCGACGGTGGACGCGGCGTCTTTCAGGGCAAGTTTTTCGTGCCGCGCAATGTCGGCCAGAAGACCGATGCGGACATGCAGCACAATGCGTTGCTGCTGGAAGAGGGCGCCGAAGTCTTCGCCAAGCCGGAGCTTGAAATCTACGCGGATGACGTGGAATGCGCCCATGGCAACACGTCTGGCGCGCTGGACCCGGACCAGATGTTCTACATGCGCCAGCGCGGCATTGCCGAGGAAGAGGCGCGCGCCTTGCTGACAGAGGCTTTCATCGCCGAGGCCTTGGAAGAGGCAGGCGAACTGGAAGACGTGCTGCGGGAGCAGGCGCGGGAATGGCTGGCAAAATGAGCACCGTGCTGGATATCGACGCGATCCGGGCAGAGTTCCCGATCCTCAGCCGTGAGGTGAACGGGTATCCGCTTGTCTACCTGGACAATGCGGCGAGCGCCCAAAAGCCGAATGTGGTGATCGATGCGGTCGCGAACCAGTCGCGCGCGGCCTATGCCAATGTGCACCGGGGCATCCACACCCTGTCGAACGAGGCGACCGAAGCCTATGAGGCCGCCCGCGAAGCGGCGCGGGAATATCTGAACGCACCGGCGCACGAGAACATCATCTTCACCAAGGGCTCGACCGAAGGCATCAACCTTGTCGCGTCGGCCCTGGCGGCCGAGATCCGGTCCGGCGATGAGATCGTCCTGTCGGTGATGGAGCATCACTCGAACATCATCCCCTGGCACTTCCTGCGCGAACGGCACGGCGCCGTGCTGCGCTGGGTGGAGCTGACGGAGGACGGGTCGCTGGATATGGCGGCCTTTGCCGACGCAATCGGGCCGAAAACGAAATTCGTCGCCATGACTCACATGTCCAACGTGCTGGGCACGGTGACGGACATGGCCGAGATTGTGCGCCTCGCGCACGACGCAGGCGCGCAGGTTCTGGCAGATGGCAGCCAGGCGGCTGTGCATGTGCCGGTGGATGTGCAGGCGCTGGGCGTCGACTGGTATGTCATGACCGGTCACAAACTGTACGGGCCGACCGGGATCGGTGTGCTTTACGGCACCGCTGAAGCGCTGGACCGGGCGCGGCCCTATCAGGGCGGCGGCGAGATGATCGAGATCGTCACCCGCGACCGCGTCACCTACAACACCGCGCCGCACAAATTCGAGGCTGGCACGCCGCCGATCCTGGAAGCGATTGGTCTTGGCGCAGCCCTGCGCTGGATACGCAGTCATCCTTCAGACGCAGTGCATGCACATGAGATGGTCCTGTATGATCATGCCGTAGACGGGCTTCGCGGCATCAATGGGCTGCGGATTCATGGCGAAGCGCCGGGCAAGGGGGCGGTGCTGACTTTCAGCCTCGAAGGCGCGCATCCCCATGATATTGCTCAGATTCTTGACCGCTACGGCGTCGCGATCCGGGCCGGGCACCATTGTGCGCAGCCGCTGATGGAATCGCTAGGAGTCCCCTCGACAGCCCGCGCCTCCTTCGCCATCTACAACACACTCGCCGAGGTCGATGCCTTCATTGAAGCGCTCGCCAAGGCCCGGAAAATGCTGGTATAGGTGCCTCAATGGCCGATGACATGACCTCCCGCGATGTGGACGCTGCCGCTGAAACTGCAGCGCCTTCAGCAATTCCGCAGGATGAGCTGAACCGTATTACTGACGACCTGATCGCCTCCTTCAAGACCGTGTACGACCCCGAAATTCCGGTCGACATCTATGAATTGGGCCTGATCTACAAGGTCGATATCGATGATGACCGGAAGGTCGATATCGAAATGACACTTACTGCGCCGGGCTGCCCGGTGGCTGGTGAGATGCCGGGCTGGGTGGAAACAGCTGCCCGCACGGTTGAAGGCGTGACGGATGTGGAGGTGCAGTTGACCTTCGATCCCCCTTGGGACCCGTCGCGTATGTCCGACGAAGCGCGCCTCGCGCTGAACATGCTGTAATTGAATGGAGCGGGGTGCGCCCCTATCTCTCCCTCATGGCCAGACGACCGAGACCCAAGCCCGTAAAGCTTTCTGACGCCGCTGCAGCGCGCGTCAAAGAGATCATGGAAGAACGCGGCGCAGGTTACCTGCGCGTCGGCGTGAAGAATGGCGGTTGTGCCGGCATGGAGTACGTCATGGACTATGCCATGGCACCGGAGCCGCTGGATGAGGTGGTCGAGGACAATGGTGTCACCATCCTGATCGACGCCAAGGCGGTCCTGTTCCTTCTTGGCAGCGAAGTGGACTACGAAGTTACACCGCTGCATGAAAAGTTCGTTTTCAACAATCCGAACCAGACAGATGCCTGTGGCTGCGGTGAGAGTGTGACGATCGTGCCGGCCGCCAACGCGTGATGAGCGAGTGTCCGGCAAGGACGACGCCATGATCGTACAGGGCTTTGACCCGATCGCCGCGCCTGAGGCGCGTCTTCTGATCCTTGGAAGCATGCCAGGCGTCGCCTCACTTGAAGCAGGACAGTATTACGCCCATGGCCGGAATGCCTTCTGGCCAATCATGGAACAGCTGTTTGGGGCAGGGCCGGAGAAACCCTATCCTGAACGCCAGGCAATCCTGATGGAGAGTGGTGTTGCGGTATGGGACGTACTGCAGTTCTGCCGTCGTAAAGGCAGCCTCGACGCAAATATCAAGGCGGAAGTCCCGAATGATTTTGCGAGCTTCTTTGCGGCCCAACCCGGCATTGACCGGATCCTCCTGAACGGCGGCAAGGCTGCGAAAAGTTTCGGGAAATACGCCGCGATGCATGCGCCTCCGTCGGCCAACCAAATCGCCGTGCCATCGACCAGCCCGGCTTATGCCTCCATGAGTTTCGCTAGGAAATGCGAATTGTGGCGAGCGGCGGCGTTTGGCCTGGCGTCCTAGGCCTTTTTGAAAGCGGCGAGGTCCGACATGGTCGGGCTGGCTTCCATACCTTTCGGCGGATCAGGGATGAGTGTGGCGCGCTTGACTGGCATGCCGCGGCCTTCCGCAACCAGTTCAGCCGTGCGTTGTTCCACGACTGTGGTCAGACGGTCCATGAACTCTTCTTTCGGCAGATCCCATGGGATGGGCTCAAGGAATTCGATGATCGCTGTGCCGGGGCGCTTTTCCTTTTCCTGCTGCTGCCAGTAGACGCCGATATTGGTGGCGACCGGCACGACCGGTGCCTGCATGGCCTGCGCCATGTGCCAGACTCCCGGCTTGTAGCGGAAATGATAGTCAACCGGAGCCAGATGCCCCTCCGGATAGATCAGAACCCGTCGGCCGTCCTGCTTGGCCTGCTCCATGCCTTCCCGCAAAGACGCCGCCTTGCGTTCGCCCCCGCCGCATGTGTCGATGACGATCGCGCCCAGTTTGCGCAGGATGCCGCCGACAAGCGGAAACTTCTCCAGATGATCGCCCGTCACGAAGGCGAGATTATCGACCTCCGGATAAACGAGATAACCGTCGCCCCAGCTCTGGTGCTTTGCGGCAAGTACAAACGCACCATCCGGAAGCTGGTTCCGGCCGCGCACTTCCTTGCGGATGCCTGCGACGAGCAGGAGGTTCAGGTTCATGGCCCGCGTGTAGCTGCGGATGATCGCCCGTACCGGGGTGTGCCCCGGCAGAATGAGGAATGGCACGGAGGCCAGCACATAGAGAACAGAGAGGAGATAATAGACAAATGTGAACAGGGGTGCGCGCATGGCGGGGATCCTTTTGTCTTTATTGAACGGAAAGGGCCTATTCAGATTTCAGGACGGCCACGACGGCCCGGGCCATCGCGTCGGCATGCTGTACAAGCAGGCCGGGCAGCCGGTTGTAGATCTTGTTTTGTCCGGCTTGCATAACCACACCGAGCGCCATTGCCGCTTTCAGTGCGGGATCACCTTTCGGGATAATGCCTTGCGACATGAGGCCGTCGATGATCCGCTCCGTAATGGATACCGGATCGTCTTCGCGCCGTTTGTCGTAGGGCAGGTAGCGGTTGAGAGAGACGAGGTGGAACGAGAACAGGAGAAAGTCTTCGTCTGCCAGTTCGCAATACGCCTTTACGGCGGCATGGACTTTTTCTTCCAGCGAGCCGTCGCCGGACAACGCCTCTTGCATCATCTGGCCGAGACGATTGTGGGTTTCCATAAACAGGCTGAGCGCCAGCTGGTCCTTGCCTTTGTAATGGCGGTAAAGTGCACCTTCGGAAACACCTGCCTTTTCGGCGATTTCCCGCGTTGTTGCGGCATCGACACCTTCGTGGACGAAGAGTTTCAATGCGGCACGCTCGATTTTCGGGCGAGCATTGCGTGCACGCGCTTTTTTGGCAGGGGGCTTGGACGCCGTCGTATTTCTTGTCATAGGAGACTCCTCACTCGCCTCTCCGGATAACATACGCGTAAAAATAGAGCAAGTGAACATTCACTTACATAGTAGTGCTGTTTTTTTTGCCATTTTTCCACTTTTTGTGCGGATTTCCGCATCTTTACGTTTAATCTGTCATGCAATTTGCATACACAATGAGTGATTGGTCACAGAATTAAGTGGCCGGCTGAATTGGGTTGGTCTGGGCGAAGTGATGATTGGAAGTAAACCTGTGCGAGTGTCGGTGCTGCGGGATCGTTATCCCACGTCGTTTTCCAGCCCGCGTCACTCAAGACATGATATTCGGCGCCGGTTGTTCGTTCCGTTCAACAAGCTGCGCGCCAAGCTCGATGGCTTCACAGTGATGCAGCCTTTCGACGGATCTGACCTTGTTCATGTGGTCAACCGTATCCCGTTTGGCGCGCGCAGGATGATTTGTTCTTTTGAGAGCCATATCCCGCGTCAGTTCGGATTGCCCAGTGATGCCATCCTGACGAAGATGATGCTCAAGGAGATCACCAGCAACAGGTGCCGCCGTCTCGTTGGAATGTCTCACTTCGCCATGCGGACAGCGCTGGCCATGCATGAAGGCACCCCGGCCTACGACGTCATCAAGGCAAAGATGATGGTGCAGCATCCGAATGTGGAACTTGGTCAGAAAGGCGATCGCCTGAAAGGTGATGATGCGTCCTCGCTGGTTTTGACTTTTGTGGGCGGCCATTTTGTCCGTAAGGGAGGATGCGTTGCAGTGCGGATCGCGGAAAAGGCGCTCGAGCAGGGGCTGCCGATCCACGTGAACGTCATTTCGTCGCTTCAGGCCGGGGAAAGCGTGTGGAGCGACCCCACAGACCCGGATTTCCTGAAACCGTATACAGACCTTCTCTCTCTTCCGAACGTGACTCATTTTGCAGGTCTGCCGAATGCTGAAGCGCGTGAGATAATGGGCAAGTCGCACTTCACGTTGCTGCCGACATTTGAAGATACATTTGGTTTTTCGGCCATTGAATCCATGGCGGAATACACACCCGTTATCGCTACCAATGTTTGCGCGCTTCCGGAGGTGATCTATCCAGGCCGGAACGGTCATCTGCTTCATCTTGAGCGAGACGAGATGGGCGAATGGGTCCGTCCGGACAAAAGCGAACGGCACACTGAAGCCTATACCCAGATCTGTTCCCCGTCAGCGACCATGAGACCGATTGGGCAAATTGCTTAAGGAGGATTTCTGGCACATCGTAGCCCATTCAGGGAGCGAAGATGAGACAGAAAT
>MDTD01001137.1_pt1 | contig 49781 bp, 36 predicted proteins | sample 811221 | NCBI WGS metagenome assembly MDTD01 (sample SAMN05326646, study PRJNA326480) | marine metagenome | isolation source: seawater | place: Pacific Ocean: South West | collected 2011 | reverse complement strand
CTAACGTAGTTTGAAATCCTCCTTTCGAGTATTCTCGCTCAGGCTGGTCAACATAGAGACTCTCTCAAGCCTCTCCCTTTAGGGGGAGGTTGTTGACCTGTCCTCTATCCCTGTGTGGTCAGCGTATCAACGTTGGGAAGGTTGTGAGCAGCAGCTCCGTATAACGAATCAAGATGGCACCGATCCAGCCACCAAACACCATCAACGAACCAAACACCGCGACGATCTTGGGGACAAAGGTCAATGTTTGTTCCTGGATCTGTGTGGTGGCCTGGAAGATCGAGATCATCAAGCCAACCATCATGCTGATGATGATGGGAGGACCGGAGGCGATCATGACCAAAAGGAAGCCTTGGTTGGTCACCTGGATGACATATTCCTTCATGGGAGTTCTCTCTCGTTAAGGTTGAGTGAATGCGAGGGATATGTCCAAGCGTCATATGTAGCCGATGATCAGACCTCTTGTGATCAGATACCAGCCGTCGACGAGGACAAAGAGCAAGAGTTTAAAGGGTAGCGAAATCGTGGTGGGGGAGAGCATGTGCATCCCGAGCGCGAGGAGGATGTTCGCGACGACCATGTCCACGACGATAAAGGGCAAGAAGATCAAAAAGCCGATCTGGAAGGCTTCTTTTAGCTCCGAGATGACAAAGGCCGGGACGACAATGGTGAGGTCGCGACTGGTCACCCCCTTTCGCTGGTTTGGCTTGCGCAGCTGGAGGGCCAACTCGTAAAACATCTTTCGATCTTTCATGTGGCTGTGCTTGATCAAAAAGCGACGGATCGGCTCTTTCGCCCGGAAAGCTGCGTTGACGAGCGTTTTGACACTGGCCCTGGAGAGTAGATTTTTCCCTTTGCCCATCTTCGTCGAGAGCAATTGGTCTGTCTCATCACGTATTTCGAGGCCGACGGGGACCATGACGTAGACCGTCAAGATGATCGCGATCCCTGTGATGACCTGTGTCGGAGGGTTTTGCTGTGTTCCAAGCGCGCTACGTACGATCGAGAGGACGACGGCGATCTTGACGAACGAGGTCACCATAATCAACACAAACGGCAACAGGGCCATCGCGCCGAGGACGACTGTGAGCAGGATGGGGTTTCCTGCGACGCTGTCGCCAAAGTTGATCTCTCCTGTGGAGAGGCGACGTCCCTTTTGGGCGACGACGTCGCTGATGAAGAACACAAATGGAGCGACGAAGATGAAGAAGAGCAAGCACTTACGCCAGAAGCGCGCTTTGAGCCTCTCGTCCAACAGGTTACTTGGCGCAGGTGGGTTGTCTGCGGTGTCAGTCTTCTTGCGTCTGTGGAGCAGTCTTTTGACCATCACTGATTACCTCAAACTTGGTAGGGATCGCGCTTGGGGACGCTGTGTCGGGCGTTTGTGTTTCTGGTTTTGTTTGCATTCGCTGCCAAAAAGGCCGGGGCTGTGGTTGGCCCTCTTTCCACGCTTCGACCTCTGCGCTGTCGAGCTGGTGAAGCATGGTGACGCCTTGTTCGTGCGTGGCGATCAAGAAGTATTGACTCCCTGCACCCACGACCATCAGACCTTTTTGGGGTTCGAGTGAGATGCGATCTTCGATGCTGAGTAACCCCTGGTTGACCTGTCCGGGGAACCCTGCCTGTTTGGAGATCCAACGCAAGACAGCGTAGATCATGACGACGATGATCCCAAGCGCGAAGAGCATCCCAAACATTTGCACCCATAGCAAGGAGCCACTAGAGAAGAGTTTCATCTTGGGGAGCTTGCGAAGGGGTTTGGGCGCCGATTTGCGCAGGGCCAGATCCTCTCCCTGTTTTTTGCGGAAAGAGGGAGGGGGTTCACCATAAGGATCGGCGAGGCGTTTGATCGTCTCCTTCAATGTCATCGCGCGAGGGGTCGGAGGGAGTGTGCCCTGTGTGGGTCTTGTCGCAGCTCGACCGCGCAAAGACGCAGCCGAACGTCTCGATGTTGGCGCCTTGGCCATTCGCTTGCTCACATGGGGAGGGAGTGTGCGTGCGGCTTTTTGGGGAGGGCGTGTTGCTGGGCGCTTTGTTGGCGGTGGTGTTGCGTTGGCTTTTGGTGAATACGCGCTGAACAGGCAAAGCGCGAGGCCCAGCCATACCAGAGAGAGAGGGGAGCGTCCTGTGTGTGCGTTGAAAGAAATCACTTGTGCAACTCGATGATGCGAATGCCGAGCTGTCCTTCGATCTCGACGAGTTCGCCTTTTCCGAGGAGCTGCCCGTTGACGACGAGATCGAGTGGGGCGTAAGGAGAGCGGTGCAGCTCCATCACCTGCCCAACGCGCAAATGCATGATATCACGTGCACGGCATTCGACGCGTCCCATCTCGACGATCAAAGGCACTGGGACATCACTTAAGACGGGCGCCATCTCTTCTACGTTGTCACCCTCTTCCTCAATCGGTTCGAGTTCTTCGTAATCTTCTTCGTAGCCTTGCTCATGCTCATCCATACTATATTCGCTCCTGTCGAGAACGCCGTTGACTTCTGGTTCGGCGATATTGATAATTTCACTCAATTGTATGCTGCTGCGTGGAGAGGAGGGAGTGTCCATGATCCGGCAGCGAAATCCCACACGGGCACGTGGCGAAAATTGAAGCGTCGCTTCTCCTCCCAAGAGACCCTCTGTATGAAGTCCTGCACTACACTGTTGTAGCAACACGATATCATCTTCTTCAAGTCCGTTGACCTCTGCTTCGCTCAATGCAACCATTCCGATCCGTACACTCGCGTGAAGGGCAGGGTCCCCGATGCGGTGAAAGCGCTGTCTGATAAAGTCTGGAGGGGGTTGCTGTCCGGGAGGACTTAACGCCATATGTTCCCGCAGAATACTCGCTGGAATATAGACGCGCAAGAAGCCGACTTGTCCGATCAAACCGAGTCGTATACCTCGGTGATAAAAACGCTCCGTTGTGGGGATGCTGTCTTGGATCTCGTCAAAAGAGAAGGCGATCTTGTCGATACGTAGCTCTCGATCGTGGTCATTGCCCCACGCGAGCTGGATCTGTTGCATGGATTTGAGCAAAAAGAAGGCGAAGACACCACGTTCGACGTCGGAGAGGGTGCGCGCTGCATGTCGGACATCACCTTGACCTCCGAGCGCTCGATCGACCATCACGCTGATGAGTGTGGGGTCGAGTTCGAGGATGATCCTTGACTCCATCGGTAACAGCGCGATCTGGACCAACAGTGTTGGCGCGAGACAAAAGCGCGCGAGCTGCTCTGTCGTGAGAAATTGTTCTTGGGCCGACCAGTCCCAAGCGATCTGGGTTTTGATGTAGCCTTCAAGTGGGCGAAGCGCGTCACTGACCAACCCCGCCGAAAAGATCTCCGGGGGAAAGGTGTGCGCCAGCGCGTCAAAAAATTCTAGCTCCGCCCTGTCGATGATTGGCAACATCTCAAAGCGATAGGGACGGATCGTTACGTTTCCATACATTCGATGAAAAGACTCCCTCGCGTCGTCACAAAAGTGTGTTATCTACAGCAAACATATCCGAGCTGCCTTGACCAACAGCGCAACTCATGATAGGCAGTTCACATAAAAAGAACAACTGTTTTTTCCACATCCGGTGGGGGATAGCTCACTATGTCTAGACACTTTTTAATGGCGTGTGTTCAACTTTGTAGCATCAACGACCTTCGCGATAACCTCAAACGATGTCGTCATTGGATCCGAGAAGCTGCCAAACGTGAAGTCGAGCTCGTCATGCTCCCCGAAGACTTTGCCTTTTTAGCAGAAGAAGAGGATGAGAAAAAGGGGCTCCCTGATGCAGACTTCCAATTGATCATCGAAACCATCAGAGAGGAAGCCATCCGTCACGGGATCCACATCCTCGCAGGTGGCTACCCCGTCCGTGTGGAAGGCTCCGAAAAATTGTACAATCGCGCGACGCTCTTCTCGCCAAAAGGCGAAGAGATCGCTCACTACAATAAAATCCACCTCTTCGACGCCGATCCCCCTGGCGCACCTCCACTTCGGGAATCCGATGTCATCGCCGGCGGAGACGAAGTCGTCGTCGCACAAACCTCACTGTGCGATATCGGTATGTCCATCTGCTACGACCTCCGATTCCCTGAACTCTACAGACATATGGCGTTGCAAGGAGCCGATCTGCTAACGGTCCCCGCAGCCTTTACCCTAACAACGGGCAAAGACCACTGGGAGGTCTTGTTGCGTGCGAGGGCGATCGAGAACCAGTGTTACCTCGCGGCGCCTGCACAATGGGGAAAACATTCCCACAAACGTCACTCTTTTGGTCGCGCGATGATCATCGATCCCTGGGGCACTGTCCTCGCCTGCGCACCCGAAGGCGAAGGCCTCGCGATCGCTGAATTTTCCCCCAAAAGAATCGAAGAGGTCCGTGGGATCGTGCCCTGTCGACAACATATCCAACCCTCTTTGTTTTCTCCCAAACAGTAAGGCACCACCACCAAGATGTTCTCTTTGCGACTCCACCCCTTCGCGACCCCTCTACGCGCTCTGAGCTGCTGTTTGGCGTGCTGTCTGTTACTCCTTCAAGGTTGTGATGTCTACGACGTGATGAGCTTTAACGAAGCTGCCGCCGGTTTGGGAACCCCTTCTCTGGAGCTCTACCCCGAAAACGCTGCGCGTATGATCAATCGTATTCGCTGGATGGAGAACGTGATCGAATGGGAATACCAAAAGATCAAGCCCCACAACCTCAGCTTTCTCCTCGCCAAAACAGAGACACAAGTCTCCAAGCCTGCTTGTTCCCCTAGCTGTCGTAAATGTGAAACGGGAGACATCAACAAAGGATTCATCGACGTCGCCTGTTGGACGAGTAACAAGCTCGGTGGTCAGCTCGAATTGATCGTCCCACAGATCGGAACGAGCAGCGGGTACGGTTATGTGCGGTGGCAAGATGTGTGCTCTCCAGCGGATCACTCTTCCAATCAAACGAGCGGTGGGATCTGTTACACCGGTGACACTGGATACAACGTCTCGATATCCCAAGAGGACAATCGTTATTACCGAATGGACGTGAATTGGGTCGTACGTCTCAGTGTGCAAGAAGGCAATGAGAGGGTGATCCGCCTTGATGGATCGGTCGGGGCCGTATACGCACAACGAAGTGGTGCGCCTGTGACCAGACGCACAGCCGTCTACATCGAAGAAAAGAGCCTCGTGTATCAACGCTTCTCAGGCGGCTTACGTCAAGGAAGTGTCGATATTCTCGCGGCCAATGGTAGTTTTCGATGTACATTTGAGGTCAAGAGCGAAGGGGAGAGCCTGAACACGACAGGTTCTTGTCAGAGCCTCTCTGGAGGAGAGTCCTTCTCATTTCCACAATAACGTGTGTACTTGTTGAGCAGGTGACTTGGGGTTTTTTGGGATTCGGTGGCTTTAACGGAAGTAGAGGGGATATTGGAGGCGGATGGGTTTTTTGTTGCTGTGAGCCTTGAAGGTCCATTTCGAGACCACACCGAGAACACACTGCTCGATCTCTTTGATCTTCAACTGAGAGCGGAAGATCGTCGCTTTCTCCACTTTCCCATCTTGTTTGATGTAGAACTGAATGTTGACGAGCGCGCCTTTTTGTGAGCGTTTTTTCTTGCCTTTGTAGCCAAAGTAACAGTTCTTAAGGGGTTTTTGGCGATCTTTGATCTGAGGGAACACAAACTTTTCGATGTAAATCGTCTCTTTTGTTGGTCGATAGGGCTTATTTGGCATATCAAGCTTCACGACATTTTTGTTGCCCTTGTGTGGATCTGGTTTGGGGGGTGGTTGACGCATCATGTACGTTACGACCCCTGTGATGACCGCGACGGCGATCAAGAACGCGATCAGTTTTGGTGTAAGGAGAGGGGATTCCTCGGATTGTTTTGAGGCCATGTTTCTTGACTCCTGGTGTTATCTTTTGGGCGCTGGTGCGCTTGTTGCGCGCTTGGGCGTCGGTGTGTTCGTCGTGCGTTTGGGCGTTGGCGCGGTGCGTGCTGGGGTCTTTGCCTTGGTTGGGGCAGGTGCTCTGGGAGGCGTGCGTGGTGCCGCGGCCTTCTTCGCTTCAGCTGCTCGCGTTGCGTTCTCAACAGCTGTGATGATCGTCTGTTCAAACTTCTTCATCTCGGACTGTTTGAGTTGCCGTCCGTTCAAATAGAAGTAGGGGGTTCCACGCAGCTTGCGTCGGAGGCCTTCATTGACGTCGAGCTTGATCGCAGCCTTTGTCGCAGGGTTGTCCAAACATGATTGGAAGTGGGAGAAGTTGAACTTGACGGACTTCAAGCGTGCGAGCATGGCTTCGCGACTTTTGATGCTACGACCCCCTTCTTGATAGAGGATGTCGTTGACCTCCCAAAACTTCCCTTGCTGTCCGGCACAATGGGCTGCGTAAGAGAACATACAGGCGTGTTTGTGGAAACCACCAGGGTTACACTGCTTGTCGAGTGGGAAGTGTCTGTGGAAGAGTCGGATCTTATTGGGGTATTTGCGCACGAGTTTGCGCACTCGTGCGTGGAAAAATTTGCAGTATCCACATTCGTAATCAGCGAACTCAACGAGCGTGATAAGGGGCTTCTCTGCGCCAATCCAAAAGTGTCCATCTTCGTAGCCAGAGTTGAGGCTTGTGCCCGTGCTTGCTTGTGGCTTGGGCGCGACCTCAGTCTTCCAATACTTGGGATACATCGAGATCCCACCGATCGTGATAAAGCCGAGTATCACCAGCACCGAGATGTTCTTCATCTGCCATCCCAGGTACTCTCCGATTGTTTCGAAGACATTGTACTCCGACTGTTTGACCTCGAAGAAAAACAGGATGGGGAGGAGGAGGTTGATGCCGTAAGTGACCATGCAGTAAAGACACATGGAGCCGATGATGACCTTGGAGATGATCGCGTAGGCGGCGCTCATCCCAAAGGAGGCGAGAAGGAGCAAAGAGAGCCCACCGTAAAGAGGCGCTGAGCGTTTCTTGGGGTTGAGTCCTGTGAGCAAAACGAACAAAATGATCAGGTAGCCAAGGATACCCCACGAGGCAACGGGCATCCCGACGAGCAGCGCGTAGCTGCTTTTGGCGACAGATTCACAGTTGAGTCCTTTACCAAAGTTACAGGAGCTTTGGTAGGCTGTGTCTGTGTACACTTTGTAATGTAGCCATGCGAGATAACCGGAGGCTGCTGTGCCTGCGAGGACCAACAAGATCAGAATAGACCAAAGAAAATTCGGCTGTTTGGATTGTTTTGCCATGGGACGCTCTCTTGTGTAATCGCCACAAGCGCTTGTGTGGCGGAACAAATGCATGCAGATAAAAAGAAATCTCCCAAGAGCTTACACACTCTTGGGAGGTCTGGTGACACTCTCTATACAACGAACAGGCGTTGTTTCTTCCGGGAAGTTGGAAGAGGGGTGGAGTGTGTGTTAGTAAGCGCGCGCGAAGATCGCGACGCGGTTGGTCTCTTTGCCAGTGTAAAAGCACTTGCCTTTGGGACCGTCTTGTGCGTCTTGTGGGAAACAACGCACGGTGAACTTGAGGTCTTGCTTGACCTGCTCTTCATCCTCGTTGCTGCCTGCCCAGTGGACTTTCAAGAAGCCACCCTTGTCTTCCGCCATCTGCTTGAAGGTGTCGTAATCTTCGATGCCTTCGTGTGTATTTTCTTCGCGGAATGCCAAGGCTTGGTCGTACAGTCCCTTGTGAACTTTATCGAAGAATTCGTTGACATGTCCGACGAGACCGTCGATGGAGATGTCGAAGACTTTCCCGGCTTTTCCTGGGAGGTGGCGTTGTGCGATGACGACGCAGTTCTTTTTGACATCGCGAGGTCCGACTTCGATGCGAAGGGGTACACCACGCATCTCCCAGTCGTTGTACTTGAACCCTGGTGTCAGGTGATCGCGGTCGTCGAGCTTGACACGGATACCAGCCGCGCGCAGCTGCTCGTAGACTTTTTGCGCCACAGGCTCGACCTCTTTGCGTTCTTTTTCTTTGCGCCAGATGGGGACCACGACAGCCTGGATGGGGGCGACTTTTGGGGGCAGACGCAATCCTTGATCGTCACCGTGTGCCATGATGATCGCACCGACAAAGCGTGTACTCACACCCCATGAGGTTGTATACACATATTGTTGCTTGTTGTTCTCATCGAGGTACTGAATGTCAAAGGCCTTCGAGAAGTTTTGTCCGAGGTAGTGGGAGGTTCCTGACTGGAGGGCCCACGCGTTCCCCATCATCGCTTCGATCGTAAAGGTCTTGAGCGCACCGGCGAAGCGTTCGTTCTCACTCTTTTCACCGGGGATAACAGGGATGGCGGCGTCGTTGACAGCCATGTCTTCGTAAGCGTGAAGCATCTGGAGAGTCTCTTCCATCGCTTCCTCTTCAGTGGCGTGGGCTGTGTGTCCCTCTTGCCACAGAAACTCCATCGTGCGAAGGAAGGGACGTGTGCGCATCTCCCAGCGTACGACGTTGGCCCATTGGTTGATCAGCAAAGGGAGATCCCTGTAGCTCTGGATCCACTTGGAGAAGGTGTGTCCAATGATCGTCTCCGACGTAGGGCGTACGACGAGAGGTTCTTCGAGCTTTTTGCCACCACCTTGTGTGACGACCGCCAACTCAGGGCTAAAACCTTCAACGTGTTCAGCCTCTTTGGCGATAAAGCTCATGGGGATAAACATGGGGAAATAAGCGTTCTGGTGACCGGTCTCTTTAAAGCGACGGTCGAGACCTCTCTGGATACCTTCCCAGATGGCGTATCCGTGGGGGCGGATCACCATCGAACCGCGAACGGGTGAATTTTCGGCGAGCTCTGCTTCTCGCAAGACGTCCAGATACCACTGGCTATAATCCTCTGCACGAGGCGTGATCTTTGAATCAGCCATGATTCTCTATGCTCCATCAAATTGATTGACTTGTTATGTAGGTCTCTATTTCGAGAGAAATGTATCTCAAGCTAGAAAAGAAAATCGCGCGACACGGTTGTTCGCATCGCTCTGATAGCATTGTTTGGTTGAAAAATCAACGATTCTTCGTTTACGGGAGGGGCGGGTGGGGGAGTTGAGGCAAGGTGGTACGCAACTTGTGCTTGGAGACAAGAAATGAACGGATATTCACAATCTTGTGAGTCATTTTTAACCTCCTGATTCCTTCGAAAAATCAACGATTTCGAGAAAACATGTAAGATAATCGTGTGGGGATGTGCAACGCTTTGTGGCACCGCTACATCATAAAAAAGTGACCTCGTGCTTGAGGTCGCGTCAAAGGAGAAGACGAGACGAGCACCAAAAAAGATCAATTTGGTGTGATGTTTCACTTGCGAGAGGCACAAAGAGTTGAATATTGAAGAACTAAAGTGTGCATTGCAAAACGGCGCGCGTCAGGAGACTGCTCGACTGATTTCACGTCACTTTGCAGAGAGAAGATGTGTCGAAGGGGCTGTGGGGGATATCCTTCGTGTGTTGTCATTTTGTCCACCAGAAGAAAGAATTTACTTACTCCGGCAGAGTATCCAACATGCACCACGTGAGACGGCGTTGTACGTCGAGCTCGTGCGTCATCAATTGCAACAGCAAGAGTATGAACAGGCTGAGTGGTGGTGGGGGATTGCGATCAAGATCGGCGCCAGGAGCGCTGCGTTGTGGGCGCTTGGTGTTGATGTCGCGTTGGGCAGGTACGATCTGCAGCTCGCCGAGACAGCGATGGACCGATTCTCACAACTCGCGCCCGAAGATACCAAGACCCTCGCACGTTTGAAGGCCTCTCATGCGTATGCAAAGGGCGTCGAACTGTGGCAAACAAACAAACGCGATCAGGCGCTCTTTTGGATCCGCAGGGCGATCGTCGACGCACCTCACTGGGAAGAGCCTCGTCTCACCCTCGCTGATTATCTCAATGAACTTGGTCGTCCCAACAGCGCGATCAAGTACGCTCACTCCACACCTTCTTCTGGTATACCTACACTCCGCTCTATCTCACCAACATCGCCAACACATGCGGTGATCGTTCCTATTGAGTGCGCAGAAATTTCGTAACGCTTACATGTTTCTCAATGTAGAGGTTTGTTGGGGGCATTTTGTGGGGAGTGGTGTGCGGTTGTGTTTGAAGCAGGCCGTTGATTATTCGGCTTGTTCAGGGGAGCGGAAGAGTTTGGGATCGAGGAGGAGGATCAGGAACAAGATGGGGAGTGTCCAGAGCGCCTTGAGGAAGCCAACAGTAGGGATCAAGAGGATGGTGAGCATCCCGATCGCACCGACCATCAGTGTGCGGACATCGATCTCCATGCGGCTGAGGATGTCTTGTGCTTGCTCCGCTTCTTCAGGGGAGGGGGAGCCATCGAGGACCTTGATCAGGTGTTTTTGTGCTGCGCGGTAGTTGCCGTTTTCAAAGTGGGATTGAGCTTGCATGAAGAGTTTGCTGGTTTTGGATGCTTCTTCATCCTTTGCGCTTTTTTCTTCAGCTTCGTCGTTGTCATCGTCTTCATCGAGAGAAGACGCGGCCTCTTTTTCGACTGCTTCTTCCTCGTTGAGGTCCGCCTGCTCTTTTTCTACAGACTCGATGTTTTCAGCGTTCGCCTTTTTTTTCGCTGCGCTTTTTTTCTTTTTGGTTTTGGTTCTCTTCTTTCTGCTCATCTATTAAAACCTCTACATTGGGTCTCTACACACTGACAATTCAGGTGGAGATAGGTTTCCTACAAATATGATCAGGTGTGGTCTTTAGCACAAAACATAGTAATTGTCAAAGTACAAAAAGCAACACCAAAACGCGTCAAAAAATTGCGCTGGGTTTTGTTTCTACGCTACATCTTTTTGCACAAAGATAGGAGAGAGATGTGTCTGATACCACAAAAAAGCAACCCATGTTTGAGCCCGACGATTGGCATATCACAGTACTGCGGGATGAAGCGGTGCAGTGGATGCTCAGCGGAGGCGGTCGTCACTTTGTCGACGGCACACTTGGTGGTGGAGGTCACGCTGAGCTTCTGTTGCGCACACGAGAGGATGTCGAGCTGCTTGGGATCGATCGTGATCCTGAAGCTCTCCATCAAGCAACACAGCGATTGCAGTCATTTGGTGAGCGACTGAAGACCTCTCAAGGCAGCTACGCGACACTCGCGACGCACCTTGAAGCGGTCTCTTTCCCTGAAAAGGTCGACGGGATCCTGCTCGATCTTGGTGTGAACAGTCGTCAACTCGACGATGGAGAGAGAGGCTTTAGCTTTCGTCATGATGGGCCGCTCGATATGCGCTTTAACAGCGAAGGCTCAGGTCAGACGGCGGCCGATGTCGTCAACACCTACTCTGTAGAAGATCTCGCCAGGATCTTTCGGCGTTGGGGCGAAGAGCCACAAGCCAAGCGAGCCGCGAAGGCGATCGTCGCCTGGCGTGAGACAAAGCAGCCATTTTCGCGAACATTTGAGCTGAAAGATTGTTTGCACGCAGCCCTGCCTGTCAGACGCAAAAAGAAGGCCAAGCAAGTCGATCCCGCTACCCGATGTTTTCAGGCGCTGCGGATCGCGGTGAATGAAGAGCTCGTGCAGCTCGAAACGTTCTTGGAGACGTTCACAGAACATCTCAATGTAGGCGGTCGTATCGTGATTATTTCCTTCCATTCGTTGGAAGATCGGATGGTGAAGAGGCGCTTTCAAGCGCTCGCAAAGGGCTGTATCTGCCCTCCAGATTTACCGGTTTGTGGATGTGGTATCGAGCCGAGCTTGCAGATTTTGACGCGCAAGCCCATATGGCCCTCTGACGAAGAGGTCACCCACAACCCAAGGGCTCGTAGCGCCAGGTTACGAGCCGCAAAATGTATTATTTAGTAGAAGGAAGCATGTGCTCTGAGGATGATGCATAGCGCAATGTCATAACGTGTCATCCTTCGAAAACACGCCGGAAGGCATATGGATAGGTGGTCCCGATGATGCATAGTCAAGATTCTTTTGTAGAGCAAAATGGTAACAACTCCTGGGATGAGGGCATCTTTCAGGAGCTCGATCAAAACGATTGGGGCGAGATCGTCTGGAGTGACAATCTCTCCCTCTCCGGAGAAGAGGAGCAGACGCTCTGGAGTGAGCCCGCTGAGTGGGTTGAAGCGACAGAGCATATGTCCTTTGAAGACGAAGACGAAGATGATTGGGATGATGAGTGTACGGAATACGAAGAAGCGACGATCTACGCGCCGCGCGCTTCCTCGAAGGGCAATTTGCTCTTTTGGTCAGGGATCGCGTTGTGTTTGACGATCCTGGCTTCTGCCGCACTCGTCGATATTTGGGCGCAAGGTGAGGCGACCCGACTGGGCTTCACCTACAGCAAGTCCGTCCAAGAGCTTGAGCGTGTACGTGTTGAACGCAAGCGCCTGAAGATCCGCCTCGCGGCGCTTCGCAATCCCGCAAGACTCGTGAAGATCGCACGTCAGGAGCTTGGACTTCGTCAGCCCACACGCTCACAGTTGATCTCCGAAAAGCAAGTCCGCGAACAGATCGAGTTCAAAAAACAAGATCGCATTCGCATCGCTCGACGCCCTCAATTGCTCCCGGTGGTGGCCCAATAATGTTTTCGCCACTTTTGGTCGCTAGATAAACGTCTGAGAGCGCGAACAATCGCATTCTCAAAGATCGTTTCTCCTTCTAGCGACCTCCTCATCAAGCAGGGCAGTGTATTTACACCGCCTTGAAGCGCAACCTGGAGTGCACGAAAAGTCCAACCTTATTGGTGGCCTTTGTGATGCCTCCGGGTTTTTTACGTTTGACCCTTTTGGCAGTCGGTGGACCCAAACGCTTCACTTGGGCCCACCATGAGCAGGAGTCTCATCTTGTCCACGAAAAAGAAGACCGCAAAGCAAAAGGCCGCGCAACCCAAAGGCCGCAAGAAAAAGACGCCGACAAACCCGCAAAAAGCACCTCCTGTTGGGGGGCGGTTGACCATCGTGATGGTCCTCTTTTGTATGGGGTTCTCGCTCCTCGGCTACCGCGCCTTTGTGCTGCAAGTGAAACGCAGTAAACAATTCCGCGATATGGTGAAAGCCAGCCAGTACACGACGATCCGTCTGCCTGCCAAAAGGGGTGACATCTTCGATCGACACATGACGCCTCTGGCGATCAGCGTTGAGGTCGACTCGATCAGCGCCAACCCCCGCATGATACGAGATAAACTTCGTGTCGCACGTTCTCTCTCACGGATCCTGAACGTCCCCCGTGGAAAACTCTTGCTCTTGCTCGCACAAGATCGCTACTTCGTGTGGATCAAACGACATGTCTCTCGCCGAGAAGTTCGCGCCATCCAACGTTTGAAATTGCGAGGCATTCGCGTCCTTCAGGAGAGCCGTCGCTTCTATCCAAATGGCCATCTCGCCTCTCACCTGCTCGGCTACACCGACCGAGACGGGAAAGGTCTCGCTGGTGTCGAACGCTTCTTCGACAAGTTGTTGCGTGGAAAGAAACAGGCGATCCGACTCCCTCGTGACCCAAAAGGGCGACGCATCCTTCGCCCTGGACTGCTTCATGTGAACGGACGCTGGGGCTCCAACGTCGTGCTCACCATCGACAAAGCCATCCAATACATCGCCGAGCGTGAGATCGAAGCGGCGGTCAGAAAGTGGAAAGCCAAGCGCGGGATCGCGGTCGTGATGAACCCCCAAAATGGCGACTTACTCGGTTTGGCAATGTATCCAGACTTCGATCCCAACCGCTTTCGTGACTACAAGACCTCCGTGCGAAACAACGCGGCGATCTCCAACCCCTACGAACCAGGCTCCACGATGAAGGTGATCTCGATGGCGATCGCGCGTCACCTCGGTCTCGTCCGATGGTCTGAGAAGCTCGACTGTGAGGGCGGTCGCATGAGGATCGGGCGATACACGATCCACGACGATCACCCTCACAAATGGCTGACACCTGCAGGCGTGATCAAGTATTCGAGTAACATCTGTACGGCCAAGATCGCCAACCGCGTAGGGAAGAAAAGACTCTATACCTACATGCGCAAATTTGGCTTTGGACAACGCACCAACATCGGCTTGCCCTGGGAGACCCGTGGGATCCTGCACAATTACAAACGCTGGGCCAACATCTCCCTCGCCAACATCGCGTTTGGTCAAGGTGTCTCTGTGACACCGATCCAGTTGACCGCCGCGATCAGCGCCGTCGCCAACGGTGGAAATTACTACCAACCTCGCCTGTATCGCTCGATTGTAGACCGAAAAGGACGAAAGATTCGGGAGTTCCCGCCCCATAAAAAGTATCGTATTATCTCCAAAAAAGCCGCGATCGATGTCATGCACATGATGGAGCTCGTCGTGAAAAAGGGAGGGACAGGGACCAACGCACATATCAAAAATATCCGCGTCGCAGGGAAAACAGGGACCGCACAAAAGCCACGCGCCAACGGACGTGGCTACGGACGGGGAAGGATCGGATCGTTTGTCGGGTTTTTGCCCGCAGAAAATCCCAAGCTCACGATCTTGATCGTGATGGATGAACCACAGGGCTCAAAATACGGTGGGACTGTAGCTGCGCCAGCCTTCAAGCGCATCGCACTTGGTTCACTGCGCCAGCTCGGCTACATCCCTGGCGGTCGCGTGCGGTTTAAAGCCATTCAATTCCCACCTCCAGCAGATGCCGTGAAGAAAGAGCCGAAAAAGGCGGCGCAAAAAGTCCTCGCCAACAACAAAGTGAAGAAGGCCAAAGACAAGAAAAACCAATTGGTCCTCGCCGCCGATCACGACGCGCCCAAAAAAACCAAACAGACTCCCAACTTTATGCGCCGTTCATTGCGTGAAGTGATGAGACGTGCGCAGGCTCTTGGGATCCGTGTGAATCCGATCGGCCGAGGGGTCGCACGTTACCAAAAACCACGACCAGGACAGGCGCTGCCCAAAAATCGCGTCGTCACAGTTGTCTTCACATCCAAACGCAATTGATCGAAAAATAGGGGGATAGGGAGAACGCATAGGGGAGCTGAAGAGGGGATTCTTTGTGAGCTGGTGAGCCGATTTATGACTCTGAGGAAAACCAAGAAGCGACGAGTTCAAGTTGGAGGGCGGGGATCGTCAATTTGTTCTTCTTGCGATAACCATTGAGTGTCTGGTGGACCTTGGTGTGCTTGAGCTCACGCAGCGCTTCCACTGTTTTGAATCCCGCACGAATCACATGCTCTGCCCACTCCTCTGGAACACCGATCTCGACGAACGCTTTGGGGTTGGGTGGCTCAGGCTTCTTCTCGGGTCTCATCTGTGGGAAGAACAGGACCTCTTGGATCGAATCGTTGTCAGTCAAGAACATGGTCAAACGGTCGATCCCGATCCCCATACCCGATGTGGGAGGCATCCCAAACTCCAACGCACGCAGGAAGTCTTGATCGATGAACATCGCTTCGTCGTCGCCTTTTTCGGACAACTTGAGCTGGTCCTCAAAGCGACCACGTTGATCGATTGGGTCGTTCAACTCGGAGTATGCGTTCGCCAACTCTTTTCCATTGACCATCAGCTCAAAGCGCTCTGTGAGCTCTGGGTTGTCGCGGTGTCGTTTACACAGTGGCGACATCTCGACGGGATAGTCCGTGATGAAGGTGGGTTGGATGTAATTGTGCTCACATTTTTCGCCGAAGATCTCGTCGATCAGTTTGCCTTTGCCCATGCTCTTGTCTGTCTCGATCTCGAGCTTGTCACAGACTTCGCGCAATTGGGTCTCATCCATCCCTGTAATGTCGATGCCTGTGTGCTCTTGGATCGCTTCGATCATGGAGACGCGTTTGTAGGGGGCTTTGAAGTCGAGGGTCTTGTCACCGTGTTTGACTTCAGTTGTGCCGTAAAGATCCATGACGACACGTTCGAGCATCTGCTCGGTGAACTTCATCATCCACTTGTAGTCTTTGTATGCGACATAGATCTCCATGACTGTAAATTCGGGGTTGTGTGTGCGGTCCATCCCCTCGTTACGGAAGTCCTTTGCGAACTCATAGACACCTTCGAAACCACCGACGATCAGGCGTTTGAGGTAAAGTTCGTTGGCGATCCGCAGGTAGAGGGGGATGTCGAGCGCGTTGTGATGCGTCATAAAAGGTCGCGCAGCGGCACCACCGGGGATCGGCTGAAGGATCGGTGTCTCGACTTCGAGGTATCCCTTCTCGTTGAAAAAGCTGCGCATGGAGTTCATGATCTGTGTGCGTTTGACGAAGGTCTCTTTGACCTTTTCATTGACGACGAGATCGACGTAGCGCATACGGTAACGCAGCTCTGGATCGGAGAATGCATCATAGACATTGCCTTCCGAGTCTTTTTTGACGGCTGGAAGGGGACGCAATGCTTTTGAGAGGATCGTCAATGTGTGGACTTTGACGGTGACTTCACCAGTCTTTGTACGAAAGACCTCTCCCTCAACGCCGATGAAATCGCCGCGATCGAGGAGTTTTTTGAAGACCGTGTTGTACATCGTTTTGTCCTCTTCAGGACACAGCTCATCGCGGTTGAGGTAGAGCTGGATCGAACCCACTGTGTCTTGGAGGATCGCAAAGGAGGCCTTTCCTTGAACGCGCTTAAACATCAAGCGACCGGCGATCTTCACCTGTTTGAAGTCTTCGCTGTCGTCCTTGTACCCTTCGAGAATGGCTTTGGTGTTGGTGTTCAGTTCGAACTCTGCAGCTGGAAATGGCTCGATCCCGAGGTCTCGGATTTTCTGCAGGTTGTCTCTGCGGATGACTTCTTGTTCACTTAGTTCTGCGTTCATAGGTTCCTTTCCTTGCGGTCGATAGACAACGTCAGTTGATACGCTTCACAATGGGGGACTGAGGCGCCCCGAAAAGAGTGCATCCTTATAACAGAAGGCACTTCTCTGTGTAAATAGACGCGGGCTTTTCTTTTGGGGTTCTTGTCACTTGTGAAAAATTGTATTTGACCCTTTTGCGTGAACCACTTATGATAGGTCGCTATCTGAACAATAAAAAACAACTGAACTCTTATGAAAGGGGCCGTTGATGAGTCAACTCCGTTTTCCTTTGGATTATGCGTATAAATGGGAAAAAGAATTAGCCAACGAAGTCTACATGACACAGCCCATGGGCGGTGGAAAAGTCGAGACTTACACGTGGAAACGCACACTCGATGAAGCTCGTCGTATGGCGTCCTACATCGAATCTCTCGGTTTTGAGAAGGGCAGCCGTATTGGCGTCCTCTCCAAAAACTGTGCGCACTTCATCATGTCGGATCTCGCGATCTGGATGGCTGGTCACGTCTCTGTCGCCTTGTACCCCACACTCAACGCTGACACTGTCGAGTACATCCTCGATCACAGCGGTTGTAAAATGCTCTTCGTCGGAAAGCTCGACGTCTGGGATTCAATGAAACCCGGCGTCCCCGAAGACATGCCCTGTATCTCCTACCCACTCAGCCCCAAAACGGACTTCCCAACTTGGAATGACGTGATCAAGGAGCACGAGCCCATGCAAGGCGAGCCCAAACGTGCCGCCGATGATCTCGCGATCCTCGTTTACACCTCTGGTAGTACAGGGAAACCCAAGGGCGCGATGCACGATTTCAAAAACCTCGCCGCTGCAGCACGTGGTTTTGATGAGATCTTCCCCATCAAACACAGCGATCGTATGCTCTCCTACCTGCCCCTCGCGCACGTCTTTGAGCGTCTCGTCGTTGGGATCGGCTCCCTGGCCTATGGATTCCATGTCTTCTTTGCTGAGTCTCTCGACACCTTCGTACAAGATCTACGTCGGGCACGCCCAACGCTCTTCTTGTCCGTGCCTCGTCTGTGGCTCAAATTCCAACAGGGTGTCTTTAAAAAGATGCCACCCAAAAAACTCGATCTCTACCTCAAGATCCCCATCCTCTCCGGGATCGTCAAAAAGAAGGTCCTGCAAAACCTCGGTCTGGCAGACGTTCGCTATGCACTTAGTGGCTCCGCACCCATCCCACCAGAGCTGATCGACTGGTACCGTCGCCTCGGTCTTGAGCTTCTCGAAGGTTACGGGATGACAGAGAACTTCGCGTACTCTCACCTGTCCCTCCCAGGCAAAACCCGCGTCGGATACGTCGGTCACAGTAACCCCGGTGTCGAGACCAAGATCAGCGAAGAGGGCGAAATTCTCGTCAAAAGTTGTTCGACAATGCTCGGCTATTACCGCCAAGAAGAGATGTCCAAAGAATCCTTCACTGAAGATGGATTCCTCAAAACAGGTGACCGTGGTGAGATCGACAGTGATGGACGCTTGCGCATCACCGGTCGCGTCAAAGAGTTGTTCAAAACCAGTAAAGGGAAATATGTCGCGCCTGCGCCGATCGAGAACATCATCAACTCACACCCTGCAGTGGAGCAGTCCTGTGTTTCAGGTTCTGGACAGCCTAAAGCCTTCGCGGTGTTGATGCTCTCAGAGGCGCTCCGTAACAAAGGCAAAGAGGCCGCAAAAGCCGAAGTCGAAGGAGATCTCGAAGCTCTCCTGAAGAAGGTCAACTCCGAAGTCGAACACCACGAGCAGCTGCAATTCTTCGTTGTGGTCAAAGACGAATGGCAGATCGAAAACGGCTTCCTTACCCCCACCATGAAGCTCAAACGCAACGTCATCGAAGACACCTACGAACCTCAAGTTGAAGGTTGGTACGCGTCCAAGAAGTCCCTCATCTGGGAATAATTCTCTCGTGCTTCTCCTGCCAATCCGTGCGCCTCTCGCTCTCTTCGTTTGACTGCAACCCCCCCACAACACAACTTTTCAACAAGTTCGACGAACATCACGTCCGTAGATGATGTGGTCGCTGCTCTTTCTTGAAGAAGGGATAAGATGGATCGATGAGATGTCTGTATGTTTGGTGTCTTCGTTTTTTTGCGTTCATTGTTTTGTGGACTGTTGGGTGCGGTGGTGACAACAATCACAATCAACACACCATCCCCAAAGGATGTGAGTTTTGTGTCGAACGTTGTCTCACTCGTGATGATCCCGCAGTGGGTTCGTGTGTGGCTTGCTTGAACGATCAACAATGTCAGGATCAAACACAGCCTTCAGCAGTGTGTGTCATCACAACACATTCTTGTACGTGTGGAACGGATCGCGACTGTGCGACGGACAAAGTGTGTGCGGGCGCCAAAGGTTGCGTTGAGTGCAAAGCAGACACGGATTGCAAAGCGCTCAACAGAGCGTTCTGTGTAGAGAACGTTTGTCGAGCTTGTCAATCCGGGCAGACGAGAGAGTGCAAAGTCAGTGGGATCTGTGGTGCTGGGATGCAAACATGCCAAACAGATGGTTCATGGGGGGAGTGTAAGGCTCCTGATGGTGTTGCTTGTACAGGACAGCAGCTGTGTGTTGAAAACAAATGTGTGTGTCGACCTGGAACAGAAGATTGTGGTGGAGCGTGTGTTCTCATCGACTCAAACGCAAAGCATTGTGGGAAATGTGACAACGTTTGTGGAGGTGGGAAGCTGTGTGCAGGGGGCAGTTGTGTTGCGAGTTGCCCTGTTGAGCTTCCCGATACTTGTGGTGATGGGTGTGTTGATCTGACAAACGATGACCAACATTGTGGAAAGTGCGGTGTGAACTGCGATACAGGACAGATGTGTGTCAACGGAAAGTGCTCGTGCCCACCTGGACAGACTCTCTGTGATGGTCATTGTGTCGATATTCAGAACGACTCCCTCCACTGTGGAGCGTGTGGTGCGTCTTGTCAGGCTGGCTTACTTTGTGTGGATGGAAAGTGCGCAGTGCGTTGTCCAAATGATCGAACGGATACCTGTGGGAGCGCATGTGTCGATCTGCAACACTCCTTTTTTCACTGTGGGGCGTGTGGTCGCGCTTGCGTTCCTGGACAATCTTGTGTCAAGGGACAGTGTGCGTGTCCTGAAGGTCTGGAGGTCTGCCTCGGTCAATGTACCAACACCAAGACAAATGCACGTCACTGTGGTTCTTGTGGCAATGTCTGTGGAGAAGGCATGGTGTGTGATGCAGGTGCTTGTGTCAAAGCTTGCGGCACTGCCGGTACACAGGATTGCAAGAGAAGCTGTGTGGACACGAAGACGTCATTGTTTCACTGTGGTGTGTGTGGAACACGCTGTCAGAGTGGACAGATTTGTAAGGAGGGGAGCTGTGGATGTGAAGATGGATTCGATAGCTGCGATGGTTTGTGTGTTGATTTGAAACGCAACAAGCTACATTGTGGTGCGTGTGGTAACACCTGCTCTGGGACGGATGTGTGCGCAGATGGAAAGTGTGTGTCTGTTTGTCCTTCTCATCTTCCGGACCTTTGTGGGGGCGGATGTGTCGACACACGTGTCGATCATTTGCACTGTGGTGGGTGTGGACAAGCCTGTGAGACTGGGAAGACGTGCAAAGAGAGTAAGTGTTCTTAGTCATAACGTCTTGAGCGTCGTGCAAGTAAGATAAAGAAGAGTAGAAGAAAGAGGGGCGTAGAGGAAGGTGGTGTTGTAGATTGACAGCCACAGCCTGGGACGCACTCTTCGCGGCAATTTTTGCCGTCAGCATCGCAGCGTCGAACAAAACCTTGAGGACACAGATAGCGTCTGTCGAGGCAAGCATTTTGAAAACAGACTTGTGATGTGTGGCAGGCACAATCAGCCGCACATGAGAAGCAGTTCTCGCCGGCGTTGAGCTCACAGATTCCATTGCCACATCTGAGATCTTTACAGACACCTTCTGTACATTGTTGGTTGGCTTTGCAGGCACAATCTTTTGCACATGTCTCGCAGTTCTCGCTGTGCGCTGGGTTACAGACACCATCGCCACATGCGACGATACATTGCCCCGTCACTTCGCAAAATTCTTCTTGTGAACAGCCACAGTCGCTTTTGCATGTTTGGCAATTTTCGCCATTTTGTGGATGACAGACCCCATCGCCACAGGTAAGACAGACCCCATTCTCGCACGTATCGCCGTTGCATGAACAATCTTTGGCGCAAGTGCTGCAATTCTCGCCTTGTTGGGTCTCACAGACGCCATTGCCACATAATTGACAGGTGCCCTCCACGCAGGCTTTGGGCGCGGTGCATGCGCAATCTTGTGCGCAAAGAGCGCAGTTCTCATCAGGATCACAGACACCATTGCCGCAACTTAGACAGGCACCGTTTGTACAGGATTGGGTGGCTGGACACTTACAATCTTGTGCACATGATTGACAGTTCTCGCCTCCGTTTGCCTCGCACTTTCCGTCACCACAGACCGCTCTACAAGAAGGGTCGTTACAGATGCATACACCGCCTTTGGTTTTTTCATTCCAGATCTGACAGGTGTATCCACTTTTGCACGGGGCTTGAGGGGTGCGCTCGTTGCACTGGCAGACCCTCTGTCCATTGCCGACAGGTGTACACATGCCTCCATTTGCGCAGTTGGGGTCTTTTTCACACGTTGGTATACACGTCCCTCCCCAACTTCCTGGAAAGCTCGGAATGCACACGAGCCCGTCTTTACACTGGTCTTTTGTGTTGCACGTCTCATAGGCATTTTGCGAAGGTGCGAGGCGACATACGTAGATATAGGAACCATATTGTCGGCAGGTCGTTCCTGTTGGGCAACTCGTCGCGTTGTTGGGATCACACGGGAGGATACACGTCCCACCATTTGAGCTGCGTAGGCAGGTGTAGCCTTTTTGACAGGGGACGTTCTCATTGCAGTTGTCGAAGTTTCCGCCCCCCTGTGCGTTTTGGCAGAGTCGATTTCGGCAGATCTTTCCGCTCGGACAGTCTGTGTTTTCCGAGCATGGGCAGAAGAACTCATCGGCAGGTATACAAAGTCGACCTTCTGTGGTGGGTCGGCATTGGTATCCAGTGGGACAAAAAAAGTCACTTGTACAAGGTTGTAGACATCTCTTTTCGTCTGGACCAATGGAAAAGCATTTGTTGTTATTGCCACACTCTGCGTGTGTTTTGCAGGTCGTGTTACAGGCTTTATCATGTGATATGTTTTTGGCCCGACAGACCTTGTCGATACACGTTGTCCCTGATGCGCAGTCCTTGTCCTGTGTGCAGGTGGTTGTTGTGCAGCTTCCGGCGATTGGGACACACATCTTTTTGTTGTTGTGTGTGACACAGCGAAAGTCTTCGGGGCAGCAATTGTCTGTGCCTTGGCAGGTTGGGAGACATCGGAAGGTGTCATCTGTCTGGACACAAGCTTCATTCCCTTGACAATTGGGAGCGGCTGGGTTGCATGTGCCACAGAGCGTTTGTGTCTTAGGCGCGTTGGCTGTGCAGAGAAATTGGCTACATTGATAGCACGTGCCGCATTCTTTGTCTGTTGTGCAGGCTCCTGTGCGTTTTGGGTACATCACACAAATGCCTTGAATGTCGTCTGTGCCAAGCTTCATCGCTTCACCTGCAGGGCGGGCGCGGTAGTACATGATGGCGCTCTGAAGGTGGGAGTGTGCGAAGCCGATAGAGTGACCGCTTTCGTGTGTGTTGACCCCTTGCAGGTCAAACTTCTCTTTGAGTTTGCCTTGTATCCCCCAGGAGTAGCGAGGGTTGTAGAACAGATCTCCGTCGACAAATTGGCCTTTTTCATCTGTCTTTGGTGAGGAGAACGCGAGCGCGCCAGTGGCACCGAGTTGATCCCACTCGGCTTCTGAGGGGAGGTAGATCGTGATGCTGTTGTCGAAGTAGCTCGGTGGGGCTGTGGTGGTGCCGAGGTATTTGTGCGAGAATGTGCTACATGGTTGCTTCCAGGCATCCCACCCGGCGATCATGGCCTTCTCGATGTCTTTCTCTGTGAGGGATGTGTATCCACTTTTCCCTGCCATGCCGTTGGTGTTGAGTTTCCATGTGACTGGAAGTTTGGACCAGCGTTGGATATGTGCCCCTTCGCAATAGTTGTTGGTGATACAATCCTGTGTGAGCGTCGAGGGATCACAACAAGCGCCTCCACCTCCGGAGTTTCCGATGGTTGCACGGCAAGGCGTTCCGACGCTTTTGCAGCGTCCTTTGGTGAGCAGGGGAAACCACGCATGTGCTGGGAGATGCCATATAAAGAACAAACACATCGACAACAGGATGACAGCCTTACGTGTATGCTTTCCCAAAGATGACCTGTACCAAACCATCAAACATTCCTCCAAACATTCCTCTTTTTCTGTATTCTTTTTTCGTTTACCGACCTTATTTGCGTCGGTAAAGTGGAATTCGACGATAGATCATGAGCTCTCCGTCAGCGCTTCCGATCGCGATGCGTTTTTGGTGAGATGCATATGTCGCGGCTGTGAGGTTATATTCGGGAAGGGATATGAGGCCATAAAGACGACCTGAGCAAATATTATACAACCGGAGGCTTTTTCTCTCTACTGCGAGGACGACGCGGCCATCTGGTGAGATAGAGATGTCACGAAGTGAGCGGGCGTGCAAGAGCGGGGAGGTGAGCGTTTTTCCCGAGCGGACATCCCAGACGCGAAGTGTGTTGTCCACACCTGCCGTCGCGATATTTTGGCCATCTGAAGACCAGGCCGCAGCTTTGATCCGTTGTGTGTGACCGTGCAATGTCGCGATCTTTCTTCCCTGTCGTGTGTCCCAGATGTGTCCTCGTCCACGTAACCCTCCGGTCATCACTTTTCGACCGTCAGGGGATAACAATGCAAGGGAAGCCCACTTCCAACGTCCTGGAAAGCTCTGTCTGTCATGAGGGCTGGCTGCCCAGTGGTAGACAGAGCGGTTGTCGACCGCGAGTAATTGGGCACTGTATGGCAAGAACATGGCGTCAAAGAGGCCACCTTTTGCGCCTTTGTAGACTGACAGGAGGCGACCTTTCTTAAGTGACCATAGGCGAATGGTTCGATCGCGACTTGTGCTTGCGAGTAAGTGACTGTCCCTTGAGAAGGTCAGATCCGTGATCGCGAGCTTGTGTCCTTTCAGGGTCCAGACCAGACGACCAGTCCTCGTCGACCAGACACGAATGACTCTGTTTTCGTTTGCGCTGGCAAGCCACTTTGTGTCTGGAGAGAAGCGTACATGTGTGATCTCGCCGCTCTGATTCCACTTTGTGGGACCGCGAAGTGTGCGTACATATCGCCAAGCGACAGCTTTGGGGAGCTGTCCTTTTGGATCTCTCGCACGTGCTCTGTTACGTAGGGTTGTACACCGCAATGCTCGGAGGGTTTGGTGGGAGAGTTGCAGCATCTTTTCGAGCGCACGAGCGTCGAGTGGACCTGGAGAGTCTGTCTGTGATGGGAGCGGAACAGAGGGAGGCAATAACATCGAAGGGGCTTGTGTTTGTCGTGTGAGCGCTGGCGCTTTGTGTGCGCGCTGTTTTTTGGTCTTCCAGGGACGAAGTCTTCGATGACGTCGTTGGCGCAAAGCTTTTTGTAAGGAGCGTTCGACGAACAAAGCTCGCTGTCGCAGCTGACTGAGACGTCGCTGCTGAAGTGGTTGAGAGCGCTGACGTTCTTTGAGGTTATGTGAGAGTTGTTTGACAAGTCGCTGTACCCGATGCAGGAGGACTTCTGTTTGTTTTCTGGAGCGTCGCTCGACGTGTAAGGCTTTGCGTTGGTGGTGAAGCGCCTGATGGACTGAAAAGTATTGATTGGCCATACTCGCGAGTGCACCGAAGACGAGACAGCATAACATCACCAAAGAGAGCACACTTACGCGACCAGAGGAGCGTATCCATAGAGGAATGCTAGGGACAGGAAGTGACCACTCTCTCGTTGGGTGAGGTGTGTCTTTGCGTAGCCAGTGTAAAAAGGAGAGCCACTGCTCTTGTGAGCAACCAAGCCATATGATCGTTGGTTTCTCGATAGGTGCGAATGAAGTGAGTCCAGGACGAAAGCGAATCTCCTCGAAGGTCTCGCCGAGCTGTTGACGTAGAGACTCTATCTCTGCGTAGTTCCCGACGGATGCGAGGAATACCCCAGGTCCATGTTCTGCGCTGTGTTCCAAAAAGTGTTGGATTTTGGCTTCGATCTCACCGACAGGTAAGAGGTAGGCGTGGGGAGTCGTTGGATTGAGCTCTGCGGAGGCCCAGATCGTGTGACATGGTTCCCAGTGTTGGAACATGAATGGATCGTGATACCAGAGCGCTGCAAGGAGCGTCGCGAGGTTGGCTGAAGAGCCTCCACGACTCATCATCGACGTTTGAAAAGAGGGGAGGGTGTGAGGGTGCCAGCGAACGGTTGGCCAGTCTTCTTCGACGAGGTGTGTTTCGAGCAGATGTTCCCAGCTCATGGAGGCGTTGCGAATCAGGAACGCTTTGGGGAGCGCAGGTGCAGCGCTGTCCCCACAGAAAACCTCTCCATGTCCGATGGCTTGTGTCCCTTTGGCGCACGGAAAATAGAAACGCATCGGTCTCTCACACTGCTACGATCTGTTTCCAGATCTGGACCTTCTCACCTGATTCTATCAAGAAAACCTTTTTCACCGCTCTTTATCATGGATGAGAAGTGCAAACATGTCAAGGTGCTGGGGGGTTTTGTCGGATGTCCATGGAGGGAGAAGAGGGGAGGTGTTAGGAGCGCTTGGGAGCGCAACGGACACGCTGGAAGGTGAAGAATAAAAGCATCGCGATGATCGGAAGCCAGGGGATGTCCGATGGTGATGGTGTGCTGCTACAGAGACAGCCTCCGAGCTTGACTTCGAGCTGATCTTCCCCAAAGGCTGGCTCACATGTCTTACTGTTATCATCGGCTTTCAGGCACGTTGTCCACTTTCCCTCGCGACAGAGCTGCACACCTTCGCCACATGTCCCTTCACAGGCTTTTTGTAGATCTTCATCCGTCTTGCCATCGCAGTCATTGTCCAACCCATCACAGATCTCTTCCGTTTTTTGAGGTGGCGTGGCCGCAGAGCAGGTAATCCCGCTTTGATCGTCGTTGCAGATATATTTCCCAAATTGCCGACATGAACCCTCACCTCTGTGGCAGAGTTTGTCTTTGAGTGGCCACAACTCGTCGATTTTTCCGTTACAGTCGTTGTCTTTGCCATCACAGATCTCTTTGTTTTCTCCTGTCCCTGCGCAATAGACGCCTGTTTTGTCAGCTTTGCACTGGTAGATCCCTTGGACACAAGAGGTCTGGCATGTGACAGGGGTTTTGCCGAGTTTATCTTTCCAGGGGTCGTCGATCACGCCGTTGCAGTCGTTGTCTTTTCCATCACAGATCTCTTTGATGACCTTGGGAGCGTTACACGCGCTGAGTTTGCCGTTGGTACAGAATTGCTTTCCTTCGTGACAGTCGTTTTTACAGGCGATACTGAGGGTGTTATCTTTCTTTGTGTCTGGTGCGTTGTCGATGAAGCCATCACAGTCATCATCTTTACCGTTACACGTTTCCTGTGTTTTGGGGCGACTCTGACAGGCTTGCCAGCGCCCAGCCGAGCAAGATTGTGTCCCACACTCACCACAATTACGTTGGAGCGCTTCATCGATCTTTCCATCACAGTCGTCGTCGATGTTGTTGCACGTCTCTACTTTTGCTTTGCCCACACACGCGCCCCATTTTCCGAAGCGGCAGGTCTGGACACCATCGCCGCAATTGTCTTTGCAAGGTCGTTTGAGAGTGTAGGGTTGTTGATCTCCTGGGATATTGTCGATAAATCCGTCACAATCATCATCCTTGTAGTTACAGATCTCTTTGGTGGGGGGGGCATTTGGTGTACACGCTCCCCACTTGCCGTCCGCACAGTATTGGTGCGCTGCACAGCGACCAAATGGACAGGCTTGAAGCAGAGGTTTATCACTCCCTTTGACGTTGTCGATCTTTCCGTCACAGTCATCGTCGAGACCGTTGCAGACTTCCGAGTTGGTGGTCTTTGTCGAGATCTGTTGCAAGGCCTTGTTGAAGTCTGTCAGTGTTGAGACGACGTGGTAAAGACGTGATGAACCTTGGGAGGTCCCACCCCACTTGGCCAGATCGTTGAGACAGACAGGGTTTACGGAGCTACCAAAGCCAATCACGAAGGTCTTGATGTCGTAGACTTCCTGACCGACAGGGAGCTTGCGGAGCGCGGTTGTCTCTTTCGTTGGACAGGCGTCTGTTGGGGCACCATCGGTGATCAACAGAATGTAATGGGGGCGTTGTCGTTGTGTGTCTTGTGCGATCGCCTTCTTGAGATACGTGGTCGCTGTGGTCATCGCCAGCTGCATATAGGTCTCTCCGCCTGTTTGTAAGGATGAGAGTGTGCTCTGGAATGCACTCAAACTCGCGCCAAAGTCGAGCTGGTGTTGGGGAGCATCCGAAAACGTCATCAAGCCAAAGCGGATCTTTTGATCGAACTGTTGGACCATCTGCAAAATCCCAGCCTTCGCGTTGTCCCACTTTTGGGATTTTTGCATGCTACCAGACTTATCTAACAGCAAGAGGATATTAGGTGTCGGTGTCTGACAGGTGTTGGATTGTGCAAACCCATACGAAGAAAAAAGGCTGATGAACAAAACTGTGATGATCGATATGTATGTCGTTTTCATGGCTGGTTCTCCTTCACCTCTCCGAGTGTGGGAAAAATGCATGTCTTTCGGATAGAGGGTTGTCTTTTCCACTTATCAAGAAGCGTGCCGTCTTGTATCCCTATATTTCCCCTCAAATCGAACCTACAAGTCACTATCTAGAGGTATTTTTTGACACATCTATGACGAGTGAAGCTCTCTTTTACCACACATTTGACTTTTTGCGTTGGTGTGATTGTTGAATGATTTTATGTGTTTATTCTTGCGTGGGTGGAAATGTACCTATACAGATTTCATATAGACTCACTACGCGTAGAGTTGACTCTTTCGCCAAGTATGTTCGAGCTTGAGATCGGGGAAGAGAGCCTATGATACGGGGAGAACGGTGTTGTGATGGTGTCCTTTTTGGAGGGCGAGAATGACCCAGGCCGTTGGATAGTATGAGCTTATATAATGGATAGAGCTCTCTGTGGGATGAGGAGGCTTCTCTTGCATAACGATGATGGTGTGATGTGTATGTGTTTGATTTTTATGGTGTGTTGTGCGTTGGTGTTCTGTGGTATGTCTCTTGAAAAGGGGGAGAGTATCAAGCCAATTTTGCTCTCATGATGAGGGCCTCTATTAGAAACATGCTCACTGGATACAAACGACATACGCTGTCAGGAGAAGGAAACATGAACAGAATCAGAAAAGCACTCTTTGTAAGCTGGACTTTGTTGGCATCCCTCGTATTGTGGGGGTGCGCGTCTGGGATGGAGACGCCTGGTGATGCGATGTTGTTTGTCAAAACACAAGGACTTACACAGGTTTCCAAAGTAAGCGTTGAGATCACTGGTGTGGGTATTGTGACGCCGATCGTTGAAGACCTTCAGACATCATCACAAGGATGGAATAAGACCATCTCAAATATTCCAGCAGGTAGTAGCCGTACATTTACAGCGAGAGCCTACGCTCAAGATGGGACCGTGCTCTTTGAAGGGAGCGCTTCAAACGTCTTGATCGAGTCTGGAAAGACCGCTCAGGTGCTTATTTTACTCCAACAAACAGAGGCGCCATCGGATTTCCGGAACGCTGCGCCGTTGATGACATCGTTGTCTGCGTCCTCGATGACTGTTAAACCTGGAGAGAGTGTACAGCTCTCTGCCAGCGCGACAGACGCTGATAACGATACATTGACTTACCTCTGGAGCAGCCCTTCTGGTACATTCTCCGACGCACAGGCCTCGAATACAGTTTGGACAGCACCAGCACAAGAAGGGAATGTCACTCTTCGTATCGCCGTGGACGATGGAAGAGGTGGTAAGAATGCGCTGACCATCGATATCAATGTTGCTGGAACCTCGAACTCTGGTGGGACGAATACTGGGGACGCAGATGTGACTGCGCTGCTCAACCACGCTCCTGCGATTCAATCACTCGGCGCCGAAGAAGGTCGTGTCGCCGCTGGCGCATCGACAAAGGTCTCAGTCGTCGCGACAGACGCAGATGGCGATCCTCTGACATATAAATGGTCCAGTGGAGATCCCCTCTGTAACGGAACGTTCGCGAGTGATAACGCTGCCACTGTGACCTGGACTGCCCCTGCGGCGAAACCCTTCTCTGGCTCCTGCACACTCTTCGTCGTCGTTTCCGATAACAATGGTGCCAAGCAGAACGGATTCTTGACAATCAACGTTGACGAGCCGACCAACCCTGGAACCACGACACAGCAGGTCAGCTTCAAGACCATGACACAATCGGAGATCCAGGCGGCGACAGGGCAGCAAGTGACCTTCAAAGTCGTGATGGAGAATCCTGCAAGTGAGAGCCTTCGATATGTGTGGCGTGCATCTGGTGGTGCTCTTGGGACGGCTGTTGATAGCAACACACAGAGCGAAGTGAGCTGGACGATGCCCTCCACTGGTGACGCGATGACCATCGACGTCGATGTCGTCCTCAACGATGGAACGCTGCTCAATCACCAATTCCAAATCATCCGTCAGTCCAGCGCACTTGATAAGACAGCTCCTGTCACAACAAGCACTCCTGGCGATGGCTTTGGGTTCCACGCAGAATTGGACGTCAAGCTCAAGTGTACCGACTCTGGCGTTGGCTGCAAGCGCATCGTCTACACAACAGATGGCACAACACCGAGCTTTTCACCTCTGAATGGGACTGTGGTTGTCGGTGACGCTGCGACTGTTCGTCTAACCTCTACGATGCCTTTTGAGCTGTTCGAAGTGCGCTTCGCCTCCGAAGATAAAGCCGGAAACGTCGAGGCGACAAAGAAAGTGACTTTTCTCTCCTACTAAGCTCTTGTGAAAAAAGCCCGCAGCTTTTACACCAAACGCAGCACGCCACCATCGTAGGTGGTAGACATAGTGGGTGGAAAGACCCTCTCCTGGAGACTCAGGAGGGGGTCTTTTTTTTGGGGGATTTGCGGGGCGATTCAAAAGAGGGTCACCATTGAGAGACCAAACGTGGGGGGGTGATCAAAACGAAAACATGCCTGATGTTGAACATTTTTGGGGATTGAATGATGGCTGAACATAATTGCAGTTTGATGCGCTGGTGGTCTTCTAGTTTTATGTTACTGCTTGTGATTTTTACGTGGTGGGATCCAGGGGGGAGATTGGCATGTTGTATTTTTGGGGAGAAAAGAAGTCATTTGAAGTTCAGAAAATGACATCGATGTCATTTTTTATTTGAGAAGCGTAAGTAAGCTCTCTAGTTCTTTGCGGATGTTCTTCTTTTCTGTCTTGGATAGCGAGTTCATTTTGAGATGTCGTCTGGGGATGACGACCTTTTGTTCGGTCTCGTTGTATTGGTAGAATGTGGTCTTTTGGGTGGGTGTTTCATCTGCGATGAGTTTTTTGAGGGTGCTGACGCTGAGTTTTTCTTCTGCGATTCGGTTGATCCAATGTTCGAGGTCCAGCTTGGCGTTCTTTGCGAGGAGGGTCATGAGTGTGATGGCGTGTGTGGCTTTGATACGTTCTGTGGAGAGGGCATCTTGTAGGAGCTCTGGAAATTCTGTGAGGCTTTGTAAGCGTGAGAGTTGGCGTTTACCTACGTTAAAGATGGTGATGAGTTCTTCGAAGTCGTATCCCATGTCTTTGTATTTGACGACCGCGTAGCCTCTATCTAGATCCGTGTATGTCCGACGAGCTTCATTTTCTATTAAGGAGACTTTGAACGCGAGTTTGTCATCTGATAGATCTTCCCTGATGATAGCTGAAATCTTATCCCATCCGAGACGCTGGATGGACGTGTATCGTCGAAATCCAGAGACGATCTGGTACATATCTTTTTGTGTGGGGTGGGGGCGTAGGATGATGGGGATTTGGAGACCGTGCTCTTGAATATTTTTTTCGAGTGAGTTGGTTCTGAGTTGGTTTCTACATTGGAATGTTTTGTCGTCGATAGCGATCCTGGAGAGGGGAACGTGGACGATTTCTTGTCGATCGGTGAGGACGTTTTTCTCTTGTATTGGCGCTTTGTGTGGTTGTGTTGAAGCCCCTGTCTTCTTTCTATTTTTGGAACCTTTGGGACGTCCTGGTTTTCGCGGCGTGTGCTTTGTGTTCATTGTATGTCTCCTTGTTTTAGTGTGTGTTTTATTTTTGGTTTATTTTGATGAATTCGTCAAGGAGATTTCTTTTTTGGAGGTGTCAGGGGTGATGGAGGGGACTTTGGATGGAGCTCTGGTTGAGGAGTTCATTTCGTTCCGCTCCGAGAAGTAAGAGCGAATGTGGCTACTTCTCGCCCTACACTTCTGCTACATCACCACGTCCGAATACAACACAGCGCAACTCTTCTGCATGCTCACAGGGATGATTGACAGAAAACATTGCACAACTTACAATACGCCAGCAAAACAACAATCATGGATAGGGGATATCATATTGCAAGGAATCATCTTTACGAAAACAAGCGAAGAGATCAAATCTGCCATCAAGCATAGAGTTCAGGCTCTTCAAGCTCGACTCGACAGAAGAAACCAAACACTCGATGAAATCATAGGGAACCAACAAAAAGTACGCTCTTATATGATACGCTCGTCTGTGAGCAACTATTCTCATGGAAGAGAAAGTACAAGAAAGATCTTCTCATCAGAGCATATTCCTTTGGAAGAGGTGCAAGAGATTAACAAGCTGTGTCAACGGATATATGAACTTGAGAGTGAGATCTACCGCCTCAAACTCGTATCAACGCACCTCAAAAGTGGAGAAAATCATCGATTGCAACTACAAGAACTCGTATTTTATGGGTTTCAAGCAGATGAACAAACGGCCTAAGGAGGTGCCGAGTTGCGTATTATGGTAAAGAAGAGTGATAGAGGGGGAGCCGCAAGTTGCGCAATTCGCAAACATTGGAGGTTTGAGACGAGCAAGTCGGGAAGTCAATGTGATGACTATCACTATGTTCAGTGACACGGTGTCACCCCAAATATTCGAGAGAAGTGCTTTGGGGGTGGAGATGAGTACCTGTCTGTCAGGGGGTTGGGGTGTTTTGAGAAGTCATCATTTGAAGTCCACAACCGTAGAGGAGTTGTACGGGCAAAAGGTAAGGAGTCTCAAGTTCTTGAAGAATTTGGGTGACCTAGTCTTTTGAGAGTACCACAGGGAGTCGCCTGGATTTTCTGGCTTGTAGGGCATCTACAGGGCTCGATAGGTCGTGTTTTAGAACTTCGTTATACAAAAACAAGATTGCGTGAAGGTACTCTTCAACCCATCTTTTCTTCTGTATTTTCAGGACTTTTGTCTTTCCTTGGTCTCTTTTTTGACCAGTTCAGCAGTTCGCAGAAAACAGCCATCGAGTTCGACGATCATTTCGTCTACACCAGGTCTATCGTGCTCGTTTTGTTCAAAGTCATTTTGAGTTTGGACAAGTCTTGTATCCACGTACTCCTGGGCTTCTACTCCCATTTTCAAAGTGAATCTTCGCAAGGCAGAAGTGGATGGTTCCCAACCATAGTGCTCTGTAAATCTTTGTGTTGCATGAGAAAAAAACTCTTCAATGCCAAAGTCCACAAGTGCCTTTTGTAAAGCAGGAGTATATGTATGAGCCGGAACCTTCAGACACTCAGCAAGAGGCTTGACTCCCATCTTTCTCTTTTTATCCCATAAATAGGGAGACTTGAGCTTGAGCGAACCATACAAGAAGTGAAAAGGAACTTCAGAAGAACGATGGGGGCGAAGTCCTTGCTCTTTGATTTCGTTGACTTTTTCGGAAGCAAGTTCTTCGGAAATCGTCACCACGATTTGTTTGGCAACTTCGGCAAAGATCATCCTCAAAACGGAATCTATCTTCAAAAGCAGGGTGTTGTGTTCTTCATTGATGAGGCATTTGGAAGAAAGGAGTTGACCGATTTGTTCGATGGCTTCAGCATATTGTTCAACAGACATGAGGATATCCTTGTTATTGTTTATATTTTTTTTGAATATTCTCATGTCTCGTTTTTCTTCGCTTGCTTCAGATCAAATCAACACCTTTTGAACGCACCCGAGTTAAAGATATCGCTTGACAGGTATGCAATATTTGGACATACTCTGTTGATACTTGGACAACCATTGTGGATACTTGTTCTTACATCTATATGATTCGAGGTCTGAGCGTTGAACGACAACCAATATGTTGATTTTATTGTAAATAATTGTGAAGCTTATCAAGCTGCAGGACTGTGGTCACGACCTCCTAGGGTCAACCCAAGAGGTTGGCTTCAAAATTTCCAAGAGGATGAAAAGCCAGCTGCTGCAGCTATTCTCGATAGGCTTTGTTTTTTTTCAGCGACAGCCATAGATAACCTTCTTCGAGCTTCCTTCTTAGGGTATATTTCAAAAAGACATACAATGTCTCTCGGTTTTGGCGAATCTCGTCAGTCATATGATTCACTTATGTCTGACCTTAAGTGGACGGATATACAGGGAGAATCACCACATAAAACAGACTCGGGGAACTTTTTTCTGAGAAAAGCTAGAGATACACTTTCAATAAAAGAAGAAGTTATTGTGAACCAGATTGCTGCAATCTCAAATGTGATTTCTGATAAGAAGGTTATGTTTATCGATGACTTTATCGGAACAGGAGACCAAGTAATAGAGACATGGAAAAGAGAGTATAGCTATCTCACTTTCGAAGATGTGGTTGGTCAAAAATCAGGGCTTGCATCTATGCTTTGTTTGGTTGCAACGCGTTCGGGACTTGATAGAATAAGACACGAGGAAATACAATTAGATATTTTCCCTGCGCACATAGTTGATGATTCTGACTCTATTCAGAACTTTCGTTCAAAACCTTTTGCTCCACCATCTGCGAGCTTATCCAGTATAAAGAAACTGCTTTGTAAATACGGACCACAATTAGATGTGCCTGTATATGTAGATGCTCGTTATGGATACAGGAGTTTAGGTCTTACAATTGCTTTCGAACATAGTGTTCCTGATGCTACATTGCCGATTATCTGGGCAATGGGGGGGAATAACTGGCAACGTTTAGTGGAGATATAGCTATGAATTCTAATATGGAAATACTAGCAAATGCATTCCGAGATTACCGCGCTGAATGGCAGCAAGAGCAGTTCGGTCGTTTTTTTGTTGAACCCCCATACCTCTCAAGCTTGGCAGCACTACGTCCGACCTTTTTAGAAGGCGGTCGCGGAACAGGAAAGACTGTTGCATTGCAAAGTATGAAGTATTCGGAGCTTTTTGCTCGAAAGTCTGAACTTGCTCCTCTTCAACTTCCTTACTTTGCTGTATACATAAGAATTAGTCAACTTAGAGTGCGAGCATTTGACAGTCCTGCTTTCGATGAGGAAGCTTCAAAGTCTCTATTTGCGGACTATTTGAATATGTTAATTGTTCATGAGCTTTGTGACTTAGCGGAGTGGCTCATAGCTAAAGGCTCAAAAGAAATCACCACGGATTCATTACGACATGTTTGTATGTTCTTTGATTTTGAAGATGTAAAGAGTGTAAAAGAATTACGCGATAAGATAAAGGACCGCATGCTCAACTTGCAAATGTATATCAACAATCCAGGGGCAAAACAAAGGCCTATCTTAAGTCCTCCAGAACAACCTGTAATGACCTTTTCAAAAGTTATTTCCAATTCAATAAAAGATAAGACGCCTGTTTTTATTTGCTTGGATGAGTATGAGAATTTGTCTATCGAACAGCAGAGGATTGTCAATACATACATTAAACATGCAGAATCTCCACTCTCATACAAGATCGGTATAAAAAAATATGGACGTCTAACTAGAGGGACTTTAGGAGATGAACTGCTTGAATCACCGGCTGACTACCATAACATTGATGTTTCTTCCTTCGAAGAGTATTCCACTTTTGCACAAAGAGTAATCCAAGCTCGACTGGAATATGCTGTTGATGAGGGAGTTAATGTTCCAAAAAGGATTGAAGAACTCTTACCTTCCCTTTCATTCGAAGATGAAGCAACACTTCTTGGTGTGGGAAGAGTTATTCAAGAATTTGAGAAAGAACTTGATGAACTTGAAGCTATGTCCGAACTGGAAGAATATAGACAACTTAGTATTACAGAGAAGCATATTATTGCATATTGGAATGAGAAAAAACAAGAAAGACCTGATTCGACAGTTCGCGATTTTTTGTCAGCTCCATCTAAATGGAGAGATCGGGTGACTAATTATAGCTATGAATCTCTTTTCTGGCTGTCGAGAGGTCGTAAGGGAGCTAGAATAAGGAAGTATTATTCAGGGTGGAGTACCTTTTTTAATCTTTCATCCGGTAATATTCGATATCTTTTGGAGTTGATTGATCGAAGTATTACAAAGGCATCTCAAAGTCCAGCGAAGAATAAGACATTTGCAGTGGAGCCAAGAATACAAACCGAAGCAGCAAGAAGAGTCGGGAGAGAGCGTTTAGAGCAGCTAGAAGCTCTCACCGAACATGGTGTCGAAATCAAAAGGGTTGTGCTGGCTATCGGCAAAGTCTTTTTTGAGCTAGCTCGAAGCCCCCTTGAAGGTGCACCTGAGACAAATTCATTTGTTCTTCAAGGTCAAGCAGAAGAAATTGGACAAGTTGTTGAACTCTTGACTCTTGGAGTGAGTCATCTCGCTTTTGAAGTCTCACCTCGAACAAAGGCAACAACTATTGAAGAACCCAGAGATGGTGAGTATAGACTTCATCCCATATTTTGTCCATTTTTTGAATATTCTTATCGTAAAAAACGAAGAGTCACATTTAATGCAAGTGATTTTCTTCTTTTGGGAGAAGATCCTAAAAATGCCATTTCAAATATGTTAAAGCGAAAGTCGACGGTGGAGAATGAGATGCCTGAGCAGTTGTCTCTTTATGAAACATTTTTCAACGGTCAAAAGTAAACTATATACAGGATAACTTATGTCTGATTTTATGACGTATGGAGAACAAAGCGATGTTGAAATTCCTTCAGACTGGCTTTGTATATTTGGTTCAGATTCTCTGGATGATCGGACGTCTATGAGGATATGGAAGGAGAGGTTGCAAGATAATCCAAAAGGATGTGCATCGATAGGAGTACTAAATAATGGTGTTGCAGATGTTCTCTTGAACAAGAAATCGTATAAGATTCAATTTTATGATCTTACTTCATTAACTATTTTGTTTTCTCAGCATAATCATGTTCTAATTGACTTGACAGGGTTGGAGTATGCGGTGTGGGTGTCGTTACTGCAAGTCGCCCTTCAAGAATGCGAAGATGTATACGTATTGTATGCTGAGCCATCTGAGTATAGAGTGCACAGCAGTCCTGCAACTTGGGAATGGTTTGACCTTTCAAAGAAATTTTTAGGGGTAAAGCCTCTTCCAGGATTTGCGAATATCATGAATGAGACTGAATCTGGAGTTCTTGTGACCTTCATTGGATTTGAAGGCAGACGCTCTCGCCAAATAACTTCTCCATTTGATCCCATCCCTAAAATTCTTCCCATTGTAGGTCTTCCCGGTTTTCGTATCGAGTATCCAACTTACACAATTGCTTGTAATCGTGATTTTATAGATGAGCAGAGAGCCTTCGGGAATGTTAGATATGCTCCATCTCACCACCCGTTTGGTGCTTTTGAATTGCTTGAAAGAATACAACACGAATATAGAAAGGAGCGCATGTTTATTGCCTTGATAGGTACAAGGCCACATTCTCTTGCTGCGATATTGTTTGCAATGCGTCATCGAGATACAACTGAAGTTCTATATGACCATCCTATAAGAAGTCCAGGCCGAACAAAGGGGATTGGACCCATTCATATATATCGTATTAAGCAATCTGGATGCTTGTGGTATGATTGACTCTTATTATACACCAGAGTGGCTTGCTCGCGAAATGGTAAATGCTTTGCCAACAAGTATCGAACCAAAGGGTATTTTAGATAGCTCCTGTGGTTCAGGTAACCTCTTAAGAATCGCTTCCGAGAATTATCCTACAAGTCAGATCTATGGAATCGACATAAACGAAAAGTGTATAAAAAGGCTAAAGGAAAAGTTTCCTGGTTGGACTCTTTCTGTTGCTGATTTACTGCTTAAACGTTCAAAAACAGCTACTAAGGTATATAGGCATAGGGAGGGGATTAATGCAGCAATCCTTAATCCACCTTTTTCTCGCGTAGCAAATAGTAGAAATGTATACTCTATAAATAACGTGAATAGATGCAGTATAGCTATGGCCCACTTGATTAGTAGTGTTTGTGCGTTTGATGAGATTTGTTTTGTTTCCGCAATCTTACCAGCTACTGCAATGTATGGAGAATCTGATGAACAAGCAAGGACTTGGCTTAGAAGTAGGTTTGAATTGAAAGTGATTAAGGAGATAAAGAATACAGCTTTTTCAAATGCAAGAGTGAATACTATGCTGATTACCTTGTCTGGTAAGGATGGTGTTTCAGTTGAAAATAAATATGTTAGGGTGAGTTCTAGTAGTGCGATTCAATGCATTCTTGTACGAGGTGGTGCTCAAGTACATTCGGTTAAAAGCAAAAAAAATGGTTTTCCTTTTATTCATACCCGATCAATTCGTAAAGATAATTTTGAAGTCAATGAGCTACCAAAAGTAAAAAGTATTGGAAGAGGTTTGGTTGCGGGTTGGTGCTTGCTTTTTCCACGTGTACATAGTACACCTACAGAACCACGTCCTATTTATCTTTCGCGACAGTGTCAATTGTCCGATTGTGTTATCGGATTGATATTTGCAAATGAAAGAGATGCATATTTAGCAAGTGAGAAGATTGCAGGTTCAAAACAGTGTTTTAGAAAAATTTACCAGGGGACAGCTGCTAAGTATACGACTGTAAAAAGAATTGATGATTTTCTGGATTCATTGGGGATTATTGTTGAAATAAAAAACAGTGTTGGTAACTCATTACCGGACACTTTTGATATAGGTTCGATGTAAGCGTGAAAAGAACTCTGTCATTGGGTATACTCCAATTTGAAAAAAAATAACACGGAGATACCCAAATGACAGATCAACGTAACCGGACGAGCCGTTACGTCTTTGCAAAATCCTGTGTGTTGATATGATAGTAGGTTTATTTTTGTGCAGATGCTCAGTTTTGAGGGAGTCAATCTTCGATGTCTTCGGAGGGATGTGTTTTGATTCGAATCAAAACATCTGTCAGGTAAGGATTGGGGATGTATCCCGTTCGCTTCGCACGTCGCGACGATTGATTGCAACATCGCAAGATTTCTTTCTGCTTTTTTATTCCCCACAAACAGAAAATTCTTCCGTCCCAAAGCTATCGTTCGCAGCAACCGTTCCGAAATGTTATTGTTTGTTGAAGGAGCTTGCTTCTTTTCACTTCCTTTTCAAAATGTTGTAGCTTGACCGGTTACCTCAGAACTCTTATTTCCATTTCCCAAGGGTCCCTTGTCCGAAACGCTTCGAGAGTAAGCGGCTTAACTTCAAGGGCTCCGACCCCATGAGATCTCCTTCGTCCTTGTTGAGGTCCCATGCCAATTCAAAGCGTTCATCGTGATGCAGACCAAGCACCTGCCCACTCTCCAGCATCAAAATAAACTCATGGCCTGCGCTTGTATAGCCAATGCTGTAAAGGCCTGGAAAGAGTTTGTCTTTTGGACCAAAGTCCCAAATCTGCTCGTATGTGAGGAAGTGCTCGGCTCCAGTAAACGATTTGAGCGGATGTCGGTATTGGCTTTGTTCCCCGGTCTCAAGGCTCTGCAAAAAGAACTTTTTGACATCCGAGTGAATTCTCCTCAAACCCATGATCTTTCTGAGCGACCGGCAAAATTCTTCAACATCTTCGCTTTTCTGAAATACCCGAAAGGCGATGTTGATTTCTTGTGCTGCGGCTTCTTCGGGAAAGGTCTTTCGTTCAAGCTGTTCTGTGATATCCAGAGGGACAGGATGCTGAAGCAACATTGTCGCGCGAGGAGGTTCAGGTTCTCCTTCCTTCCATTCGTATATGGTGGCGAAACCATCCTGGATGTACTTCACATTGTTATTCGCAATGGCCTCACTCACATTTTTTCTTTCAGTTGTATAGTCATCCTCGTTATCAAACCATGTCCTGTGGTTGTAAAAGTTGTTTGTCGTGATCAGAAAATCACCCTGGAGTGTGGCATCGTAGCGCGTATGAAGTTTGGTTGAGGATAGCTCACCGCTCTGAGGGTCCATCTGAAAATCCTCTGTGCTCCAGGTATGTGCAACAATTCCGTGCTTGCTCCACCGCACTGTATGGGACTCATCCCATTCTCTTTGCCAACGTATTGTTTCGCTTTGAAAGTCGAAATAAGCATACCCACTCGGATGGGTTGCGATCAACGCGTCTTCTGTTGGACTCACTACAATTCGACTTTCTCTTTCGCTTTTCCACGGCAACTCAAGACGAGAAAGTTCCTCGAAAGAGTCAGCATCAAGCTTTTGCACACGAAACATTGTAGGCTCATCTCCATTCGCGACAAAGCTCGATACATACACAAAGTCATGGGCGACTTGAGCATGAGAAAACAATTGCCACTCTGGTGCATCTTCCCAAGACACAAGCTCCCATGTATCAGGCAATACTGTCACATCCCACGGGATACGTACGAACCTATCCGAATCGTAAACATAGGTGTAGTTGCCTGCCCGAAAAGCGTTGCCTCTGTTGATATAAGGAAGGCGACCGACAGGCTTGCCTGTTTGAGCGTCCAACACAACCGTTTCATCATTGCCTGGATACATGATGTATCGCTCTGTTTGATAGAAGTAGTTGCCCCTTGCTTTGTTGTCCGTGGGTCCAAGATGCACTTTCTGTTGCCAAACCACCTGGCCATCTTCTGGAGTATACGCAAAGATCCAGGCTTGACGCTCACGCCTCATATCAAGATATGAGGTGATCAGAAACTCCCCATGTGCAAATGACTGATAGCCTTCGTAGGGGTGCATCGTCAGGAGATCATAAGACCAGTTGAGCGTGTTTTTTTGAGGATCATAGCCAGCCATAAAGTGGCTTCCACGTAGTACCCATGTTGGAAAATCAGTATTCACAGAGCTCACAGAGAAGGGAACAAGCGCTTTGACGTGGTAGACCATGACACGACCTCATCATTTTTAAAAGAGAGTACACATTCACCGCACGCATACATTTCACCGAATGTTGGTAAAAGATATAGGACTCCCTATCCCTTGTCAACAAAAGCATGGCAACCAAAAAAACGAGAAGCTCGATGTTATAACCCATCTTCGGTACCCCTCATGTGAGTTCATACCATTTTCGATTGGTACAGCAAAACGCTCTCGCTTGGCTCAAGTCGGTTTTGAAACATCGATGGAAATGCCCGTCAAACGAGATTTGTGTTGGGCAAAGAGCGTGGAATTTTGTATCGCTCATCGAGGTGACTCCGAAAGTTTCGATTCATAATAAGACACGAAAAAGAACACGAAGCGCTTATCAGAACCTGAAGACGTTCTATTGACATTGTTTCTCTTGGGTTGGATGATGAATCCTGTGAGGTTGCAGAATAGGTGGGCATCCAAGAAGTTGTTTATAAGAGGAGCTGTTATGAGCAGAAAGTCCTGGCGAAGATGTGCGATTTTGGGGGTGTTGTTTCTGTGGCTCGGTGCGTGTGTTGTCGATTCTGAAACACCAACAATCGGCCTTATGACACAAGGTCTGTCCACACTCACAGCCAACCCCTCCGGGCTTCTGGCGGTCGGGACTTCTATCACCTTGACGAACACCAGCAATCTGGCAGGCTCTTTGGAGCATAAATTCTATATTCGGGAGCCTTCTGGGGGATGGGTGCTGGGTCGTGATTGGGATGCCTCAGCCTCTTATGTTTGGGACACCACAGGAAAGAGCAAAGGGGAGTACATCATCCAGGCCTGGAGCCGGGTACAGGGCAGTACCGCGGAGTATCAAGATTCTTCCTACCTGCTCACCATCACTTTGTTCAACGTCGGTCCCTGCACAAACGTCGAGATTGTCGCGAATCCTTCTTCTCCCCGACAGGCAGGGACTTCTGTGACGTTCCAATATACGGCCGATTGCGGCACGCTTGGAGAATACAAGCTATACCATCGGCCTTCTGGAGGAAGCTGGTCGTTGTTGCACGATTGGTCGAGCAGTAGGGAGTTCGTTTGGGACACCACAGGAGCGAACGGAGGTTCTCATGAGCTCCAGGTATGGGCTCGCAGGCAAGGGACGACTGTCCCTTATGAATCCTGGGCACCTCTCTCCTATACCATCGGGACTTGTCGTGATGTGTCCTTTGTCGCAAAACCCTCTGGTGCGCAACCGCAATGGACGTGGTTGAGTTGGACGTTGTCCACAGAATGTACGAAAAGAACCAACCCCGAATTCAAGGTGTATCTCCGCGACCCCTCCGGAGCGTGGAGTCTGGTCCAGGATTGGAGCCCCAACCCGACGTTTCGTCTGAAGACGGATGGTACGACGGCGTTGGGGACCTACTACCTACAATTTTGGATGCGCGCCCAGGGCACAACGGTCGTGTATGAAGCAGTCACGCCTGTAGTGTCCGTTCAGATCGTGGCTGGTACAGCACCGTGGGTGAAGTCGGCGTTTGTCCGAAACACGCTCAACGGAACCAGCCGAAGCATCGAAGTCGACAGCAGTAACAATGTGTATGTGGCTGGGCACTTCTACAGGGCAGAGTTCAATGGGACCTTGTACAACACCAATGGACGGGATGGATTTGTCGTTAAGCTCGATAGCAGTGGGAACTGGAAGTGGGTCAAGGTCTTCAAAAGTTCGAACGAGAGTGTCTATGTCTCCCAAATGATCATCGATGGGGATGATATCTACGTGGGAGGACACTTTGGTGGTTCGCTCACTCTGGGCTCCAGCACGTTTTCAGCTGTTAACTCGCTTTCGGGCTTTGTTGCCAAGCTGGATACCAATGGAAATGTCATCTGGGCCCGCGCCCTGGATAGCACACACTTTACATTGGTTACAAAACTGGCTGTACACAACGGAACCCTGTACGTCGGAGGCCGCTTCAACCACAATATTTCTTTTACAGCAGGGGCCCTTTCATTCACCAGATATGTTACCTGGAGCCATTATTTCATCACGAAGTGGGATACCAACGGAATGGGCAGTTGGGCGCATGTGGTGGGAGATCCTTCTACCAGCCTTTTTCGTGATGAGATTCAGCTCGCTGTGACATCGAATGGAGATGCTGTGATTGCCGGAACACACAGAGGCAGTGAGGTATTCGGTACAACGACCCTTGCTTCGTCTGGGGATTTTATCGCAAAGGTCGATAGCAACGGAGTGTGGAAATGGGCGCATAACGGCGCTGAGAGAAATGGGTTGGTTGTTCACACCGATCAATCGATCTATTGTCTGGGAGACTCCAGCCTTCAAAAAAGAGACGCGAATGGAGCGCTCCTCTGGAGCAAAACATATGGTGTGTCTCTGATGGGAATCCGCGAAACCCCCAGTGGAGATATCGACATTTCCGGATATTCCGAGGATGACCCGTTCTCTTTTGGTGGTTACCAGGATGCGAAGGTGCGCTTTGGGTATCTTCTGGGGCGGGTGAATACGGATGGAGTTGCGATCTTTGCGAGGGCTGTTGAACGGCCTACGGCCTTCTCATACGACAGTCAGGGAAATATGTTGATGACGGGGATCTTTTACGAACACGGACCGAAGTATTCTGGTGATGGAAACTTCGATCCTTTGACCGTTCCTGTGTCGCTTGGCCATGACCTGTATATCTGGAAATTTCCTGTCCCTGTACCCTGATTGGTGGAGTGGGGCCTATCTCATTTCTGGCTTCTTCTGGTTACGCTTTAGCGGATGGGTAACTCGATAGTGAAGGTGGTGCCTTCGTTGGGGGCGGATGTGAGTGTGATAGAGCCTTCGTGCTCCTGGATGATCTCCTGGCTGATATAGAGACCGAGTCCTGTGCCGAGACCTTTCTCTTTGGTGGTGAAGAATGGTGTGAAGATCTTCTCTTGCAGCTCTGGTGGGATACCACTGCCATGATCGGAGACTTCAAGGATGATGTTGTCACCTTGTTGCCTGGTGGAGAGTTTGATGGTCCCACCACTCGGAGAGGCGTCTCGTGCGTTGACGAGCAGGTTGAGGATCACGCTCTGTAGTTTGTCTGCATCGAGTCGCGAGGTGGGGAGGTCTTCATCGAGGTTACTTTCGACATCCGTGCGTTCTTTGTGGGGGAGCAAAGTGTAAAGCTCAAGGGTGTGGTGGATGATCTGGTTGAGCTGTTGTTTTTCTTTTTGCACGGTGGGTTTTTGGCGCGAAAAGTTGAGCAGATCCTGGACGATCTTGCGACACCTGTGTGCGGCTTTCTCGATCTCTTTGAGGGCTTGTTCGAGGAAGGGGTTGTCCTCATGAGAGTCCATCAAGAGGAGCTGTGTTTGTGCGAGAATCCCGGCGATCGGGTTGTTGATTTCGTGCGCAACACCTCCAGCGAGCAGGCCAAGGCTGCTGAGTTTGTCGGTGATCATCATCTGCTTTTGGATCGCCTTTTTTTCGGTGATGTCGCGGTATTCGTGGACGATCCGTGGTGGCTCTTGGGACATCGGGAAGGAGCGCAGGTGGTATGTCTTTCCTTGTTCGATTTGGTGGATCTCTGCTTCGAGGCCTTTTTGTTCGGCGACGGTCGTGTGGATGGGGCAATTTTCACACGGTGTATCGCGCTCCATCAGGAGCTCGTAGCAGTTGTGGTTGATGATATTGCGAATGTCTTGTTTGACGATCCGAGAGAGCGCGAGATTTGCGCGTAGGACTTTGTAGTCGTCACTTAATATGACAACGGGGTCATCGATTGCGTCGAAGGTTCGCTCCCATTCTTTTTTGGCTTGTTCGAGTTGTTGTGTGCGCTCGTTGACTTTTTCTTCGAGCGTTTTTTTGATCTCTTCGAGCTCGAGTAATTTTTGTGCGGAGTTTCGTGTGTCTGCATGTTCAGTCATTGTAAGGCCCTCATCTGTTAGGTTCTCAAGGCAAGAGACGGGTTGATCTGCACTCTGTATGTTGCCGTGAGTGAGGTATTCTGGCGCCCTTGCGTGGTACACGCATGTGTTTCTGAATGGTTGTGTATTTGTGGAGAAAGTGTACCAGAGAGAGCGCAAAAAAGCCATCTTCTTCGTTTGGAAGAGTGTGGCTTGGTGGAATGGGATGTTATTGGGGATGGTTTGGCTGAACGCCGCTTGGGTGGGGGACGGGCTCGTATCTCTTTGTTTTTGTGTCGCACTGAACTTTCCTCATGTCTCGTATCAACGGGGAGCTGTTGCTAGATGGGAGCGGGAGCATTTCGGGCGTATCATTCCATGAAGAGGGAGCATTTCGGGCGTATCATTCCATGAAGAGGGAGCCTTCCTTTTTGATGTACTGGTTGATCTCTTCGACTTCTTCGTCGGGCATGTCGATGAATCGACAGCCAAAGCCTGGAGAGATAGAGGTGTTGTCATCGGAGTACTCTCGGAGCCAGGCGACTTCGCCTTGTGTCTCGATCACGGTACCGTTGGGAAGTGAGAAGGTGACAGAGAGGACATCGCCAAGTTGGGGAGCGAGGTCGTAGGAGGCAACAAAGAGCCCACCAGAGCTGATGTTTTCGGAGAAGCCTGTATAAAAGCCGTGTGATTGTTCTCCAAATTGTACGACAGTCCCGAGGTCGATGCGTATTTTTTCTCGGCGTTCGGGGCCGGACTTGAGTGATTCTTCAGCTTCTGCAAAGAGCTTGGCAAAGATGCCGGACTTGGGGGCGCGTGTGGGTTTCTCTTCAGGAAGTCTCAGCTCTGTATTGTCGAGCAGAGATGTGCCGGCGGCTGGGGCAGCGGAATCGGATGATGCTTGCTGTGAGGGGGCGTACTGTTCGATTTTTGTGACGTACTCCTCCATTCTCTCTTTGAGCAATTGTGTGAGGTATGCCCGGTATTGTGTCTCTTCGAGGACACGTTTGCACGCCTGAAAGGCCTGGCGTTGTTCTTTGATCAGTGAAGAGAATGTCGGTGTGTCGAGATGTTTGCAGCCTGAACGTTCAAGAGCTTCGAGCTGTTTGTATTGTTTCTTTTCGACCTGTGCATACTTTTTGTACAGCATATGGAGGTCTTGTGGTGCGGTCCAGATGCGACTCCAGATCTGTTCGATGCCTTCGTATGCGATGGGGTCGACGTGCTTGTAAGAGATGAGCAGCAGGTAGGAGTCTCGAAGCGCCTCGCGTTTTTCGGAGAGAGAGGAGAGCTGCTTCATTTGTTTATCCATGCGTGTTCGTCGCCGACTCAGTTCATCCATCTGGCGTTTGGCGATATGAATCTCGTTGTAGCTTGCTCTTTGGATTGTCTGAAACATGGTCTTCTCCGTCCTTTAGTGCATGTTTTGCGTGGGTGGTTGTTGGGTCTTGGTTGTGGGCTTTTTTGTTTGGAAAAGCCTTAGCTGTTAGGGGTCTTGCTCAGCCAGTGTTCGATGTCTTGGTACAATTTGCTCTGTGGTGGCAAGAGTTTTCTCGCACGGATGAGGAGCTTCTTTGATTCTCCGTGAAGTCCTGCGATGCGCAATCTCATCCCCTGGTAGAACCACTTGTTCGCGAGCTTGTGCAGTGTCTTCATGTGGGGTTGGATGCTGCGCTCTGGGAAGACGATACGTGCCTCTTCGAGGTAGAGGTAAGCGGCTCGATAAGATTGGCTGTTGAGGGAGATGCGACTTTTCATGATGTAGATGTCTGCGATCATACGTCGGATGTGTTTGGCAAAGACGCTCTTTCCGCCACCGATCGCTTTGTCCATGCGGAGGGATTGGTGGAGGTACTTTTTGGCTGTCTTGATGTAGCGATCTCGAAAGTAAAATTGACCCTTGGTGTAGATCTTGGCGAAGTGAACAATGGCGTCCACTTGTTTTTTCATGCCCAGTTCTTGGAGCAGCTGGGTCGATTTTGTGAGCTTTCCCTCGTTGTAAAAGCGAATCGCTGTGGCCTTGTCTCTCTTGTTGAGGGGCATGGGTTTGGGGAGCGGGAATGTTTTGTTTTGATGAAGGGCTGCGACGCGAGTCTGGGATTTGGCTGGCGCTGTACTGACCTGCAAAGACAGATGAACAACACCGTAGTGTTTTTTGGGGAGCGCTGCATTCACTGAGAGCGACCAGCCCATCGTGAGGAGCAGGGAGAGGGCGCCCATCAAGATATTCATGTGTGTGTTGGCTTGTTTGTTGAGTGATGCATTCATGACTTTATCCCGCATATTGTTGAAGTGCTTTTTCTGGTTCTGGGTTTTGGACCCATCGTGTATGTGAGATGTAAAATGCAATCGCTATACCAGATCTAAAAAATGCTCCGATGTGTTGTCTATCTTAATGAATACATGTGATTCGGTGATATTTGGGCTGGGGGACTTTTGCGTGATTTGGGGTAAAAGAGGGGGGTCTTTTGAGGAAGTATGGGGTCAGGTGTGACTCATGATATTGGCGAAAGGTTCAGGTGTTGATTTGCTGGACTGTGGGGATGTTGATGGGGGTGGGTTTGCGATTGTGGATTTGTGCGGCTTTCTTTTGGATGTATTTACGTGCATCTTTCGGTGACAGAGGTCGTTCAAAGAAGTAACCTTGTCCAAAGGGACATTGGAGTTGTTCGAGCCATTCGAGTTGCTGTTGGGTTTCGATACCTTCTGCGATAACATCCATTTTGAGCTGTGATGCTAGGGAGACGATGGTCCTGACGATCTCAATGCGTTTGTTGGTGCCGATCTCTTTAATGAAGGAGCGATCGATCTTGAGTGTGTCGATGGGAAATTGATGCAGGTAACTGAGTGAAGAATAACCCGTACCGAAGTCATCCATGTGGAGTCCAACGCCGAGCTGTTTGATCTTGTGCATTTGAGCGTTCATGCGCTTGGGATTTTCCATGAGCACACTCTCGGTGATTTCGAGGCGAAGTTGTTTCGGTGCGATGCCTGTTGTGTTCAAGGTCTTGGCGACAAAGTCGACCCAGTCACTGTCAAAGAATTGTTTGGCTGACACGTTTACGCTCATGTCCATGTCGGCGTATTGTGGGAAGACTTTTTGCCAACGTTTGAGTTGGTGACAAGCTTCTTCGAGTACGATCTCTCCGATTTGTACGATGAGACCTGTTTCCTCTGCGAGGGGGATGAAGTCACCGGGGGAGATAAAGCCTTTTGTTGGATGGATCCATCGGATCAGGGCTTCAAAGCCTTTGATGTCTTTTGTGCGCAGATCGATGATGGGTTGGTAGTAGAGGACGAACTCTTTGTCTCTGATCGCGCGTCTGAGGTCGTTCTCCATACGGAGCCGGACGAGCGCTTCTTCGTGCATCTCTTCATCGAAGATCGCGTGTCGGTTTTTACCTTCGGATTTAGCCCGATACATCGCTGTATCTGCTTCTCTCATCAACTCTTCAGATTGTTTCTCTGCGGAGGTACAGAGCGTGATGCCGATGCTGGTTGTGACGACAACTTCTTGGTTTTGGAGTATGCAGGGTTTCGCGAGTGAGGCGAGGATGCGGTTGGCGATACGGATCGCGTCGCCAGGGATTTCGATGTTATCGAGAAGGACTGCAAACTCGTCGCCACCAAGCCGCGCGACGAGATCGACCTCTCGCAATGCCAGTGTCAGTCTCTCTGCGACTGTCTTCAGAAGGTCGTCTCCTGCCAAGTGTCCGAGGCTGTCGTTGATGACCTTGAAGCGATCCAGATCGAGGAACAGGACGGCGAACATATAGGAGGGGTCGCGTTTTTTACGTGCAAGCAATCGTTCGAGATGGCTCATGAAGAAGGTCCGGTTGGCGAGATGGGTCAGGCTGTCGTGGCTGCTATCATGACGAAGCTGAAGTTCTACCTTCTTGCGTTCTGAGATGTCGCGTAGAAGGAGTAAATAAGCATCTTGTTTTTGCCACACAGTTGGCTTGAGTTGGACATCGAGCGTGAGCATTCTGCCGTCTTCAAAGTCGGGGAGTTGGAGCTCTGTGCGCTGTGTCTCAAGCAACTCTTGCAAAAAATCCGTCTCCTTGAGGATTTCGAGCTCCTGCCCGAGATAGTATTGGGCCATCTTGTTGGAGTATTGGATCTCTTTTTCTGTATTGATGATCAGCGTCCCATCAGGGCTCCTGTCGACGATGTTGCTGAAGTTGTCCTGACTGACACGCAACTCCTTCACCATCTCTTCGAGGTTTTCTTCGAGGGCTCTTTTGTCAATGTGGCGTTGGATGGTGTTGCGCACCTGATTGAGCTTTTGGATGGGCTTCGTGAGGTAATCAACGACGCCTGCCTTGAACGCCTGGCGCAGGAGCTCCACAGAGGATTGGTAGGTGATGAGGACGACGTCGATGTGAGGGTGTGTTTCGCGAAGCCAGTGGATAAACTCCATCCCATCGCCTGAAGGGAAGACGATGTCGCTCAGCACGACGTGATACGTCTCTTGTTCCAGCTTTTGGCGGGCACACTCGCTGTCCTCACAGACATTTATATAATACCCATGTCTGGTCAGATAACGGTGTAAAATCCTTCTCGTTGACTCTTCTTCGTCAACAACCAGGATGCGTGTTGTCTGTGATGGTTCTGTTGGTTTTGTAAAAGGAAGGTTTTTGATTCTTTTGAATGATCCATTCATACCTGACTCCTGTGCTTTCCTTGAACGTCTCTGCTCGTTCTCTGCTCTCTCTGGTATTCTCTTCTATGCCAGATGTCTCTGCTATGTTGTACTCCTTAGCAAAGAGCATTCCAGATCGTTTTATCTTCTTTTTCGATGTCTTGGTCTGATTCTTGAAAAGAGGGCGTGCAGGTCATTTTTAAGTGGATTCGTTCACAAATGGATGGCTCACAACACGAAGGAAAAGCAATGGTGGAAAAGGAGAAGAGCATGCAACTCGACCAACATGAAGGACGCAAAAAAAAGCGCCGCAAACTCAGCACAACGTCTTCCAAGATGCTTACACAAGAGATTACAAGGTTTGTCGCACCTGAACCCTCCGATGATAAGGCTTGTTTGGTCTTTATGACAGGGATTGATATGGGGCGCCCTGTGATCATTGATCAGTCACGTGGGCACTTTGTGATTGGTCGAAATCGCACCTCCGATCTGCAAATTGATGCCTCCGAAATTTCCCGATTCCACGTGCGATTAGAGTTTTTGCCTGGGAAAGAAGTGCGCCTCGTCGATCTGGAAAGTCGAAATGGTTCCTTCGTCAACGGTCATCAGGTTCGTGAGGCCTATCTCAGACCTGGTGATAAGATTCGATTGGGTCCCCACGTCTTGTTGAAGTTCAGCTTTCTTGATGAGCAAGAGAGCGATTACCTCGGACAAATGTTCAATCGAGTGAGCTGCGATGCTTTGACGGGGGTGATGAACCGACGCTATTTTATCGACACTTTCGAACGTGAGTGTTCATTTGCAAAGAGGCACCATTTGCCTTTGAGCGTCGCGATGCTCGACATAGACTTTTTTAAGCGAGTCAACGATACCTACGGTCATCTCGTAGGTGACGACGTCCTCAAGATTTTCACACAACGGGTGCTGAAGGCGATTCGAAAGGAAGATCTACTCGCCCGCTTTGGTGGAGAGGAGTTTTCCGTTCTTTTCCGCCAAACAGAGCTTGAACATGTGGGGCAGATCTCCGAACGTATCCGCAAGAGTGTCTCTGGTGAGCTGTTCGATGTTGGTGACCTCAAACTGCAAATCACAGTCTCTATTGGTACAGTCACAATGTACCCATCTGGTGATCTTGATTGCCAAGAACAACTCCATTCCCTCCTTAAGATCGCCGACGATAACCTGTATAAAGCCAAACAAGGTGGTCGAGATCAGGTCGTCTATTCCGATGCCTAATTGATCCACTCTCTCCCCAAACAAATCATCCATACACCGCAAAAGGTCTCTTTTGACTACGTGTGTCTTGTTTGACTCACCTGATCCAGGGTGCGTTGTAGTCGTGCCTTCGCCAAATGCACCCGAATGCATGGTGTCAGAAGATGGCCATTCGTATCCCAATGTCCGTACATACATGGTTACGTTCGTATCCTTTGGGCGTATTTTTTCAACGAACGTTTCTGGAGGCGGGAGCAT
>MDTD01054563.1_pt1 | contig 49860 bp, 50 predicted proteins | sample 811221 | NCBI WGS metagenome assembly MDTD01 (sample SAMN05326646, study PRJNA326480) | marine metagenome | isolation source: seawater | place: Pacific Ocean: South West | collected 2011 | reverse complement strand
GGTTTTCGAGACCGCCCCGTTCGACCACTCCGGCAACTCTCCGCGGGCGGTTTTACAGAAATGCGCCTGCCGGTGCAACTTGCTTGAAACAACCGGCGAACGGGGACGAAACCGCCGATTCCCGGCGCGTAAAACAAGGCTTAATCGAGGGCAAAAACCATTGACACTGAAGGATCGAGGGCTATATTCCCGGCTCTTCTGACACGATCGTACGGCGTCTGCTCGCTTGGGTGTATGCAACTTGCGGTCATGCTTTTAATTTATACCTGCCTCGTTGGCCGGGCCGGCTGACCGGAACACGGAAAAGACAGACGGAAAAAATTATGTACGCAGTGGTCAAAACCGGCGGAAAACAATACCGCGTTGCGAAAGACGATGTTCTTACCGTCGAAAAACTGGACGGCGACGCCGGCGCCAGAGTCGAGCTGAGCGAAGTCTTGGCAATGGACGACGGCAAGGGCCTGACGGTCGGCGCACCTCTGGTCGACGGCGCACGTGTCGCCGCTGAAGTGCTGGAACAGAAGAAGGGCGATAAGGTCGTCATCTTCAAGAAAAAGCGTCGCAAAAACTACCGGCGATCCAAAGGTCATCGCCAGCAGCTGACCGTGATCCGGATCACCGATGTCCTGGCCAAAGGTCAGAAGGGCACCGCCACGGCCAAGGAAGCGCAGTCACCCGCGGTAGCCGCGGATGAGGGTGCCGAACCGGCAAAGGTCGCCAAGAAGGCATCAGCCAAGAAAACGGCGGCGAAAGCGAAGGGCAAGGCCAAGGGCAAGACGGCGGCCAAGAAATCCGCCAAAGGCAAATAAGGAATTCAGCGGACGCTTCGTCCGGAGGAGATTGAACGATGGCTCATAAAAAAGCAGGCGGTAGCTCTCGTAACGGGCGCGATTCTGAGGGTCGGCGCCTCGGCGTAAAGAAGTTCGGCGGCGAAGCAGTGATACCAGGCAATATCATTATCCGCCAGCGCGGTACCAAGTGGCACCCTGGCGAAAATGTCGGCATGGGCAAGGATCACACCATCTTCGCGACCAGCGAGGGCAAGGTTGCGTTCCGCAAGACATCCGGTGGTCGCGTATTCGTGTCGGTCAATCCGACGGCCTAAAAAGGCAAGATGTGATCCTCGCCCCGTTTTAGACGGGCCGTATTTATGCCAGACTAAAATTTGTAGAGGCTTCGTTCTGCCGGACGGGGCCTTTGCGTGTTCGCAATCCGGCAGACCGATGCCAGACCATGAAATTTCTCGATACGGCAAAAGTATACGTCCGGAGCGGCGATGGCGGTGCCGGTTGCGTTAGCTTCCGGCGCGAAGCCCATGTAGAGTACGGCGGGCCTGACGGAGGCGATGGCGGCCGTGGAGGTGACGTGATTGTGGAATCAGTCGATGGGCTCAACACGCTGATCGATTTTCGCTATCAGCAGCACTTCAAGGCTAAGACCGGCGGCCACGGTATGGGCAAGAACCGTTACGGTGCGGCGGGTAACGACATCACGCTGCAAGTGCCCGTGGGCACTCAAATCTTCGACGACGAGCACGATATCCTACTCGCCGATTTTACCCGCGTAGGCCAACGGATTGTCCTATTGCAGGGCGGCCAGGGCGGTCGCGGCAACACCCGGTTCAAATCGTCGACCAATCAGGCACCCCGCCGCGCGGATACCGGCGGCGAGGGCGAGGAACGCTGGATCCGGCTGCGGCTGAAACTGATCGCCGATGCCGGGCTGGTCGGCCTGCCCAATGCCGGTAAATCGACTTTTCTTTCGGCGGTCTCACGCGCGAGGCCAAAGATCGCCGACTATCCGTTTACGACGCTGACGCCGGTCCTCGGCGTCGTGCATATCGACCAGACGGAATTCGTGATCGCCGATATTCCCGGCCTTATCGAGGGCGCTCATGCAGGTGCAGGTCTTGGCGACCGGTTTCTGGGACATGTCGAACGCTGCGGCGCCCTGCTCCACTTGATCGACTGCACCGAAGACGACATCGTCGGGGCCTGGCATACCATCCGCAGCGAGATCGAGGCCTATGGCGGCGGGCTGGCGAAGAAAAAGGAAATCCTGGCGTTGAACAAAATCGACGCCATCCCCGAGGAATTCATCGCTGAGAAATGCGCTGACCTGGAAACCGCGTCTGGTCAGCACGTCACAGCGGTCTCCGGCGCTGCGGGAGCCGGGGTCGACGACGTATTGCGCCGGCTGCGGTCCATGATCGAGGAAGACAGGGAAGCCACCAACGCAGACCCGGCGGCCGAAAGCGCGTTACCATGGTCGCCCTAGACTGGAACGCAGACAGCCGTCTTGCGGCATCGCGGCGGTTGATCGTAAAGATTGGCTCTGCACTGCTGGTCGACGAATTGACCGGTGAAATCCGCACCCGCTGGCTTACCGGCCTTGCCGCGGATATCGCGGGGCTGCGCAGCCGCGGCGTGGAAATCGTCATTGTTTCCTCCGGCGCCATCGCGGTCGGACGCACCCGGCTCGGCCTGCCGAGCGGGGACCTTGCGCTGGAACAGAAGCAGGCAGCAGCTGCGACCGGCCAGATCCGTCTCGCGCATGCCTGGCAGGAAGCGCTTGGCACTCACGACATGACGGTCGCGCAGATCCTCTTGACCCTGTCTGACACCGAGGAACGCCGGCGGCATCTGAATGCCCGGGCCACAATCGAAACGCTTATGCAGATGGGCGCGGTGCCGGTGATCAACGAAAACGATACCGTCGCGACCGAGGAAATTCGCTACGGGGATAATGACCGTCTTGCGGCCCGCGTGGCACAGATGATCAGCGCCGACACCCTGGTGCTGCTGTCCGACGTGGACGGACTTTACGATGCCGATCCGCGCACCAGCGATACTGCCGTGCTGATCCCGGAGGTCGCCGACATCACGCCTGAGATCGAGGCGATGGCGGGCGTGGCGCCGGCCGGTTATTCATCGGGCGGGATGGTGACAAAGCTGGATGCGGCCAAGATCGCGAATGCCGCCGGCTGCGCCATGGCGATCACGGACGGCAAGGCAGCCGACTCCTTGTCGACGCTGGCCGCAGGTGGGCGGTGTACGTGGTTTCTGCCTGCCTCGGAGCCCCTGACCGCTCGCAAGAGATGGATCGCCGGCGCAGTGGCGTCGTCCGGTGCAATCCTTGTAGATAAAGGTGCCGTAATCGCGCTAAACGAGGGAAAGAGCTTACTGCCGGCGGGTGTCACCGGCATCGAAGGCCAGTTCCAGCGGGGCGATGCGGTGGAGATAAAAGTATCTGGCGGCGGCTTGGTCGGCCGCGGCCTATCGGCCTATTCGTCCGAAGATGCTACCCGCATTGCCGGGCGAAAAAGCCGTGATATAGAGGATATTCTGGGCTACCGTGGCCGGGATGAAATGATCCACCGGGACGATATGGTCTTGGAGGCAAACACGTCTGAGGCGCCGGAATAATGAGTGTCGCAACCGCGATCGACACAAACGATATCGCCTGCCATATGGCGGAGCTGGGCAAGCGTGCCCGCGCTGCCGTGCATGAACTTGGGCAGGCGGACAGCGAACGCAAAAATAAGGCGCTGCACGCTGCAGCGGCCGCCCTGAGGGACCAAACTGACAATCTATTGGCCGCCAATGCAGAGGATATGGCGGCAGCGGAGGCTCGAAACATTGCCGCATCACTAATGGACCGCCTGAAGCTGGATGCCAGACGGATCGACGCCATGGCAGCCGGACTGGAACAGATCGCAGATCTGCCGGATCCCGTGGGCGAAGTTCTGGCCAACTGGGACCGTCCCAACGGCCTGAATATTTCCCGTGTACGAGTGCCACTGGGCGTGATCGGCATCATTTACGAATCCCGCCCCAACGTTACGGCGGATGCCGGCGGGCTATGCCTGAAATCAGGCAATGCCGCGATCCTACGAGGCGGTTCCGAGAGCTTCCACTCGTCGGGCGCCATCCTCGAATGCCTGCAGGCTGGGCTGCGGGCTGCGGATCTGCACGAAGGCGCGATCCAGCTTGTTGCCACTACGGACCGGGTCGCTGTCGGCGAAATGCTGACGATGACGGACTATATCGACATTATCGTGCCGCGCGGCGGCAAATCGTTGATTGAACGGGTTCAGCAGGAAAGCCGGATTCCCGTAATCGCGCATTTGGAAGGCCTGTGTCATACCTATGTCGACGGCGCCGCCGACCCCGAAATGGCTTGCGAAATCATCGTCAATGCGAAAATGCGTCGCCCCGGCATTTGCGGCGCCACGGAAACGCTGCTGGTCGATCGCAATATTTTGGGCAACGCGCTACCGCCGATCATCAATGCCCTGATTGAATCAGGGTGCGAACTTCGCGGAGACGACGAGACACGGGCGCTCGACAACCGCATTGGTACAGCGACCGAAGAAGACTGGCGCACCGAATACCTGGAACCTGTATTGTCCATCCGTCAGGTCGACGGACTGGAAGGTGCAATTGATCACATCAACACCTACAGCTCTCATCACACGGATTCGATCGTCACCGAAGACGCCGCCACAGCGGAAAAGTTCATGAATGCCGTCGACTCCGCGATCGTGATGCACAACGCATCGACCCAGTTCGCCGATGGCGGAGAGTTTGGCATGGGTGCGGAAATCGGCATATCGACCGGCCGGCTGCATGCCCGCGGACCGGTAGGTGTCGAACAGCTCACCACATTCAAGTACGTCGTTCGCGGCGCGGGACAGGTTCGCCCCTGAAAACGATCACCGATATCCGCCGCGGCCATTCAGTCACTGGGCTTCGGGTAGGGATTCTAGGTGGGTCGTTCAATCCCGCCCATGAAGGCCACCGGCATATTAGCCTACTCGCGCTGAAACTGCTTCAGCTCGACGAAGTGTGGTGGATGGTGTCGCCCCAGAACCCTCTGAAATCGACCGACGGCATGGCGCCATTTGAAGAACGCCTGCAGAGCGCGCATCTTATGGCGAACCATCCGAACATCCGCGTTACCGATATCGAAACGCGGCTAGGCACCTCCTATACGGCTGGCTCTCTGGCGGTTTTGAAACACAGCTTCCCGGCAACACGGTTCGTCTGGATCATGGGGGCCGACAATCTGAAGCAGATATCACGCTGGCACCGCTGGACACGGATATTCAATCAGGTTCCGATTGCCGTATTCGACCGCGCTCCTTATTCTTTCGGCGCCCTCGCGGGCAAAGCGGCGCGCGCATTTTTCCGCTTCAAGCGAAAGCGGCCAGATGCCTTTATGCTGGTAGATATGCCACCGCCCGCCTGGATGTTTTTTCATACCCGGCTGCATCCCGGATCAGCGACGCAGATCCGGGCCAGCCGCGGACTGAAACAGGACTCGGCCAAGGCCGAAAAGAAAGAAACGTCACTTGCCAAATAGGAAGCTGGTACCCTGACAGATCATACATCCCAAAGCCCCGGAAATGAACGAGCGGCAGACGAACTCCTGAGAGACATTCGCGACTCGCTGGACGACCACAAGGCCGAAAACGTCGTCGTGATCGACCTGGCAGGAAAATCCGATATTGCGGATTACATGGTGATCGCAAGCGGCCAATCCAGCCGACAGGTCGCAACGATGGCCGACAAGCTGGTCGAAGTCGCTAAGAAAAACGGCGTCAAAGGCGTAACACCGGAAGGCAGAGCCCAGGCCGACTGGGTGCTCTTCGACGCGGGCGACGTCATCATCCACCTGTTCCGGCCCGAGGTCCGGGAATTCTACAACCTCGAAAAGATGTGGAATGCCGATCTCCCGAGCACGTCTAAACCAGCCACCTTCTGACGGGTCAGCGACGTGAAACTGACCGTATGCGCGGTCGGGCGCCTGAAATCCGGCCCGGAACGCGATCTTCTGGAAAAATATCGTCGCCGTATCACCTGGGCGTTGAACATCGTAGAAATAGAAGAGCGCCGAAGACTGATAGCGGCTGAGCTAAAACGCCGGGAATGCGCTCTGCTGGAACAGGCGGTGCCTACGGGTTGCGTCCGCGTGATAATGGACGAGCGCGGGAAATCCCTGACTAGCCGGGAATTTGCCGATAAGCTAGGGAACTGGCGGGACCAGGCACGGGATGTTGCCTTCATGATCGGGGGGGCCGGCGGACTGGACAGCGAGCTTCGGCAAAGCGCCGATGCGACGATCTCTTTCGGGGCTGCAACCTGGCCGCATCAGCTGGCGCGCGCCATGCTGGTAGAACAGATATACCGCGCCCAGGAAATCCTCGCGGGTCATCCCTATCACCGTGATTAATATGACGTTTTTTAGGTCTTTCATTACCAATGCTGCGCCATTTTCCTATATACTAGGCTGCGAGTTTTCAGGATATCCTTATGATTAGCGACCAAGGACACCCGCGACGCCCCGTGGTTCTTTGCATTCTAGACGGCTGGGGACACCGGACCGACGTAGCCGACAACGCAATCACGCCTGCAAACACGCCCAACTTCCAACGGTTGTGGACTGCCGGGCCGCACGCCTTTATCGACACGTGCGGTGTCGACGTTGGCCTTCCCGCCGGCCAGATGGGAAACTCCGAAGTCGGCCACATGAACCTGGGGGCCGGACGGATCGTCAGCCAGGATATTCGGCGCATCGACTCGGCTATAGAAGACGGTTTGCTGTCCGGCAACACAGCCCTGAACGACTTCATCGCAGCGCTGATGGAAAGCGGTGGTACGGCCCACCTGCTGGGGTTGCTGTCGCCCGGCGGAGTACATTCGCACCAGGATCAACTGCTGGAACTGGCACGCATACTGACATGCAATGGCATAGCGGTCGCTGTTCACGCCTTTCTGGATGGCCGGGATACACCACCTTCCAGTGCTCGCGAATTCATTGCCAGCTTCGACGCCGCCTTGTCAAAACTGCCCGGTGCGAGCATCGCCTCCGTTTGCGGGCGCTACTTCGCGATGGACCGGGACCAGCGCTGGGATCGCGTGGAAAAGGCCTACGACCTGATCGTGTCAGGAAAAGGCGCCCCATCGCCAGATGCGGTGAAGGCAGTTGAAGACAGCTATGCAAAAGACGTCACCGACGAATTCGTCGAACCAGCAATCATTGGCGGATACACAGGCATATCCGATGGCGACGGGGTCCTGATGGGTAATTTCCGCGCCGATCGCGCGCGGGAAATCCTGTTGGCTCTGCTCGACCCCGGGTTCGAAGGGTTCGAGCGGAAACGGGTTGCCGATTGCGCCGCGGCGCTGGGCCTGACCGAATATTCAAAAGGTCACAACGCTTTCATGTCGACTATGTTCCCGCCCGAAAGCCTCAACAACCTCCTGGGTGGCATCATCTCAGACGCGGGGAAACGGCAGCTTCGGATCGCCGAGACCGAGAAATACGCCCATGTGACGTTTTTTTTTAACGGGGGCAAGGAAACTCCATTCCCGGGCGAGGATCGTGTACTGATACCGTCGCCGAAGATCAGGACCTACGACCTGCAGCCGGAAATGTCGGCAAGAGAAGTCACCGAACGGCTGGTGTCGGAGATCAACTCGGGCAAGTACGACTTCATTCTCGTCAACTACGCCAATCCAGATATGGTCGGCCATACCGGCATCTTTTCGGCGGCGGAAACTGCGATCCGGACAGTCGATGACTGTATCGGGCGGCTGGCCGACGCGGTGACCGGCGCCGGCGGAACCATGCTCATCACCGCAGATCACGGCAATGCAGAGAAAATGCGCAACGACGAAACCGGCCAGCCCCACACCGCGCACACCCTGAACGTAGTACCGGCGATCGTGGTGAATCCGCCGCCGGGAAAGCACGCCCTCAGCGACGGTCGGCTTGCCGACATAGCACCGACGCTTCTGGAGTTCATGGGACTAGAACAGCCGCCGGAGATGTCCGGAAACTCGCTTGCGGGTTCGTGGCGCGAAGACGTCTCCGATTCGGAAAATCGTGTTTCTGTGTAGCCGAATTTCACCCTCAAAGTTCCCTGTTCTGATCCTGGGAGGCCTGATGGCGTGGGCCGGCGGACAGGTGAGCAACCCCACCCAGGCGGACGCGATGAAATCCCGGCTGCAGGCGATTGAACAGGACCTGTCCAAAAACTGGGAAAAGCGGGATGAACTTAACCGCGCGGCGGAACGGGCCTCGACAGAACTGAAAGAAATTCAGGAACGTGGCATCGGGCTGGCCCGATCGCTGTACCGCTATTCGGCCAAGGCGGACAGCCTGCAGGCGAGGCTCGGACAACTGCAGGAGAGGGAACGTTCGAAAGCAGCGGCGATGGCTCGACGCCAGGGGCAACTGGCGGCAACGCTCTCGGCGCTGCAGAGGATGGCGCGAATGCCTGCCGCCACACTGGTCGCCATTCCGCAACCACCTCAAAACACCATCAGAAGCGCCATTCTTTTGCGTGCCACGGTCCCGAAACTGCAGGACGAAGCCACCCGCCTGGCAGATGAACTTCGCACGTTAAAGGCATTGAGGGCCAATATTGCGGAAGACAGTAAATCGCTGGCGAAAACACTGGCCGACCTCGAAAAAGAGCGGCTTTCGCTTAGCTTCCTGACGGCAAAGAAAATGCGGTTACTCGAAAAAACCCGTAGCGCGGAACACAGCGCCGCCAGACGAACCGCGCGCCTGTCCGCTAGAGCCGGAAACATGCGCGAGCTGCTCTGGGCGCTGTCGAAGCAGAAACAAACACCGGAGCTTCGCGGCGAAGATTTCGAACCGCCCCCGACCGCCGGAAAACCTGACACCGCCACCGCCGAACCACCGACGCCGCCGAGACAAACCGCGGCGTTCGCTCCGTTCAGGCTACCGCGGGGGCCGATCCCAGCACCAGGACGCGTCGTCACCGCTTTTGGCGCTAAAATGCCCAACGGCACTCTCAGCAAGGGCGTTTATATCTCAACCAGGCCATCGGCACCGGTCGTCGCCCCAACTAACGGTCGTGTGATGTTCGCAGGCGTGTTTCGCGGTTATGGAAATCTTGTCATTTTGGAACTACCTAACAGTGATCACGTTTTAATATCCGGCATGGCGAAAATAAGCGCTGAGATTGGCGATGAGGTTTTAGCAGGCGAACCGCTCGGAGAAATGGTCCCTTCTACGAGCAGTTTGCCAAAGCTGTATTTTGAACGCAGACGGCAGGGCCGCCCGATTAACCCGTTGCCGCCGAAAGCGGCACGCAGGAACAAGGTACGCGGATAATGATGAACAAAATTATCGGAACAGGCGTTGTAGCAGGGATTATGGCCTTTGCCGTGCCCGCTATGGCGCAGAACAACAATACCGAAACATATCGGCAACTGAACCTTTTCGGAGACATCTTCGAACGCGTACGCGCCGGTTACGTCGAGGAAATATCCGACGAGAGCCTGATCGAGGCGGCCGTGAACGGCATGCTGACATCACTAGATCCACATTCCAGCTATCTTAGCCCCAAAAATTTCCGGGACATGCAGACTCAGACGCGCGGCGAGTTCGGCGGTCTCGGCATCGAAGTGACGATGGAGAACGGATACGTAAAAGTCGTTTCCCCGATCGACGATACCCCTGCCTTCCGCGCCGGTCTTAAGTCCGGCGACTTGATAACCCATTTGGACACCGAGCCGGTACAGGGCCTGACCCTATCAGAGGCCGTCGAGAAGATGCGCGGCAAGGTGGGTAGCGATTTGCAACTCACGATACGGCGGGAAGGGCGCAAACCATTCGACGTCACCGTCACGCGGGACATTATCAAGATCCGGTCGGTCCGGTCGCGGATGGAAGGCAACGACATCGCCTATGTCCGGATCACTTCCTTCAGCGAACAGACTACGGCCGGCATGGAACGGGCAATTAATCGCCTTAAGGAGGAAGCCACCGGCAAGCTGAAAGGCGTCGTTTTGGACCTGCGGAACAATCCCGGCGGTCTGCTGGACCAGTCGGTGAAGATTTCCGATGCGTTCCTGAACCAAGGCGAGATCGTTTCGACCCGATCGCGTCGGGCGGACGAAGGCCAGCGCTTCAACGCCAAACCGGGCGATATTACCGAGGGCCTGCCGATCGTCATCTTGGTCAATGGCGGCTCCGCGTCCGCATCGGAGATCGTCGCGGGGGCGCTGCAGGATCATCGCCGCGCGATAATTCTCGGCACCCGGACGTTCGGCAAGGGGTCGGTCCAAACAATCATTCCGCTGTCCGGTCATGGTGCGATCCGACTGACCACCGCGCGGTACTACACCCCGTCGGGCCGGTCCATCCAAGCCAGGGGGATCGATCCCGATATCGTCGTCGAGCAAGCCAAGTTGGAGAAGATCGCACAGCCCGAGCGGCGGCGCGAAGAAAACTTACGCGGCCGTCTGGATAATCCGGGGGGTGGCAACGACAGCAGTCCAGGCGGAGCCGTCGAAAAGAAAGAGGACAAGGGGCCGGAAGATTATCAGCTTTCCCGCGCACTCGATCTGCTGCGCGGCATCGCACTTTACGGCGCCCGCGCCACCAACTAAGCGGCTTTTCCTCGCCAACGGCGCGGCAACCGCACACGTCTACTAAAGACCCGGAGCAGGGATGAAAAACGGCGCACGATTGCCTTTACTACTGCTGCTCAGCTTCGTTACCGCGGTCGCGGGTGTTTCAATCTGGGTCATCCTAAGCAGCCCAGACACCCCGCCGCCCGAAGTCGCCGTGCCAGCGGAAAAGAAAGCACACAAAAAACAAGCCGTCGACGCAAACACGGCTGTGAAAAAACCGCAACCGCCCGCGTCGGAAATCAAACCGCCACCCGCTGTAAACGCGCCCGATCCAGAACCGCAGACCGAACTCCACAAAAAACCTGCCGCCGAGACGGCGGATAAGGCACCGGCATCGCCCAACAAAGCGCCGGCCGAGGTCGCGAAAAAAGAGCCAACCGCCCCTTCGGCCCCCACGCCGTCGCCCAGCAAGCCTGAACCCGGAAAGAACACGCAAAAGACGGCACAGGAAACCGCGCCGAAATCGATCAACAAACGCCAAGCGAGACCCGATCTGCCGATCATGCCGAAGGCGTTTCTGCGCGTGGTTCCGGACGACCCCCTGCCGCCGGTGCCCGACAACGGGCTGGTGCAGATGACCGCGATCGGCCCGCTCCCCCGGGTGGGTGACAACGGAAGACGGCCGGTCGACGTGTACGCCAAACCGTTCAATCGGGCGGAAAAACGACCCCGCATCGGTATCGTCGTCACCGGACTTGGGCTCTCGGATGCTGCTACGGAATCGGCCATCCAAGGCCTCGCAGCAGGCGTTACGCTTGCTTTCGCCCCCTATTCATCGAAGCTGAACGAATGGATCAGGCTGGCCCGCATGGGCGGGCACGAAGTCCTGATCAATATCCCAATGGAACCGGTAAACTATCCAGCTTATGACCCCGGTCCGCAGACCTTGCTGACATCCCTGAACGCCAACGACAATCTCGACAGGTTGTTCTGGGCGTTAAGCCGGGCGGCGGGCTATGTTGGCGTGGTAGATTTTCTGGGATCGCGTTTCACAGTATCCCGAACACACATGGAACCTGTGCTGAAGGCGCTCAAACAACGTGGCCTGATGTATCTGGACAGCGGCAGCACGACACGCAGCATTGCGCCCGCCGTCGCACAGCAAATCGGAATGTCTTTCGCCGCATCGGCATTGACGCTAGATGAACGGGCATCGCGCAAGGATATCGACCGAAAATTCGGCGAGCTGGAAAAACGCGCCAAGCGGGAAAAACAGGCGATCGGTATCGCGTCGCCCTATCCCGTTACGCTGGAGAGGATCGCCAACTGGACGCGCCAGCTCCGCGCGCGGGGATTTGTCCTAGCGCCAGTCTCGGCACTTACCGTGAACACCGCGACGGCAAAGAAACCGTGATCGACCCTTCATCTCCGCCCGACCGCTATCGGGCCTGCGTTGGTATTCTGTTACTAAACGACGCGGATGAGATTTTCGTCGGTGAGCGGCTCGACGCGCCGGGGGCTTGGCAGATGCCTCAAGGTGGCATCGATCCGGGCGAAAATTTAGTCGAGGCCGCGTTCCGCGAACTGCGCGAGGAAACCGGTATCGAGAAGGCGGAACTACTCGGTGTCGACAACACTTGGCGCACCTATACCCTGCCACGCCGAATCAGTCATCAGGCATGGGGGGCAAAGTATCTCGGTCAAGCGCAAATCTGGGTGGCGTTACGGTTTATCGGAGAAGATTCGGATATCGATATCGCGACCGAAGAGCCCGAATTCTCAAGGTGGAAATGGACCAACGCAGAAAATCTTGTTAGGGAAATCGTCGATTTCAAACGGGGCATCTATAAGGATGTGCTGGCGACCTACCGGTCTTGGTCCGTGTAACACAGCTCTCTGCGTCAGCGGCGGCGCAATCCGCAGGCTTTCCCGGAAACCGAGCACTTCGGGTTTGAGATACCGGTACATTTAGGCATGGAACATTCAGTAATGCGCTAACTCGCCCTCGGCGATGCGGCGGCAGATATCGTTGAGTACCGATTCATCGGTCGCATCAGCAAGGGCGCTGTAAAACGAGTTGGTGCCGGTTTCCGCTATGCAGCGCGCAATAAGCTCGCCGGCCCGCGAGCCACCCACCGATATCGTCGCCTACAGAGGAATGTTGAAATTGTCGACGAAGCGTTTTAAGGCGTGCTCGAAGTCGAAATTCGGATCGGCGAGTGCCGCCTATTTTCCCAGCGCCCTGCCATGCTGCACTGCCTCGACCGTCCCTTGCCCGATCTCTTTTCGCGTTCACGCATTGCCGAAAAAACGTTGTTAAAATATTTGCATTAATCACCCGTGTTGTTTTCGACCATACTCTCCGCTCTAACTATCGGTACGATCTCGAGACCCACCTTCGATACATCGAAGCGGTCCCACGGGACATTACCCAATTCCTAGGCGAGCATTTCGCTACCGACCAGAGTTGCCAGAGTTCTCGACTAAAAGCCTTGGGACATAAGTTTTCCGGCGTAAAATTTAAGAAAGACGCCGGAAAACCCCTGATATCCCAGTTAGCTTATGGGCACTGGGCAGCTGCGGGTCAGTTCAGGTGTATCCTTTCGCCGTGAGATGTGATGTCGAGACCTTCGATTTCGTCTTCTTCATGAACGCGAAGACCGATGGTCCTCCGGATAACTGCGACGATAATCCAACTTATTACCAGCGACCATGCCGCCACGACGATGAGGCCCAGAACCTGTGCGCCCAGTTGCTTGGCCATGGTCATACCTTCGCCGAGCCCCAGACCCCCCAGCACCTCGGCGCCGAAAAACGACGTCAACAGAATACCCAGCGCACCGCCGACGCCGTGGACGGCGAAAACATCGAGGGAGTCGTCAATATTTATTTTCTGCTTTATGAGGCGGACGCACCAGTAACAGACGATCCCCGCCACGACACCGAAAACCAGCGCACCTGCAGGCCCAATGAAACCAGCACCGGGGGTGATCGTGGCTAGACCGGCAACCATGCCGGTTACGATGCCGACTAGGCTAGGTTTGCCGTGCTTCACCCATTCTATGCCCATCCAGGTAAGCGATGCAGTCGCGGCTGATATATGCGTCACCACCATCGCCATGCCGGCAGCGCCGTCCGCCGCCAGTGCGGATCCTGCATTGAATCCGAACCAGCCGACCCACAGCATCGCTGCGCCGATCATGGTCAGGCCAGGGTGGTGCGGCGGGGTGATTTCCCGGGGGAACCCACGACGGCCACCAAGCATCTTCGCGATTACCAGCGCTGAAACCCCTGCCGTCACGTGAACGACCAGCCCTCCGGCAAAGTCTTTCACACCGCGCTCGGCCAGCCAGCCGCCGCCCCAGATCCAGTGACAGACCGGCGCATACACCAGCACGATCCAGATCGCGCTAAACCACAACACGGCGCTGAACTTAATTCGCTCAACATAGGCGCCTACGATCAGGGCTGGGGTAATGACTGCAAAGGTCATCTGGAACATGAAGAATACAGATTCGGGAATTGTTCCGGAGAGCGATTCCGCGCCAATGCCGGACAGAAACGCCTTGTCGAGCCCGCCGATCCAGGCATTTGCTGCGCCGCCATCGCCGAACGCCAAGCTATAGACAATCACCAGCCACATGACCGACATCAGGCATGCCACAGCGAAACACTGCATCAGGACGGATAACAGGTTTCGCGCCCGTACCAGCCCGCCGTAAAACAACGCCAGGCCCGGCAGGGTCATGAATAGCACCAGGGCGGTCGCTGTCAGTATCCAAGCGGTGTCGCCGGCTCTTTCCTTGGCGTAGTGCGCAAGCGCGGCATCTGGAGAAAACATCATCGCGAACAGGGCAAGCGCGGCCGCGAACGCAGCAGTTGTGACGGATTTGGGCATGTTGAACCTCCGAAGCATCCCGAAGGGTCTGTGTGACTCCGGTCTTCTTTTACCGCGCAAAAATCGTGCTCTCGTGTGCACCACGCAGCGAGAGCCGCTTTCGAGCCGGCAATTTAGGCGGGATTATCTACCATTAGCGTAGAAAAACTGCCGAAGACACGGCGTTTTGTCCACCCTAGAAGGGGTGAAAATGCAGAGATTTCAGAAGGCCAGCCACGAGACCAGCAATGCGTCACTAGTTACCGCGCCCCGCCACCAGCATGGCTTCCGCCACGGCCAGCTCGGTTTCCGCGGCATTACGCGCAGTGTCTTTGTCGGCCTCGGAGATTGCCTCGTTCGCGGCCTTGATCCGCTCTTCGGCGGCTGACGCGTCGATATCCTCGACCGGTACGGCTTCTTCCGCCAGCACCGTGCACCGTTCGGCGGTCACTTCGGCAAAGCCTCCAGCGACGAAAATACGTTTTTCGACCTTATCGCCGTTATATGTGTCGATGACCCCGGGCCGCAGCGACGAAATCAGTGGCGCATGACCGACCAGCACACCGAAATCTCCCTCAGCGCCGGGCACGACAACCATTGTGACATCGTCGGACAGCAGCAGTTTTTCCGGCGAGACGAGTTCGAAGGAGAAAGGTTCGGCCATATTTCCGTTCTCTGGTTCGGGTCAGTCAGCTGGCTATCAAGCCGCCGCCGCCATATCCTTAGCTTTTTCGACGGCGTCTTCGATCTTACCGACCATATAGAATGCCGCTTCGGGTAGGTCATCGTATTCGCCTTCGACCAGCCCCTTGAAGCCCTTGATCGTGTCTTCGAGATCTACGAACACGCCGGACATGCCGGTGAATATTTCGGCAACGTGGAAAGGCTGCGACAGAAAGCGCTGGATCTTGCGCGCCCGCGCAACGATTAACTTATCCTCCTCCGACAGCTCGTCCATCCCGAGAATAGCTATGATGTCTTGCAGGCCCTTATAGGTCTGAAGAACGCGCTGTACCTCACGCGCGACGGCGTAGTGTTCGTCGCCGACGGTGCGCGGATCGAGAATACGCGAAGTCGAATCGAGCGGATCAACCGCCGGGTAGATACCAAGCTCGGCGATCTGCCGCGACAGTACGGTCGTCGCGTCGAGATGCGCAAACGATGTCGCCGGTGCCGGATCGGTCAGATCGTCCGCCGGGACATAAATGGCCTGCACCGAGGTGATAGAGCCCTTGTTCGTGGTGGTGATCCGTTCTTGCAGGTTGCCCATATCGGTCGCCAACGTAGGCTGATAGCCCACCGCCGACGGGATACGGCCGAGGAGCGCGGACACTTCCGAACCGGCCTGCGTGAAGCGGAAGATATTGTCGACGAACAGCAGCACGTCTTGGCCTTCTTCGTCTCGGAAATATTCCGCCAGCGTCAGCCCAGAAAGACCAACGCGTGCACGCGCGCCCGGCGGTTCGTTCATCTGGCCGTAAACGAGCGCGGCCTTGGATTCGCCGTCCGGCTGGATAACGCCTGATTCCATCATTTCGTGATACAAGTCGTTGCCTTCGCGGGTGCGTTCGCCCACGCCGGCAAACACTGAATACCCGCCATGCGCTTTCGCGACGTTGTTAATCAATTCCATGATCAGCACCGTCTTGCCGACGCCGGCACCACCGAACAGGCCGATCTTGCCGCCGCGCGAATAAGGCGCGAGCAGATCGACGACCTTGATGCCCGTGACCAGAACGTCGGTCTCGGTAGACTGGTCGGTGAATTCTGGCGCATCGCGGTGAATAGGGAGCTTCTTGGTCGTGTTCAGCGGACCGCGTTCGTCAATCGGCTCGCCGATGACGTTAAGAATACGACCGAGCGTTTCGGGTCCGACCGGCATTTCGATGGGCGCGCCGGTGTCGGACACGTCTTGGCCGCGCACGAGACCTTCGGTCGTATCCATCGCGATAGTGCGCACCGTGCTTTCGCCCAGATGCTGGGCTACTTCGAGAACTAGGCGGTTGCCGCCGTTGTCGCATTCGAGTGCGTTCATGATCTCCGGCAGATCGCCGTCGAACTGGACGTCTACAACAGCGCCCAGAACTTGGGAAACGCTGCCGATGTTATTTGCCTTGGTGCTTGCCGTATCGGCCATTGTCATACCTCGTACATCAATTTTCCGGTCGCGTGTCGATCGATCAAACCGCTTCTGCGCCGGAGATGATTTCGATCAGTTCCTTGGTGATGAACGCCTGACGCGTCCGGTTGTAATTCAGGGTCAGCGAATCGATCATTTCGCCTGCGTTGCGCGTCGCGTTGTCCATTGCGCTCATCCGCGCGCCGTGTTCGCTGGCATTGTTTTCCAGCAGCGACCGGAAGACCTGTACGCTCATGTTTCGCGGTAGCAACACATCGAGAATTTCGGTTTCGTCGGGTTCGTAGTCGTACACTACCGCGGCGCTTTCTTCGTCCATCGCCGCCTCGACCTCATCGACCGCAAAGGGAATAAGTTGCTGGCGGGTCACGATCTGCGAGATCGCCGACTGGAAAGTGTTATAGACCAGCGTACAAACGTCGAATTCTCCGGCCTCGAACATTTCGAGCACCCGGTTGGCGACGCCCTGGGCGTCATCGAAGCCGAGCCTCTGACGGCCCACATCCTCGATTAGGTCAACGATCACCGAAGCGTAGTCGCGGCGAAGCTGGGCCCAGCCCTTCCGGCCGACGCACAAGATTTTGACGTCTTTGCCATCGGCCTGCAGCTCGGAAATCATCTTGCGCGCTTCGCGCACAATAGACGAATTGAAAGCGCCGCAAAGCCCGCGGTCCGAAGTCATGATGACCAGCAGATGCGTATCCTGCTTACTAGTGCCGGCCAACAGCGGCGACGCCCCCTCGTTAGACGTCATTGAACTGGCCAGGGAGCCGAGCATGCGTTCCATCCGCTCGGCATAAGGCCTGGCTGCTTCCGCCTGTTCCTGCGCGCGACGCAACTTTGCGGCGGCGACCATCTTCATGGCCGACGTGATCTTCTGCGTCGACTTGACGCTGTCGATCCGCATGCGGAGGTCTTTAAGGCTGGGCATATCCCGTTACCGGTTCCTGTTTTTGCGGCGGGCAATTAGGCCGGGGTAAAGTTCTTGGCGTAGGTATCGAGAACGCTTTTGAGCTTCGCCTCGGTAACGTCTGACACCGCCTGTTCGTCGCGAATTGTGTTCAGAACATCGGCATGGCTGGATTTCATTTCAAGAATAAAACCCTGTTCGAAGCGGGTGACGTCACCCGTCGGAATATCGTCAAGATATCCGTTCACGCCGGCGTAGATCGACACGACCTGTTCCTCGACCGGCAACGGCGAATACTGGGGTTGCTTCAACAGCTCGGTCAGACGCTCGCCGCGGGCCAGTAGTTTCTGGGTCGACGCATCGAGATCCGACGCGAACTGCGCAAATGCCGCCATTTCACGGTATTGTGCCAGTTCAAGCTTGATCGAGCCGGCGACCTGTTTCATCGCCTTGATCTGCGCAGCAGAACCAACGCGGCTAACCGAGAGGCCGACGTTCACCGCCGGGCGGATGCCGGAATAGAACAGCTCGGTCTCCAGGAAGATCTGGCCGTCGGTGATCGAAATCACGTTGGTCGGAATATACGCAGACACATCGCCGGCCTGGGTTTCGATGACCGGCAACGCCGTCAGCGATCCACCACCGTTTTCGTCGCTCATCTTCGCTGCGCGTTCGAGCAGCCGCGAATGAAGATAGAAAACATCGCCCGGATAGGCTTCACGTCCCGGCGGACGACGCAGCAGGAGAGACATTTGGCGATAAGCAACGGCCTGTTTCGACAGATCATCGTAAATAATCAGCGCGTGCATACCGTTGTCGCGGAAATACTCGCCCATCGTGCAACCGCCATAGGGCGCAAGAAACTGTAGCGGCGCCGGTTCAGACGCCGTTGCGGCCACAACGATGGTATATTCCATCGCGCCGACCTCCTCGAGCTGCTTGACGATCTGCGCAACCGTGGAGCGCTTCTGGCCAACCGCGACGTAGATGCAGAAAAGCTGCTTGTCGGTATCGCCCTCATCGAAGGCCTTTTTCTGGTTGATGATCGTGTCGACCGCGATGGCAGTTTTGCCGGTCTGGCGGTCGCCGATGATCAGTTCGCGCTGGCCTCGGCCGACCGGGATCAGGCTGTCGATGGCTTTCAGGCCCGTCTGCATCGGCTCGGACACGGACTGGCGGGGTATGATTCCCGGCGCCTTGACGTCAACCCGGCGCCGTTCTGCAGCCTCGATCGGCCCCTTGCCATCGATCGGCTCGCCCAGTGCGTCAACCACTCGACCAAGCAGGCCCTTGCCCACGGGCACGTCCACGATGGTGCCGGTCCGTTTGACTGTGTCCCCTTCCTTAATGTTGGCATCCGAGCCGAAGATAACGACACCGACATTGTCGGTCTCGAGGTTCAGCGCCATACCCTTGATGCCGCCGGGGAACTCGACCATTTCGCCCGCCTGGACGCTGTCGAGACCGTAGACACGGGCAATGCCGTCACCAACCGAGAGTACTTCGCCGACTTCGGCAACTTCCGCCTCGGTCCCGAAATTCGCGATCTGGTCTTTGAGAATGGAGGAAATTTCTGCGGCGCGGATATCCATCACGCTGCCCCTTTCAATGATAGTTCAAGCCGTTGAAGTTTGGTTTTAAGCGACGAATCGACCATGCGGGATCCGACCTTGACGACCATGCCACCCAGAAGCGACTGATCGACAACGGCATCCAGCGTGACTTTCGAGCCCATGGCTGTCCGGAGTTCCTTTTCCAGTGACGCACGCTGATCATCGGTAAGCGGCTGGGCACTGATGACTTCCGCCGTCATTTCACCACGGCGGGACGACAGCAGGTCTCGATAGGCGACACACATGTCATCCAGCGCGAACAGGCGGCGGTTTTTTGCGACGACGCCAACAAAATTGCGGGTCAGTTCCGATATATCCGCCTTTTCCAGAACAGCGGCAATGGCCTGACCCTGTTCCTCCCGGCCGATGACCGGGCTAGCAACGAGGCGGCGCAGATCCGCGGATTCCGAAAGCAACGCCCGAATCGACGCGGCATCCGCCGCGATATCATCGAGTTTTTTCTGTTCTTCGGCGAGTTCGAAAAGCGCTGCCGCATAGCGGCCGGCTACACCGGAAACGACTGACGATGTGGAGGGCACGCGATCTACCTCTGAAACGTCTTGTTTAAAATCGTTAAGTCTCTGTTTTTATTCACAAATCAGGGATAGACATAACCCTAGGCTATGACAACCTTACGAGGCAGCGTTAGGTAACACAGGCGATAGTGGCTTGCAACCCGGTCAGAGCAGGAAATACGCTTCAAACCGTTGCTATTTTCAGCGGCGCGTTTCAGCAGGAAGGTCCTATCGGTAATTTGGAAATATTGGGACCCGGCAGTCCGTCGAAAGCCGAGACGACTTCGTCACCGTATTAACGGCGCAGGTCGAAATTAGCGTCGCAGGTTGAAAAATTAGGGCGCATTCTCGCCGATGGCCGAACGCCGATCGACACGCTGTTTTCACGACAGAGTCTTGATCAGGACGATTGGCGATCCGACCGAGAGATTGCTTAACATCGTGGAGTCAAACGACCCCATCGCCGCCCTTACTGCGCTGTCCATAGACATGTCGAATGCGGCCATTCGGTCGACGATCAGTTTGCAGTATTTGTTTTCTCCGATCTGAAGAAACGGCGTCTCCTGAGTCGCTTCGATGGAATTGCCGGCCGCGGTTATCAGGAACAGCCGGTGCGACCGACCTTTGATCTGGCCCGCCAGAATAAACGTCGATCCGAGGTCGCCACCGTCTTCCCACATTCGCAATCAGTCAGAGAAGCTCTTCTCAGTCATACCAGAAAAGTGGTAACCGGCGGCACGAAATCAAAACGGCTAAGTCGCGATCATCTACATAAAACTATAGGGATCGACATCGATCGAGATCCGCACTCCGCCGGCGGGTTTCATTGCAAACACCCAGCGCCGCAGAAGATCCTGAACGTTAACGTCCTTGCGCGCCCGCATCAAAAGACGGCGCCGATGCCGACCGCGGACAACCGCGATCGGCGCAGGGGCCGGACCGAGCACGGACACCCCGTCGACTCGCGGCGCGCTGCGGCCCAGCGCCGCCGCCGTTTCGTCGACATTGCGTTCGTCCCGCCCGGACACGATGACCGCGGCGAGCCGCCCGAAAGGTGGCATGTTGTGCTGTTTACGGGCGTCCGCCTCGTTTTCGATAAACCGGTCCCGGTCGCCGCCGACCAACGCCTGCATGACAGGATGTTCCGGCTGGAACGTCTGCAGCATCACAGTTCCCGGCCGCTCCGACCTCCCCGCTCGGCCCGCCACCTGGTGTAGCAGCTGATAGGTACGTTCGGCGGCGCGCAGATCCCCGCCGGCGAGGCCGAGATCGGCATCGATCACACCGACCAGCGTCAATAAAGGGAAATGAAATCCCTTGGCCATGATCTGGGTGCCGATCAGCAGGTCAATGTCGCGGTCCCGCATGCGCCGCACCAGCGCCTGGGCGTCTGCCGGTTTGTGAACCGTGTCGCTCGACATAATTTCGAACCGCGCATCGGGAAATTTTTCCCTCGATTCTTCCGCCAGGCGCTCCACCCCCGGACCGCAGGCGGCAAACCGGTCCTCGGCTTCGCAGGACGGACAGGTTTTAGGCGGCGGCGCGCTGTAGCCGCAATGATGGCATTGCAGCCGGTCTTGCAGCCTGTGTTCGACCAGCCAGGCCGTGCATTGCGGACAGTCCAGCCGGTGACCGCAGGCGCGGCAAAGCGTCAGCGGCGCGTAACCGCGCCGGTTGAGAAACAGCATCGCCTGTTCGCCGGCCGCCAGCGTCTCTCCGACCGCGGTCACCAAGCTGGGCGACAGCCAGTTCTGACGATCCATCTTTTCGCTGCGCATGTCGATCGCCCGGATCGTCGGCAGCGCCGCGGCGGCGAACCGTTCTGGCAGAGACAGGCGCCGGTACTTGCCGCGCCACACGTTGTTGACCGTCTCCAGCGACGGGGTGGCGGAGGCAAGAATGACCGGGAGCCCTTCGATATGTGCCCGCACCACCGCCATGTCGCGGGCGTTGTAGACGACGCCCTCGTCCTGCTTGAAGCTGGGGTCGTGTTCCTCGTCGATGACGATCAGCCCGAGATCGCGATAGGGTAGCATCAGCGCCGACCGCGCGCCGACGACCAACTTCGCCTCGCCGCGCAGTACCGCCCGCCAGTTGCGCCGGCGCAGCGACATGGGCACGTCGGAATGCCATACCAGCGGCGGCGTCCCGAAGCGCTGCTTAAACCGGTCGAGCCAGTCGGCGGTAAGCGCAATCTCGGGCAGCAGGACGATCACCTGTCTGTCCGCCCGCAGCGCCGCCGCGATCGCTTCGAAATACACCTCCGTCTTGCCGGACCCGGTAACACCGTCGAGCAGGGTGACCGAATATCCGCTGTCGACGGCGGCGACAAGTTCGCCGGCCGCGGCGGCCTGGGCGTCCGACAGAACAGCACCGGCGCGGCAGGGATCAGGCTGGGCGACTGGCCCGTCTTCCTGAACGGCAATCGGTTGCAGAACGCCTGCCTCCGTCAGCCCCCGGATGACGGTGGCCGACGTGTTCGCCGCTTTCGCGATCTCGGACGCCGGCCGCGGCCATCCGGTCGCCAGAACATTCAAAACGCGCCGGCGCGCATCGGTTACGCGCACGCCAGCAGGAAGTGATTCGCTTTTTCCATCGATTTCGGGGGCCAGCCGATAGACCGTCGTCACCTTGGGCGGCTCCAGCGCACGCGGCACGCTCATGGTCATGCGCAGCACGCTGCCAAGTCGCGCCAGCGTGTATCGCGCCACCCAGTCGACGAACAGACGCAGGTTTTCGGGCATCGGCGGCAGGTCGATTAACATGCTGATTTCGCGCAGTTTTTGTTGGTCCACATCGCCCCGCGCCGGACCCCAGACGACCCCTGTCGCCCGCCGCGCGCCGAGCGGCACCTCGACATAGGACCCCGGCTCGACTTCCATGTTTTCCGGCACGAGATAATCGTACGGCGCGATCAGCGGCAGCGGCAAAAGAACGCTCACGGCATCGCATGTATCGGTCGGAGGGCGTGTGGAAAGGGCAGGGTCCATCAAGTACACTCTATCCTAGCGGAACAGGACGGCCAATCGGTCGACATTCCTCCCGGACCCGAATTGCCCCCGGGACGGGTACACGAGACAGGGACATGGGGGCATGATCAAACAGAAGGAAGATCATGAAATTTTTCGTGGACACCGCAGATGTTGACGACATCCGCGACCTTGCGTCTACGGGCTTGGTAGACGGCATCACGACCAACCCCTCCCTCATCGCGAAATCTGGCAGAAATTTCCTGGAAGTAATCCCGGAGATCTGCGAGCTGGTCGACGGTCCGGTCAGTGCCGAAGTTGCCGCGACCGACCATGAAACGATGCTCGCCGAAGGCCGCAAACTGGCCGGTCTGGCGCCGAACGTCGCGGTTAAGGTGCCATTGACGATCGACGGGCTAAAAACCTGCAAAGCGCTGGCCGATGCCGGCACCAAGGTTAACGTCACGCTCTGCTTTTCGCCGGGACAGGCGATTCTCGCCGCCAAGGCCGGGGCCGCTTATATCTCGCCCTTTGTCGGCCGGCTGGACGATATAAGCAGTGACGGCATGGGTCTGATCGATGAAATCTGCACGATCTACGCCAACTATGCGGACTTCGAAACCGAGGTGCTCGTTGCCTCGATCCGCAGCCCGAATCACGTGATCGAAGCGGCCAAGATAGGCGCCGATGTATGTACTTTGCCGCCGGGGGTCCTACGGCAGCTGGTCGGGCACCCGCTCACCGATGCGGGACTAGCGGCGTTCCTTGCGGACTGGGCCGAGACCGGCCAGAAGATCCTGGATTCCTGATCGTGAGCGGGCCCGCGGACGACGCCGCCGAATTCCAGCCCGACGCGCTGACATCCGAAACCGTTTCGGCGTGGCTGCGCCGGCATCCGGACTTTCTTCAGGATAACCCGGAAGTGCTGACATTCCTGACGCCGCCGGAATTCAAACGCGGCGAGCGCATCCTCGACATGCAGCGTTTCATGCTCGACAAGGTTCAGGCAGAACTGGCCGGATTGCGTCGGCGGGAAAAGCAGCTTCTGCAGGCTGCCGAAGGCAATGCCGCGGGGCAGTCGAAAATTCATCAGGCGGTCGCCGCGATCGTCGAGGCCCCTGACATTCACGCGCTGAACAGCCTGATCCGGACCAAGTTGCCCGCCCTGCTCGACCTCGAATCCGCGGTTCTGTGCATCGAAAAGACCGGCGCGCTGGCGCTAGCCGGTGCAAACCCCATCGGCGCCGGCGGAATCGCCAATCTGCTGGGGCGTAAACAGCGTGTCCTGTTGCAGGAAAAAACGGCCGGCGAGCCGCTAATCTTCGGCGACGAGGCAGACCGCGTGAAATCCGTCGCCTATCTGCGCCTGCGGACAGGCGGCAATTCGCCGGAGATGCTGCTGGCGCTGGGATCGGGACGGGATGACGGGTTCGACCCGCGCCAGGCAACCGACCTGATCCTGTTTTTCGCAGATATCCTGGAAACCCGGATCAAGCAGTGCCTCGGACCGACAAGCTGATCTGTTTTTACGCCACGGCGGATCTGCTGGCGGCGCTGGAAGACTGGCAGCGCTGGCTGACTGCCGAACGCCGAACCTCCCGGCATACCGTCGACGCCTATTGCAGGGACGTAGCGTCATTCCTTGAATTCATCCGCGACCATCGTGGCGAGACTGCCGATCTAGCGATACTGGCGGCGCTGACGCCTGCCGATTTCCGCGCCTGGCTCGCCGCGCGGCTGAATCTCGGACTGTCCCGCACCTCCATCACCCGCGCTATGTCGGCATTGCGCAATCTATTCCGATTTCTCGACCGGACCGGGCGGGTCGACAACCAGGCGCTGTCTGCCGTCAAGGCACCCAAGCCGCCAAAATCGGTACCGAAACCGCTCAATGCCGACGATGCGCTGGCGCTGCTGCGCCGTGCCGTGGAAATCGCGCCGGCACCGTGGATCGGCGCCCGCGACGTCGCGATCCTGACGCTGCTCTATGGCTGCGGCTTGCGCATCGACGAAGCGCTGAGCCTGAACCAGGGCGACGCGCCATCCGGGGACACAATGATGATCATGGGCAAGGGCAACAAGGAACGCATCGTTCCAGTGCTGCCCGTCGTGATCGACACCGTGCACAGCTATCGGGACACCTGTCCCTATTCGACCGACGCCGACAGGCCGCTGTTCTACGGTGCTCGCGGCGCACGACTGAATCCCGGGATTGTGCAGCGGACCATGCGCACCCTGCGTGCCGACCTGGGCCTGCCCGACACCGCGACGCCGCATGCGCTGCGCCATAGTTTCGCGACCCACCTGCTGGCTGGCGGCGGCGACCTGCGCACCATTCAGGAACTGCTTGGCCACGCGTCGCTGTCGACGACACAACGCTACACCGATGTCGACACCCAGAAACTGATCGAAGTCTACGACCGTGCCCACCCCCGCGCTGCCTCCCGATGAACTGCTGGCGTAGAAACGCACCGGCACTCTTGCCGGCGCCGCTAGCAGAGTAAAAAATGTTCGGCGGCATCAGCAAGGTATTGTCGCAGCGCGACATGGCTGTGGGCCCGGCCGGAGGCGATCAGACTTCGGGCCGATCTGGAAAAACAGGATTAGGTTCGGCGGGTTACTTTTTGCCAAAGGCGCTCGGCGCGGGCCTCGGCTTCGTCGTATTTTTCAGCGAATTTTGGATAGCGGGTTGCAGCTTTTCAAGCTGGCGCTGCGCACATGCCGATTCCCGCGAAAGCAGAATAAGTCCGGTCAGCAGAAACAGAATGCCCTGCAGAACAGGCAGGAAGATTCCCAAAACCCCGAAGACGACGATGTACCAGCCGAGTCCGAGGAGAATGTAGCGCGTGAGCGAGTGAGCCATCCGCTAGATATGGATAGGCGAGCCCTCAACGCCAAGGGCTGCTTCCTTGACCGCCTCGTTCAGCGTCGGATGGGCATGGCATGTCCGCGCGACATCTTCTGATGAAGCGCCGAACTCCATGGCCAGCGCCAGTTCCGCGATCAGCGTGCCGGCGTCCGGGCCGATGATGTGAACGCCGAGCACTTCGTCGGTTGCCGCGTCGGCCAGGATCTTCACGAAGCCTTCGGTATCGCCATTGGCCCGCGCCCGGGAATTCGCCATGAACGGGAAGCTGCCCTTGCTGTAATCGACGCCGGCCTCTTTGAGCTGTTCTTCCGTCCTGCCGACGGAGGCCGCTTCCGGCCAAGTGTACACGACCGACGGAATGGCGTCGTAATTGATGTGGGTCGCCTGACCCGCCAGGTGTTCGACGCAGGCAATGCCCTCTTCCTCGGCCTTGTGGGCCAGCATGGCGCCGGGAATGACGTCGCCGATGGCATAGATGCCGTCGACACTGGTCTTGAAATGTTCGTCGACCTGGATGACGCCACGCTGGTCCATCTCCACCCCGACGTGGTCGAGGCCGAGACCTTCGGTAAACGGGATGCGGCCGATCGACACCAGCACCACATCGCATTTGATGTCTTCGGCATCGCCGTCGGCCGCCGGTTCGACCATCAGGGTGACCTGGGTCTTGGTCGTTTTTGCCCCCGTCACCTTGGTGCCGAGCCTGAACTCCATGCCCTGTTTCGCTAGCGTCTTTTGCAGAGCGGTGCCAACCTCGGTATCCATGTTCGGGACGATCGCGTCGAGGAATTCGACGACCGTCACCTTCGATCCCAGGCGGCGCCAGACCGAGCCCATCTCAAGCCCGATATACCCGCCGCCGACAACCACGAGATGCTTCGGCACTTTCGACAGCGACAGCGCGCCGGTGGACGACACGATTTTGTCTTCGTCGATCTCAACGCCCGGAAGCGGCGCGACTTCGGAGCCGGTGGCGATCAGGATATTCTTCGCCGTATAGGTCTCGGTACCGCTGTCGTCCATCACCTCGACCTCGCCGGGCTTGGTGATTTTCGCCGCGCCGGTGATACCTGTGACCTTGTTCTTCTTGAACAGGAACCCGATGCCCTTTGTCAGATCGTCGACCACCTTGTCCTTGCGCGCCATCAGTGTCTTCAGGTCGAGCTCCACCTTGCCGACGTTCACCCCGTGTTCGGCCAGGTGGTCCTGGGCTTCCTCGAACTTTTCCGACGAATGCAGCAGCGCCTTGGACGGAATGCAGCCCACGTTCAGGCAGGTACCACCCCAGTTGCCGCGCTTGTCGATACATGCGGTTTTCAGGCCGAGCTGGGCGGCACGTATCGCCGCGACGTAGCCGCCGGGCCCTGCCCCGACCACGATCAGGTCGAAATGGGAATCGCTCATATTTTCGCCTCTAACTAAACAGCCAGGAGGATACGCTCAGGATCCTCGATGCATTCCTTGACACGAACGAGGAACGTAACCGCCTCGCGGCCGTCGATGATACGGTGATCATAGGACAAGGCCACATACATCATGGGCCGGATTTCGATGGAATCGCCGACCGCGACGGGGCGCCGGTCAATCTTATGCATGCCGAGAATGCCAGATTGCGGCGGGTTGATAATCGGCGTGGACATCAGCGAACCGTAGACGCCGCCATTGGTGATGGTGAATGTGCCGCCGGTCAGTTCATCAATGCCGAGCTTCCCATCGCGTGCCTTTAAGCCCAGATCGGTGATCCTTTTCTCGACCTCGGCGAAGGACTGCTTGTCGGCATCACGCAGCACCGGCACGACGAGGCCCTGTTCGGTGCCGACCGCGACGCCGATATCGTAGTAGTTCTTGTAGATCAGTTCGTCTCCGTCGATTTCGGCATTGACAGCCGGCAGCTCCTTGAGCGCGACAATGCAAGCCTTGACGAAGAACGACATGAAACCGAGGCGGCAGCCATGGCGCTTTTCGAAATCGTCCTGGAATTTCCTGCGCGCCGCCATGACGTTGGTCATGTCGATCTCATTGAACGTGGTCAGCATGGCCGCCGTGTTCTGGGCCTCCTTCAGCCGTTCGGCGATACGCTGACGCAGCCGGGTCATCTTTACCCGTTCCTCGCGCGGATCCTCGGCGCGGGCCTCTGACGGTGCCGCGGGATGCGCGGGCGCGGGTTGCGCGGCCGGGATGGCAGTGGCGCCGTCGTCCTTCATGAACAGCAGCACGTCACCCTTGGTGAGGCGCCCGTCCTTGCCGGTACCGGTAATCTCCGACGGATCGAGATTGTTTTCCTCGACCAGTTTGCGCACAGCGGGCGACAACTTGTTGCTGTCATCATCCGATGCGGGGGCCGCAAGCGCGGCCGCCGCGGCCGGTTCCATTTTTTCCGCTTTTGCGGAAATCTCGGCGGGCTGTTCTTTCTTCGCCGGGGCCGCGCCGCCTTCGCCGATCATCCCCAGCAGGGCGCCGACCTCGACGTTATCGCCTTCCTTGGCGGTGATCTCGCTCAGCGTGCCGGCGGCCGAGGCGTTCACTTCCAACGTCACCTTATCGGTTTCCAGCTCGAGAATCGGCTCGTCCACGGCGACGGCATCGCCTTTCGCCTTGAACCATTTTGCGACCGTTGCCTCGGTGACGGATTCGCCGAGCGTCGGAACTGTAATTTCAGTAGCCATGTGCGTTTTACTCCCGCAGCGGAATGTTGATCAGGTCAGGTGATGAGGGCTTCCTCGACCAGCGCCTGCTGTTCACTGGTGTGTTTGCCGAATGACCCCGTCGCCGGAGACGCCGCTTCGGGCCGACCAGCATAGACCGGGCGTTCGGCCTTGATATGAACATTGCCCAGAAGTTCCTCGATCCGCCGGTCGAGATAGGTCCACGCGCCCATGTTCTTCGGTTCTTCCTGGCACCAGACGACATCGGCATTGGGATATTTCTTCAGCTCTTTGGCCAGCGACACGCTGGGGAACGGATAAAGCTGTTCCATCCGTATCAGCGCAACATTGGAAATATTCATTTCGTCTCGCGCCGCTAGCAGGTCGTAATAGACCTTGCCGCTGCAAAGCACGACGCGCTTTACCTTGGTGCACGCGACCAGATCGCCGGTTTCGGGCAACACCCTGTTGAACGACGTGCCGGGGCCGAATTCTTCAAGCTTCGATACCGCCTGCTTGTGCCGCAGCAGCGATTTCGGCGTTACGATCACCAGCGGCTTACGAAATTCACGCCGAATTTGCCGACGGAGCGCATGAAAGTAATTCGCCGGCGTCGTGATGTTGCAGACCTGCCAGTTGTCTTCCGCGCAGAGTTGGAGATAGCGTTCCAGACGGGCTGAAGAATGCTCCGGACCCTGCCCTTCGAAGCCGTGCGGCAGCAACATCACCAGACCCGACATGCGCAACCACTTGGATTCACCGGACGAGATGAACTGGTCGAAAATGAACTGCGCGCCATTGGCGAAATCGCCGAACTGCGCTTCCCACATCACCAGAACGTCCGGATCGGCAAGCGAGAGGCCGTATTCGAAACCCAGCACGGCCGCTTCCGACAGCGTCGAATTACGCGCGATGAACTTTGCCTGTTCGCCGGGACGGATCTGTTCCAGCGGGATGAACGGCGCTTCAGTTTCCTGATCGGTGAGAACGACGTGGCGCTGCGAGAACGTGCCGCGGGCAACGTCCTGGCCGCTCAGCCTAACCAGGTGGCCTTCGGTCAACAGCGTGCCGAAGGCCAAGGATTCACCGGTCGCCCAGTCGATGCGTTCGCCGGCTTCCAGCGCCTTTCTGCGGTTGTCAAAGAACCGCCGGAGCTTGCTGTTCAGGTTAAAATCTTTCGGCACGGTCGAGATCGCCTCGCCGACCTCCATCAGCAGGTCCTGCGACACGTCGGTCTGACCCTTGCGTTCCTCCGTGGACGGGGCGGTCGTCAGCCCTTGCCACTTGCCTTCCAGCCAGTCGGCCTTGTTCGGCTTGTAGGATTTCGATGCTTCGAAATCCTCGTCCAGCCGAGCGCGGACTTTTTCCTGAATCTCGACAACCTGATCCGCGGTAACCACGCCTTCGGCGATCAGCTGATCGGCGTAGATTTCACGCACCGTCGGATGATCCGCGATGGCGCGGTACATTCTCGGCTGCGTGAACGCCGGCTCGTCGCCCTCGTTGTGGCCGAAGCGGCGGTAGCACCACATGTCGATGACCACGTCTTTGCGGAATTCATTGCGGAATTCGGTAGCGATGCGCGCGACGTGGATGACCGCCTCGACGTCGTCGCCGTTGACGTGAAAGATCGGCGCCTGCGCCATCTTTCCGATTTCCGTCGGATAGCGCGAGCTTCGGGTCGCCGCTGGATTGGTGGTGAAGCCGATCTGATTATTGACGACGACGTGGATCGTGCCGCCCGTTCGGTAGCCCTTGATGTCGGACAGGCCAAAGGTTTCAGCGACGATGCCCTGACCGCCGAACGCGGCGTCGCCATGCATCAGCAGGCCCAGCACCTTGCGCCGTTCCTTGTCGCCGCGCTGACGCTGTTTGGCGCGGACCTTGCCGACCACCACGGGATCGACCGCTTCGAGATGCGACGGGTTGGCGGCCAGCGACAGGTGAACCTGCTTGCCGTCGAACTCCCGGTCGGCGGACGTGCCGAGATGATATTTGACATCGCCCGACCCCTGGACTTCTTCCGGCGTCGCCGCCGTGCCCTGGAATTCGGAGAAGATCGCCGCGAACGGTTTGTTCATGACATTGGCGAGCACGTTCAGCCGGCCGCGATGAGGCATGCCGATGACGACTTCCTCGACGCCGAGCTGGCTGCCGCGTTTCAGGATCTGTTCCAGCCCGGGCACCAGCGCCTCCCCGCCGTCGAGCCCGAAACGCTTGGTCCCGGTGTGTTTCACGTGCAGGAACTGTTCGAACTGTTCCGCCTCAGTCAGACGTTCGAGGATGGTCACCTTCCCGATATCGGTAAAATCGGTCTGATTGCCGATCGCCTCGATCCGGTCCTGAATCCAGACCTTTTCCTCAGTCGAGGTGATATGCATGTACTCGACGCCGATATGACCGCAGTAGGTCGACCGCACGCGTTCGACGATATCGCGCAGCGGTGCCTTTTCGCCAAGACCGAGCCGGTCGTGGATATAGATCTCGCGGTCGTAATCCACCTCCGAGAATCCGTAGGATTCAGGGTCGAGCTCGGTATGGCTGAGCGGCTGTTCCAGACCCAGCGGATCGAGCTCGGCGTAAAGATGCCCGCGCACGCGGTGCGACCTGATGATCATCAGCGCCTGTATGGAATCGCGGGTGACGTCGCTGAGATTCGCGCCGTGGCTGCCCGACGCGGTGGCGCCGTTGGTGCTGAGCACCTCGGCCCCGATCACCGCCGTTTCGCGCGGCGACCAGCTGGCCCCGATCAGATCCTTCAGGACATCCGGTGCCTCGTCCTTCAGTTCTTCGAAGAACGTCGCCCATTCGGGATCCACCGTCGCCGGATTTTCGAGATAGCGTGCGTAAAGCTCAGCAACGAATGTACTATTCGCACTGGTAAGAAAAGAAGTCCGTTCTAGCAGTCCGGTCATGACGTCTGGCGGCTCTGGCGCCGTCCCTTTCAATGCTACTTCACCGGAAAACGCCGGCGCGGCAAGCCCCGTCCTATCCCTTCATCGCCTCCACCATCGCGTCGCCGATCCCGGCGGGCGAATCGGATACTTTGATCCCTGCGCTTTTCATGGCGTCAATCTTGTCGTCGGCGCCACCCTTGCCGCCGGAAATGATCGCCCCGGCATGACCCATACGTCGCCCGGGAGGCGCAGTCACGCCGGCGATAAAGCCGACAACGGGTTTTTTGGTCTTCGATTGCTTGATGAAATCGGCCGCGTCTTCTTCGGCCGAACCGCCGATTTCGCCGATCATCACGATGCCTTCGGTTTCGTCGTCGCCGAGGAACATGTCGATGCAGTCGACGAAATTGGTGCCGTTCACTGGATCGCCGCCGATGCCGATACAGGTCGTCTGACCAAGCCCGGCTGCGGTTGTCTGCGCGACCGCTTCATAAGTCAGCGTTCCGGACCGGGAGACGATACCGATTTTGCCGCGCTGGTGAATATGGCCCGGCATGATGCCGATCTTGCATTCGTCGGGCGTGATGATGCCGGGGCAGTTGGGCCCGATCAGCCGGGTCGACGAATGGGCCAGCGCGCGTTTCACGCGCACCATATCGATGACCGGAATACCCTCGGTGATGCAGACCGCCAGCGGGATTTCAGCGTCGATCGCTTCCAGGATGGCGTCCGCCGCAAACGGTGGCGGCACGTAGATGACTGACGCGTTTGCCCCCGTTTTGTCGACCGCATCGGCGACGGTGTCGAACACCGGCAGGTCCAGATGCGCGGTGCGGCCCTTGCCTGGGGTGACACCACCGACCATGCTGGTGCCGTAGGCGATCGCCTGTTCCGAATGGAAAGTGCCCTGCGCGCCGGTGAATCCCTGGCAAAGAACTTTCGTGTCTTTTCCTACCAGCACCGACATCAGGCCAACTCCTCAGTTACTTTGACAACCTTTTCAGCGGCATCCGCAAGATTATCCGCTGAGACGATCGGCAGACCGGATTCTTCGAGAATTTTCTTGCCCAGTTCGACGTTGGTACCGGCAAGCCGAACAACCAGTGGCACGTCGAGGCTGACCTCGCGCGCGGCAGCAACCACGCCTTCAGCGATGACGTCGCAGCGCATGATACCGCCGAAGATGTTGACCAGGATCGATTCAACGTTGGGATCGGACAGGATCAGTTTGAATGCCGTGGTCACGCGTTCCTTGGTTGCTCCGCCGCCGACATCGAGAAAATTGGCCGGTGAGCCGCCGTACAGCTTGATGATGTCCATCGTCGCCATGGCGAGACCGGCACCGTTGACCATGCAGCCGATACTTCCGTCGAGTGTGATGTAGTTTAGGTCGTGCTTCGCGGCCTCCAGCTCGGTCGGATCTTCCTCGTCTTCGTCGCGCAGCTCTTCAACATCCTTGTGACGGAACAGTGCGTTGTCGTCGAAGTTCATCTTGGCATCGAGCGCAATGACATCGCCCGACCCGGTGACGACCAGCGGGTTGATCTCGACGACAGACGCATCTAGGTCGTTGAACGCTTCATACATTGCCATTAGGAAGCGGGATCCGGCCTTAACCTGGTCGCGCTCGAGGCCGAGACCGAACGCGATCTGGCGGGTATGAAAAGGCTGGATGCCGGTCGCCGGATCGATATCGATCCGCAGGATTTTTTCCGGCGTCGCCTCGGCCACTTCTTCTATCTCCATGCCGCCCTCGGTGGACGCCATGATGGTGACCCTGCTGGTCGCCCGGTCGATCAGGATGCCGAGATACAGCTCCCGCGCGATGTCGCAGCCCTCTTCGATATAGACCCGCTTTACTTCCTTGCCCTCGTCACCTGTCTGCTTGGTGACGAGGATCTTGTGGAGCATTGCATCGACGCTGTCGCGGACTTCATCCACCGATTTAACGACGCGCACTCCGCCCTTGTCATTGTCGTCGCCCTTGAATCGTCCAGCGCCGCGGCCGCCTGCATGTATCTGCGACTTGACCACCCAGACCGGACCTCCGAGACCTTCGGCAATCTTCGCCGCCTCATCGGCGGTGTAGGCTACCCCGCCTTTCGGCACGGCGACACCGTATTTAGCGAGTAGCTCCTTCGCCTGATATTCATGAATATTCATATCGTATCCGTATGCTCCTGCGGCATTGCAAAAACGTAAACAAAGTGTGTTAAGCGATCATTAACCATAATTTCAACGGCCAGACTCGCTCCGGCGCAACCTTCACCGACACGTCACGAAAAAGGTCTACTTGCCCTTTTTCGCACCTTCGCGTTCCATTTTCTTGACCACATCGACGAGGCCCTGAACCGCCTTGACCGACTTGTTGAACTGGCGTTTTTCGCCCGCGTCGAGTTTGACCTCGACAATCCGCTCGATGCCCTTCGCACCGATCACAACCGGCACGCCAACATACATGCCCTTCACGCCGTATTCGCCATTCAGCTTAGCGGCGCACGGCAGCACCCGCTTTTTGTCCTTGAGATAGGAATCCGCCATCGCAATCGCCGCGGAGGCAGGCGCATAGAACGCAGATCCGTTACCGAGCAGGCTGACGATTTCGCCACCGCCGTCGCGCGTCCTCTGGACGATTGCGTCCAGTTTCTTCTGCGTCGTCCATTTCATCTTGACCAGATCGGGCAAAGGGATACCTGCAACGGTTGAATAGCGGACTGACGGCACCATAGTGTCGCCGTGACCGCCGAGGACAAATGCGGTGACATCCTCGACCGAAACATTGAATTCTTCGGCGAGGAAATAGCGGAACCGCGCGCTATCCAGCACGCCTGCCATGCCGACGACCTTTTTTGCCGGCAAACCCGAATGTTTCTGCAGCGCCCAGACCATGGCGTCGAGCGGGTTGGTGATGCAGATCACAAACGCGTCCGGCGCGTATTCCTTGATCCCCTTGCCAACCTGTTTCATGACATTGGAATTGATGCCAATCAGATCATCACGGCTCATACCCGGCTTCCGCGGGATGCCAGCGGTGACAATAACAACGTCGGCACCCTTAATACCGGTATAAGAATTGGCACCGGTGATCCGGGCGTCAAACCCTTCGACGGGGGACGATTCGACGAGATCAAGCGCCTTCCCTTGCGGGGTGCCTTTCATGATGTCGAACAAGACGATGTCACCGAGCTCTTTAAGTCCGGCGAGGTGCGCCAGCGTGCCGCCAATGTTGCCGGCGCCAACCAAGGCGATTTTGTTGCGGGCCATGAATATTTCCGGGGCTGTTATGAAAAAAGATGTAGCCACCCGCCGGAGGACCGCCGGGACGCAGGCGTTCTAACGCCGTTAACCACCGAGGGCAAGCGAAAGCGGCAAATCGCGTTCATGTTACGAACGATAATTGAGCAACAGGATGAATTCCGCTCAAAATCAACGTCGAATCAGGGATTTGACATATTCATTTAGGCGATACTTCGCGACTGTGTGTACTCTTCCGACTGCATTTCAATCAGCCGCGAAGCGGTGCGTTCGAATGCCGCCGCCGTATCACCCTCAGTACAGAGCGCGTCCGGTTCAGCTTCAGCCGAAATGACCATGTTCACCTTGGCCTCGTACAGCGCATCGATCAGCGTGACCATGCGTTTCGCCTCGTTCCGCTTCGCCGCGGTCAGCAGCGGCACATTTGCCAGGACGACCGTATGATAGGCCTTGGCGATGGCCAGATAGTCCGGCGCGCCCAGGGTTTTTTCGCATAGATCGGAGAATTCGAAACGGGCGACGCCCTTTGCGGCTTTGGGTACCGCGACGACCCGGCCCATCACGGGTATCTCATCGGCTTCGCCCCCCGCATCGTCGGTCAGCGCTGCAAACGCCACATCCAAGGCGGCGGCCGCCTCCGGGCCGAGCGGCGTATAGTAAACGCCCATATCGACCAGACGGTCGCGGCGGTAATCACGCTGCGCTTCCAACTCCAGAATATTGATCCGGCCTTTAAGCACATCGATAAACGGCAGGAACCGTTCGCGCTGCAGACCGCCCCTGTACAGATTGTCAGGGTGCGTGTTGCTGGTCGCGATCACCACCACGCCCTCTTCGAATAGGGCTTCAAACAGCCGCCCGAGGATCATGGCGTCGGCGATATTGTCGACTTGGAATTCGTCAAAGCACAGGAGCCATGTGTCCTTGGCGATCTCGGCGGCTATTTTTGGCAGCGGGTCCTGCAACTTGCCGTCCTTCTGGCGCCAATCGTGCATTGTGCCGTGCATTTCCAGCATGAACTCGTGGAAATGCACCCGGCGTTTGTGTTCGCCCGCTACCGCCGAATAAAAAAGGTCCATCAGCATGGATTTCCCGCGACCGACGGGACCGTAGAGATACAGCCCCTTCGGCGCCGATTTGGCGGGACGCCGGATCAGCCCGAACCGTTCTCGCCAGCCGCCTCCACTTTCGGGTTCGTATTTCAGGAGCGCGTGCCAGAGCGACTGCAGCTTTTCCACCGCAAGCGCCTGGACAGGGTCGCGATGCAACTCCCCATCGGCGACCAAGGTGCGATAGGCAGTTTGTGGATCGGGAACGGTGGAGGATGGAGAAATGTCTGACAAAGCGCCGCATGGATAACGGATTCATGCCACGGATCAAGAAAAATTGCGCGATTTGCCAACCCGGACCTCACCCCCGAGGGTCGGATACATCCAGATAATGCTAATGCCAATACTTTCGGAAGATAAGAACAATTCCCCGAGGGGACGGCTCGCGTCCGCCGGTATAGAAAACAGGGAGAGAAACCAGCTTTTCTCCCGCTTGTACTGGTTTGCTATGCTGTTTGTGGCAAGCCAGAGGCGCCGGTTTCGCAGCGGCTCCACTGGGCTGCTTTGGAGGGCGCCATTGCCGCTCCTCTGCCGATCGGCGGCGGCCATCACGGTCGACCTGCTGTATATTGTGGTTCCGTTGCTGATGTGCATCGCACTTTATCTCGGCCTCCAGCACGAACGGAAGCACATACTGCAAAACAAAAAAACGCCGGCCCTTTGATGCGGGCCGGCGCAATCTCTCGTAAGCAGGACCTAAATCAGCGCCGCGCAACCATCGCCTGCTTGATTTCGCCGATTGCCTTGGCGGGGTTGAGATCCTTCGGGCAGGTCTTAGTACAATTCATAATGGTGTGGCAGCGGTACAACCGGAACGGATCTTCCAGTTCGTCCAGCCGCTCACCTGTCGCTTCGTCTCGCGAATCCTGAATCCAGCGATTGGCTTGCAGCAGGATCGCTGGGCCAAGATAGCGGTCGCCATTCCACCAGTAACTGGGGCAGCTCGTCGAGCAGCAGAAACATAAGATACATTCCCACATCCCGTCCAGCTTTTTGCGTTCTTCAGGCGATTGCAGGCGCTCCTTGCCCGGCGTCGGCTGGGTGTCAGATTTGAGCCACGGTTCGATCGACCGGTACTGCGCGTACACCTGAGTAAGGTCGGGCACTAGGTCCTTTACCACGGGCATGTGCGGCAGCGGGTAGACCTTAACGTCGTCTTTCACGTCATCAATATACTTCGTGCAGGCCAGCGTGTTAGTGCCGTCAATGTTCATCGCGCAGGATCCGCAAACGCCTTCGCGGCAGGACCGGCGGAACGTCAGGGTCGAATCGACCTCGTTCTTGATCTTGATCACTGCGTCGAGAACCATCGGTCCGCAGTCGTCCATGTCGACCTCGTAGGTATCGACCTGAGGGGTCTTTCCGTCATCACCGTTCCAGCGATAGATCCGGAAGGTTTTGGTGTTTTTCGCCCCCTCCGGCGCGGGCCAGGTTTTGCCCTCGCGGATTTTGGAATTGGCGGGAAGTGTGAATTCGGCCATTGGTGCGTCCTCAGTATACCCGTTCCTTGGGGGGAACGGCCTTTACGTCCTCTGTCATAGTTTCGGTGTGGACGGGCCGATAGTCGATCCGGCTAGTGCCGTCCTCGTTCAGCCACGCATAGGTATGCTTCATCCAGTTCTCGTCGTCCCGGTCGGGGTAATCTTCCCGAGCATGTCCGCCGCGGCTTTCCTTTCGATTGAGGGCACTGTCGAGACTGACCACTGATTGCGCCAGCAGGTTATCGTATTCCAGCGTCTCGGCGAGATCGGAGTTCCAGATTAGCGACGTGTCGTTGACCTGGATATCATCGTTCTTGGCCCATAATGCGGTCAGCCGGTCGCGACCCTCCTGCATCAGCTCCTCCGTCCGGAATACGGCGCAATGTGCCTGCATGGTGCGTTGCAGTTCCAGCCGCAGTTCCGCCGTTGAAGTGGTACCTTTAGCGAACCGCCGCGCATCGAATTGGGCAAGTTCCTTTTCGCCCGCGTCCTTAGGCAGCTCGGGCTGTTTCCGACCAGGCGTGACGAGTTCGGCGGCGCGGTCGCCCGCGGCTCTGCCGAACACCACAAGGTCGAGCAGCGAGTTGGAGCCGAGCCGGTTGGCGCCGTGCACCGAAACGCAGGCCGCTTCACCGATCGCCATGATACCGGGCTGGACTTCCTCCGGCCCACTTGCGCCCGGCTTAACCATCTCGCCCTGATAGGTCGTCGGGATGCCACCCATGTTGTAGTGCACCGTCGGCAGCACCGGGATCGGTTCCTTGGTCACGTCGACGCCGGCGAAAATGCGCGCCGTTTCTGAAATGCCCGGCAGGCGTTCGTTGATGACCTTAGAGTCCAGATGCGAGATGTTCAGGTGAATATGGTCCTGGTCGGCGCCGACGCCGTTACCGTCGCGGATTTCCATTGTCATGGCTCGGGCGACGACATCGCGCGACGCCAAATCTTTGACCGACGGCGCGTAACGTTCCATGAAGCGTTCGCCCTGCGAATTCGTCAGGAAACCGCCTTCGCCGCGCACCCCTTCTGTGATCAAGCAACCGGCCCCGTAGATACCGGTCGGGTGGAACTGGATGAATTCCATGTCTTCGAGCGGCAAGCCCGCGCGCAGGACCATGGCGGACCCGTCGCCGGTCTGCGTGTGGGCCCCAGTGCACGAGAAATAGGCCCGGCCGTATCCGCCGGTGGCGATGAGCACCTGGTTGGCGCGGAACCGGTGAATCGTCCCGTCATCCAAGTTCCAGGCCAGTAACCCGCGGCAGACGCCGTCGTCGTCCATGATCAGGTCGAGACCCATGTACTCGATAAAGAACTCTGCGTCGTGTTTCAGCGACTGCTGATACAGTGTGTGGAGGATAGCGTGGCCGGTACGGTCGGCCGCCGCAGCGGTACGCTGCGCGGGCGGACCCTCACCGTATTCCGTGGTCATGCCACCGAAAGGCCGCTGGTATATTTCACCCTTTTCGGTACGCGAAAACGGCACGCCGTAATGTTCTAGTTCCAATACCGACGGGATAGCCTCACGGCACATGTATTCGATCGCGTCCTGGTCGCCGAGCCAGTCAGCGCCCTTGACCGTGTCATAAAAATGCCAGCGCCAGTCGTCGTCGCTCATGTTTCCGAGCGCCGCGGAAATGCCGCCCTGGGCGGCAACCGTGTGGCTGCGGGTCGGAAACACCTTGGTTATACAGGCGGTGCGCAGACCTTTCAAAGCCATGCCGAACGTCGCCCGCAGCCCGGCGCCGCCAGCGCCGAGAACTACGACGTCATAAGTGTGATCGATTATTTGGTATGCGTTGGTATTCATGGCGTTCCTGTTCGCGATCCTAAAATCCCTGCGGCGCTGTCAGCCGAGGGCGATCTTGACGATGGAAAAAATGGAGGCGATGGCAAGCCCAATGGCGGCAAACTTGACTAGCGCAATGGCAGCGATCTTCAACCACTCAGTATGCACGTAATCTTCGAGGACGACCTGTAGGCCGAGCTGGGCGTGATGAAATACCGCGATTGTCATCAGCACCAGCAGTACCGAAACCACAGGCGTCGCGATCCATTCGCGGAACGCTCCGTAGTCGGCGCCGGCCATAGCGGCGATAGAAGCGACAAACCAGATAAGGAGCGGTATCAGCGCAACCGCAGTCATCCTCTGCGCCCACCAATGGATCACACCCTCCTTAGCAGAGCCTAGCCCGCGGACCTTGCCGAGGGGAGAACGAAGACTCATCACAAGGCTCCCATTGAGGCGTAACCCCAGACCCAAGAAAGAACGGTCAGCGCAATGGAGGCGACGACCACCAGCCGGCCGTTGCGATAGGCGGCCTCGAGTCCAAAACCCTTGCCGGCATCCCAGAATAGGTGACGGATGCCGTTGCACAGGTGATAGAACAGCGCAAAGGACCAGCCGAACAGCAGCAGCTTGCCGATTAAGGAGGCGTTGAACGCCTGTATGTCACCAAATGTTCTTTCTCCGGTCGCGGCAGCGATAAGCCAGAACACCAGCAGCAACGTCCCCACCGCCAGCGCGATTCCCGTAGCGCGATGCATGATGGACATGACGGAGGTGAGTTGCGGCTTGTAAACCTGAAGATGCGGGGACAGAGGGCGATTTTGGCTCGCCATGGATTGGATCCTGTTTTCTTGCTCGACAACGCTGAAACGAATGGATTTTCTCAACCGGATCTATTTACGCCGATGGGTGGGTCAAGTCAATCTGAGCCCGGTTTCCCCTGCGATTCGGGCCGCAAAAAAATGTGCGGTCGACTTTGTGGACAACCTTGTGGACAATTTGTGAACGCGAAATTCGCTTATACACAGGAAATCGTAATATTCGACGGTTTGAAAGTTGCGTCTGCAAAGTCCCAAAGAGATCATTGTTGCACGCGGGAGCGTAGGAGGAGCCATCGCCAGCCAGGGAATCTTCCCCTCGGGAAAGGTCACCGGGCGGCATCGGCAAATCGCCGGCAGGCAGTCTGCAGATCCCGGCAACGGTATGTGTAGGTGCTGGTCGGATCGGGCGAGAGTTGGCAGGGTTCCATCCCATGACCGTCGCCTGCAACCGGTTCTGTCCGTGGAAAGGGACGGATGTTTCGGTGCCGCAACGCCGGTTCAGCCCGGAATAACGGCACGAGGTTGGCGAGCTAAAGCCGGGGAAACCGGACGGAGATCGCCGCTTGTCAGGATGACGTGCACTCCCCGAAGCGCGCGTCCAATGATCGGAACTTCCGGAAGCGGAGAGGCAAAATCGGCTGCATCGGCCTCATGTTCCGGAAACGGGGCGGGCCGTGGAGGAAAGTGGTGTATCGCCAAGGGCACCGCCGGACAAAGCGGTTAGAGACCAGTTCGCTCTCGCGTCCACGAGCCTTAAACGGCTCTTGGGGTGTCGGGCGTGTCTTCGCGGGACACAGAGCGTAGGTTGAAAGACTTACGCGCCCGGCGCCTCAATTTTCTCACCCAATCGCACATCAGTAGTTCCGGCCAGTCATAACGGTTGCTCGAAATTGTGCCCGGATACGCGTTCAAGGACATTCTGTGTTCCGACGCCTTCTACGATTCGGGTGTGGGGTTGCCGCACCCATTCGTATCCGGGCCCGGATTCGAGAACGCCTCCGAGTTTTGATTCTGGGCCATGAACGCCATAGATTTCGACACACCTCGGGACGGCCGCAAGGCGTGCTGAATACTCAACGGAGACTTTGCCGCGCATTTGGTCGAACAGCACAAATTCGGGACCAACAACGATTACAGGCGATTTACCAACGGCGGGATCTGGCGCAAACGCATGGATGCCATCCTGTCTTCCATCCACATGAGTGGCGACCGGCAGGTGTGCCGGATAACGGATAGGCCCGCGCTAGAAAGACTGTCCGCTGCCAGCGCTGTCTGGCTGAACACCCCGGCGCCCGATTTGGAAAACATCCGCGAAGAAATCGGTTGCATTACCGGTCGCGCGGCGTGACCGAAACGCAGCCAGATCAGGCCGCCTTAACCAGCTTCTTTCGAACCAGCATCTCGGCAATCTGTACAGTGTTAAGCGCCGCGCCCTTACGCAGGTTGTCGGAGACGACCCACATGGACAAACCGTTCTTGACGGTCGGGTCCTTACGGATCCGGCTGACGTAAACCGCGTCCTCGCCTGCGCACTCCACCGGCGTGACATAGCCTTCGTTGGCCCGGTGATCTACCACTACAACGCCCGGTGCATCGCGCAGTATCTCCCGAGCTTCGTCTTCGTCGATCGGCTTCGCACATTCGATGTTGACGGCCTCGCCATGGCCAACAAAGACGGGGACCCGCACGCATGTCGCCTGTACGGCGATATCCTTGTCGAGTATCTTGCGCGTTTCCACCGTCATCTTCCATTCTTCCTTGGTCGCGCCGTCGTCCATGAAGACGTCGATATGCGGGATCACGTTGAAAGCGATTTGCTTGGTGAACTGCTCGTGCTCTTTCGAGTCGTTCACGAAAATGCCGCGGGTCTGGTTAAATAGTTCGTCCATTGCCGCCTTGCCGGCGCCGGAGGTCGACTGATAGGTCGATACCGATACGCGCTTGATTTTCGCTTTATCGTGCAACGGCTTTAACGCAACGACCATTTGGATCGTGGAACAGTTAGGGTTGGCAATGATGTTGCGCTTGGTGTGCCAGTCGAGATCTTCCGGATTGACCTCCGGTACGACCAACGGCACATCCGGATCCATTCTGAAACAAGACGAATTGTCGATCACGATGCAACCCGCCTTGGCGGCCCGGGGCGCATGTTTGGCTGACGCCTTGGAGCCAGGCGAAAACAAAGCGATATCGGTATCCGAAAAATTATAATACTCGAGATCCTGCACCGACAGAATGTCGTCTTCTCCGAACGAGACCTCTCGCCCGACGGAGCGCGACGACGCCAACGCGATCACGTCATCGGCGGGGAAGCTTCTCTCCGCCAGAATTTCCAGCATCTCGCGGCCGACATTTCCTGTCGCGCCGGCAACGGCAACTTTGTAACCCATGTTTCTTTCTTTCGCTTAATGCGCCTGCTCGGGCGCGGGTATTTAACAGATCGCCTCGCGGATCAAAACCGACCACGAAGACAAGCAAGGCGCCCTCCGGTCCAGAGCGCGTCTTGTTCGAATTCCGTTACACGGCGCCCCACCAGGCACCCGCGGGCATCAGCTCCCCGGTTTGGTTATCTTGACCGTGGTGTTTGCAGTCGGTTTCGTCGTCGCCTTTCCTGTCCCCAAAGTGATGGTCGGTTTTTCCGTCCGGACGGTCTGCTGGTAGCCGCAGCAGGAATCGCCTTCTTCCGAAAAAGCGGCGGTGGATGCGGTGTACAGACCGGCAACGGCCAGAGACATTATCATTTTATAACGGTGTTCTCTCGTCTGAAGTATCAGATATCAAAGATCTATACCGGCTGGTTAGCTTCGCAACCGGAATTGTGCGTCGCCGAACCGCCCCGGGACCACGAGCGGGCCGGCGCTGCGAGAAACTACACCGCCAGCTTATCCAATTCCGCCGTCACTGCCTCACCCATCTGTTCGCAGGATACCAGCCTCATGCCCTCCTGCATGATGTCGCCAGTGCGCAGCCCAGAATCGAGCACGTTACGCACCGCCTGTTCAACCAGGTCGGCGTCTTCGCCCATGTCGAACGAATAGCGCAGCATCATGGCGTAGGACTGGATCATCGCCAGAGGATTGGCCTTGCCCTGCCCCGCGATATCCGGCGCGGAGCCATGGACCGGTTCATACAGCGCCAGGCGCCGCCCCGACTCGTCCGCCGGGCCCAGAGATGCCGATGGCAGCATGCCAAGCGATCCGGTCAGCATCGACGCGACATCCGACAGCATGTCGCCGAACAAGTTGTCGGTGACGATAACGTCGAACTGCTTCGGGTTTCGCACCAGCTGCATGCCGCAATTGTCGGCTAGCATATGCGATAGCTCCACATCGGCGAACTCATTGTCATGCACCCATGTCGCCTCCTCACGCCAGAGGATGCCGGATTCCATGACATTCATTTTTTCGACCGAACACACCCGGTTGTTGCGTTTTTTCGCAAGATCGTACGCGACCCGGCAGACACGGCGGATTTCTTCGGTCGTGTAGACCTGGGTATTGATACCTCGGCGCTGACCGTCGGGCAGATCCTCGATGCCGCGCGGTTCCCCGAAATAGACCCCACCGGTCAGTTCGCGGACGATCAGGATATCTAGCCCGCCGACCAGTTCCGGCTTCAGGCTGGACGCTTCAGCCAGCGCGTCGAAGCAAATCGCCGGGCGCAGATTGGCGAACAGGTCCATGTCCTTGCGCAGCCGCAGCAACCCGGCCTCTGGACGCACGTCGAAACCGATATTGTCCCACTGAGGCCCGCCGACGGCGCCGAACAGCACGGCGTCGGAATTCAGCGCGACCTCCATGGTCGCGTCGCTGATGGCGGCACCATGTTTTTCATAAGCCACCCCGCCGACTAGGTCCTCGGTGACGTCGAACGTCACCGAGCGGCGCTTGTCCATCCAGTCGATCAAACGGCGAACCTCGCCCATGACTTCCGGGCCGATCCCGTCGCCGGGCAGCATGAGTACTTTCTTGTTGGCAGCCATCTGGCGGCTCTCCCCTGATGCTTAGTGGTTCAGACCCGCGCGCCCTGCATCCACGGCATGGATTGCTTCTGCTTCTCCTCGAAGGAGGAAATCCGGTCGTCGGATTGCAGCGTGATGCCGATATCGTCGAGACCTTCGAGCAGGCAGTGCTTGCGGAACGGATCGACGTCGAAGGTTATTTCCTCGCCGTCGGGGCGGACGATCTTCTGATTTTCCAGGTCGATCTCGATCCGTGCGTTTTCGCCGCGGGCGGCGTCTTCCAGCAACGCATCGCGCTGTTCCGGCGTGACCTTAATCAGCAGCAGCCCGTTCTTGAACGAGTTGTTGAAGAAGATGTCAGCGAAGGACGTCGAGATAACGCACCTGATCCCGAAATCGGTGATCGCCCAAGGCGCGTGTTCGCGCGACGAACCGCAGCCAAAATTGTCGCCGGCCACCAGAATTTCCGAATTCCGGTAATGCGACTGGTTGAGGATGAAGTCCTCTCTCTCCGACCCGTCATCGTTATACCGCACGTCGTTGAACAGGTTCACGCCGAGACCGGTGCGTTTGATGGTTTTCAGGAACCGTGCAGGAATGATCCGGTCGGTATCTATGTTGTGATCGGCCATCGGCACCGCTACGCCAGAGAAGGTTTCGAACTTTCTCATTGTCTGTCTCCCTTATTCGGCAACGTCGGCGGCAAGTTCCCGCACGTCGGCAAGATGACCGGTCACCGCGGCAGCCGCGGCCATGGCGGGGCTGACCAGATGGGGACGCCCGCCGGGCCCCTGGCGGCCCTGGAAATTTCGGTTGGACGTGGAGGCCGACCGTTCGCCGGGCTCCAGCATGTCGCCGTTCATGCCAAGACACATCGAACAGCCGGGTTCGCGCCAATCGAAACCGGCCTCAGTAAAGATCGCGTCGAGACCTTCTGATTCCGCCTGCTCCTTGATCAGGCCCGACCCCGGCACGACCATCGCGTAAACGCTGCCCGCGACCTTGCGCCCCTTGGCGATCGCCGCGGCGGAGCGCAGATCCTCGATCCGCGAGTTGGTGCAGGACCCGATGAAGACCTTGTCAACGTGTATGTCCGTCAGTGACTGTCCGGGATCCAAGTCCATGTATTCCAGCGCCCCTTCGACGGTTTCGCGCTTGGCGGGATCTTCAATATCGGCTGGGTTGGGCACAACCGAGCCAATCGGTGCAACCATCTCCGGGCTGGTACCCCAAGATACCTGCGGTTCGATTTCCGCCGCATTGAGTTCGACCTCGATATCGTAGGAGGCACCGTCATCGGATTTCAGCGTCTTCCAGTATTCGATGGCCTGTTCCCAAGCAGCTCCCTTGGGCGCCATCGGCCGTCCCTCGAGATAGTCGAACACTCTCTGATCGGGAGCGACCAGTCCGGCGCGGGCACCAGCTTCGATGGTCATGTTGCAGACCGTCATCCGGCCTTCCACCGACAGATCCTCAATCGCTTCGCCGGCGTACTCGATGACGCAGCCGGTCCCGCCAGCGGTGCCAATCTTGCCGATGATGGCGAGGATCATGTCTTTCGCGGTAACGCCCTCCGGTAGCTTGCCGTTGACCGTGATGCGCATATTCTTCGGCTGTTTTTGCAGCAGGGTCTGGGTCGCCAATACATGTTCAACCTCTGACGTACCGATGCCGAACGCCAGCGATCCCAGTGCACCGTGGGTAGCGGTATGGGAATCGCCGCAGACCAGTGTCAGGCCGGGCTGGGTAAAGCCCTGCTCCGGGCCGATCACATGCACGATGCCTTGGCGGACGTCGAGAAAGTCGATAAAGGGAAGGCCGAATTCCTTCGCGTTCTTTTCCAGCAGTTCGATCTGGATGCGGGATTGCTCGTTCTCGATCCCGTCAGCACGGCCCGCGGTGGGTACATTGTGATCCGCGACTAGCAAATGGGCATCCTGCACGCGGACAGGGCGATTGTTTTCGCGTAGTCCGTCGAACGCCTGGGCGCTGGTGATCTCGTGAATGATCTGGCGATCGATGTAAAGGATGCACGTTCCGTCATCCTTTTCCTCGACCAGATGCGAGTCCCAGATCTTGTCGAACAGTGTTTTCGGTCCGTCCATCATATTCCCTTTCATCCCGTCCTGCCGCGCGTTCGCGATCAGGAGTCTCTCTTGTCCTCGCTGTTGTCTTCGGCGGTTGCCTCCGTCGCTTCAGCGTCGGTAGTTTCCGTTTCCTCCTCAGCATGGGCAGCCTGTTCCATAGCTTCATCCTGCATTTCGACCGCCTCGGCAGCAGTCGCGGGCGATGCATCCTTGCCTACGGTCGCAGCGGCAAACCGCCGGTCGACCTTCTCGGCGATCCGGGCAGACTTGCCACGGCGCGACCGAAGGTAATACAGCTTGGCACGTCGGACGGCGCCGCGGCGCACGACCTCGATCTTCTCTATCCGCGGGCTGTAGAGCGGGAATACGCGTTCCACGCCCTCGCCGTAGGAAATCTTTCGCACCGTGAAAGACGAATTCAGCGCCTTCGCCGTGCGAGCGATCACCACGCCTTCATAAACCTGCACGCGCTCCCGCGCGCCTTCGACCACTTTGTAGTGGACGCGGACCGTATCTCCGGGAGCGAATTCGGGGACCGGCCGCTCCGCGACCAGGCGTTCGATCTCGCCCTTTTCGATTTGTTCAATCACGTTCATGGCAATGTTCCTTCTGGTTCTTCAGGTCCCGCTGATACCGATCCCACAGATCGGGCCGCCGTTCCCGTGTTGCGATCTCCGCCTGCTCCGTTCGCCAGGCGCAGATATTCTCGTGATGGCCGGACAACAGAATGTCCGGCACCTTGCGTCCGCACCAGTCGGCCGGCCGCGTGTAATGAGGATATTCGAGCAATCCCCGGTTAAAGCTCTCTTCGTGGAGCGACGCTTCCGTGCCCATGACACCGGGCAGCAGACGCACGCAGGCATCGATCAGCGCCAGCGCCGCGGGCTCGCCACCCGACAGCACGAAATCGCCAAGGCTGATCTCGGTGACGTTGCGCGCATCCAGCACGCGCTGATCGACTCCCTCGTAGCGGCCGCAGATCAGCGTAAGGCCGGGTCCGGCTGCAAGCTCGACCGCCTTCGTCTGGCTGAATGTCTTGCCGCGCGGCGTCAGATAAACCAGCGGGGCATCCGTCAGCGCGGATGCTTCGATGGCGGCATCGACGACGTCGGCGCGCATCACCATGCCGGCGCCGCCACCAAAAGGCGTATCGTCAACCGTCCGGTGCTTGTCCGTCGCATGGTCGCGAATGTCGACGGCCTCTAGCAACCACGCACCATCGGCCAGCGCCTTGCCGGCAAGCGAATGAGCGAGCGGACCCGGAAACATGTCCGGGAACAGCGTCAGCACACTCGCCGTCCATTTATTGTGTTCGTCGGTCACTCTTCGGTCTCGTCTTCTCTATTCTCTTCCTTATCGTCTTCTACTTCGTCGGGCGGGTCGACGGTCAATCTTCCCGCCGCAATGTCTATGTCCGGCACCAACGCTTTCGTGAACGGTACCAGCAGTGTCTCCTGTCCCGAGCCCCGGTCGATTTCCAGCACCTCGTTTGCGCCTGCCGGTATGATCGACCTGACGGTCCCGATCCTTTTTTCATCCTGCACGACCTTCAGCCCGAGAAGATCAGCATGATAAAATTCGTCCTCATCCGGTTCTGGCAGCGCGTCTTTCGACACGTAAAGTCTGAGACCCTTCAGTCCCTCCGCCGCGCTGCGGTCCGCGACCCCGTCAAGGGCTGCGATCACCATCCCACCGCGGACGGCCTCGATACCGATCTCGAACCGGCAGTTGCCCGCCTCGTCCGATACTGGCCCGTAGCCGGCGACGTCTTCCGGCAGTTCGGTGAAGGGCTTGATTTTAACCGATCCACGGATGCCGTGCGCGCCCGCGATGGCCCCGACACAGACACGGTCGCGATCCGCCGCGCCCTGAACCCGTGCCGATGATGCAACCGCCGTGGAACTACCTCCGCGCCAGCCGCCGGACGAACGTCCTGCCACCAGAGTTAGCCCTCCTTATTCTCTTCTTCCTCGGCAGCAGCCTCTTGAGCGGGTGCTTCCTCAACAGGGGCCTCTTCAGCCGCAGTTTCTTCGGCCGATGCTTCCTCGGCTGGCACTTCTTCTGCAGCAGCTTCTTCGGCCGGGGCATCGGCTTCTGACGTCGCGGCATCCGCCTCGGCGCTAGCCCTTGCCTTGGCCGCTTCTTCAGCCTCTCTCATGCGTTCAAGCGTCTTGGGCCGCGGCGCGCTCTGCTTCGGCGTTTCGCGGATTTCTGGCATCGGGATGATCTCGGCCCGGCCAAGGAATTTAGCCACCCGGTCCGATGGCTTGGCACCGACACCGAGCCAATGCTTGATGCGCTCGTCGTTTAGCTTGATCCGGTCGGGGTGTTCCTGCGGCAACATCGGGTTATAAGTACCGACACGTTCGATATAGCGGCCGTCGCGCGGCATGCGCGAATCCGCAACAACGATACGATAGTAGGGACGCTTTTTTGCACCGCCCCGGGATAGTCTAAGTTTAAGCGACATTAGGTTATTAACCCTCCATTTGATCGCGATTGTTGAAGTGTTTCGAATAAATCGTTGGTTTCGTTCCAGTTCCCTGCAGCTCAGCCGCGTCTTCATCTCATGCCGGGTCCCGGCGGCAAGCCGGGGGGCATTATTCCGGGCATTCCGGACCGCATCAGGCCCTTCTTTCCCATCTTCTTCATCTTTTTCATCATGCGGGTCATTTCCTGATACTGCTTCAGGAGCTTGTTGACGTCCTGCACGGTGGTGCCCGATCCGGCGGCGATCCGGCGCTTGCGGGATGCCTTGATCACGTCGGGTTTCTTGCGTTCGGTGACCGTCATCGAGCCGATGATCGCTTCCTGGTGGATGACCGTCTTGTCGTCGACATTGGCCGCCGCCATCTGCGCCTGCGCCTTTTTTACGCCGGGCAGCATGCCCATCACGCCACTCAGCCCGCCCATCTTGCGAAGCTGGCGAAGCTGCGAGGCGAAATCATCGAGATCAAAGCTGCCCGCCTCCATCTTCTTCATCAGCCGTTCGGCTTCGTCCTGCTCAACCAGCTCGGACGCTTTTTCAACCAGGCTGACGACATCGCCCATGCCGAGAATACGCGACGCGATCCGGTCGGGGTGAAAGGCTTCTAACGCTTCCAGTTTTTCGCCAGTGCCCAGCAGGCGGATCGGCGTGCCGGTAACGGCCTTCATCGACAATGCGGCGCCACCACGGGCATCTCCGTCGACACGGGTCAGCACGATACCCGTTAGGTCAAGCTTCTCGTTGAAAGACTCGGCGACGTTCACGGCATCTTGGCCGGTCATGGCATCGGCAACCAGTAGGATTTCCGCCGGGCGCGCGCCGTCGCGCACATCCGCGACCTCGGCCATCAGGTCATCGTCGACATGCAGGCGGCCCGCGGTATCTAGGATGACCACGTCGTAGCCTTCCCTCTTCGCCGTATCCATGGCGCGGTCTGCGATCATGCGCGGCGTCTGGAGCGGCACGATCGGTAGGGTATCCACTTTGGCCTGTTCGCCGAGCACCGCCAACTGCTGCTGTGCCGCCGGGCGGCGCACGTCGAGCGACGCCATCAGCACCTTCTTAGCCTGCTTTTCTTGGATGCGCCTGGCGATCTTAGCCGACGACGTCGTCTTACCGGAACCCTGCAGCCCGACCATCATCACGGCTGCGGGCGATGCGGCGCGAACCTCGAAGTCTTCGGTCTCCGGGCCGAGCATCTCGACCAGGTAGTCGTTGACGATCTTGACGACTTGCTGGCCCGGCGTCACCGAGCGCAGGACTTCCTCGCCGACGGCCCGTTCCTTTACGCCGTCGACGAAATCCTTGACGACGGGCAGCGCGACATCGGCTTCGAGCAGGGCGACGCGGATTTCGCGCATCGTCGCCGACACGTCGGCCTCGGACAGCGCACCGCGCTTCTTCAGCTTGTCGAATATCTCGCCGAAACGATCTGTCAGTCCGTCGAACATGTGCCCTTGGCACTCCGTTCAGTTACCTCGACCCGCAATTCCGACTGTCAAAAATTCCCCAACGCAAATCGCGCCAGTGCGCGCACCTGCGCGGACCGACGTTCACCCGAAAGCGTTGGACAATGTCTTTTGTCTTGGGCGGGGCGGAAATTAGGGGGGTTTGGGGGTGACGTCAAGGATTTAGAGGCATCTGAAGTCCCATTTGACCGTCATCACATAATTGCCTCATTTCTGCGCTTTAACCGTAACAATTAATTCCCAGTTTAGGGGGTAACTTCACATTACGCAGACGGATGGTACAAGGAATACCGGGATGAAGACCTCGCAAACGACCCCTAGAGTAGCAGCGGCAATTGCCGGCATGGCGCTGTTTCTGGGCGCTGCCGCAGCTGCGGGTATCGAACGCGGCAAGGACATGGTGGGCTCAGGTGAAGTGGTGTCCGCGCAGGAAGCTATTTGGGCGCTTGATATCGTGACAACCGTCGGTTCCTCCTACGCCGAGTAGGATAACGCCCGCCTCGGGAATGGACGGAACGCCTGCACGCGCTTGGCGCGCAATTCAGTTCAGATTGTAGAAGCTGATCATGTTGTCATG
>MDTD01164143.1_pt1 | contig 49874 bp, 44 predicted proteins | sample 811221 | NCBI WGS metagenome assembly MDTD01 (sample SAMN05326646, study PRJNA326480) | marine metagenome | isolation source: seawater | place: Pacific Ocean: South West | collected 2011 | reverse complement strand
GAAGCGGGTAGAATATGTTGTATTTGATGATGGTGAATGTACGAATGTACATCCAACCGACCGCAGCGCATACAAAGGCGAGCAGCACGTAGAAAATCAGCTCGCGCGGGTCATGGAACGAGAAGCGGGGTATGCCGAAAATCGGCTCGGTTCCGTAAAAGAACGTGAAGATGGAGTAGGAAACAACCGAACTCATGACCGAAGGCAGAATGGCCTCTGCCTCGAAGTCTTCGCGGTAGATAACTTCAACAGCGGTCAACGCACCACCAAGGGGAGCGCGGAAGATGGCGCCAAGGCCACCGGCTGCGCCGGAGAGCAGGAGGAGGCGGCGTTCCTTGGCGGAAAAGTCGAACTTGTTGGCGAGCCACGAGCCGAGGCCAGCCCCAATCTGAGTGATGGGACCTTCGCGACCGGCGCTACCACCCGAGGCGATAGTCAGAACAGAGCATGCGCCGCGGATGAGCGCAACACGCCCCTTGATGACGCCACCCTGATTGTGGAACGCATTGATGGTTGCATCGGTGCCGTCTGTACCGCCTGTGACAGTCTCGGGGATGAACTTGTTGACCAGCCAGCCGGTGAGGAGGGCGGTTCCTGTCGTGAACACCGGAATCAGCCATGGGCGGAACTCCCCATGGGGTCCATGGAAGATACCTTCACCTGCGGGTTCCGGATAAACCAGTCCGGCCAGATTGTGTTGCAGAATGAACTTGCCTATTTCAACCAACCAGAAGAAGGCGACAGCGACAAGGCCGGACATGGTGCCGACGAGGACGCCGATAACCAGCCAGCGAAAGGATGCTACAGTTGAGTAGGCTTTGGCAAACGAGCGCCAGTAATTGAAGAATTGGGTGAAAAGGCTCATGACTATTTTTGTGTACGGTCATTACCGAGGTCGGGGCGGGTCAGCTTGATGGCAGCATCGGGCTGGGCGAGTATCTGCCTGCCCAACTCTATGTCCTTGCCGATGCGCTCTTTGAGCTCGTCGATGCCGGAGAATTTTTTTTCATCACGGATGCGTTGTACGAAGTGTGCCTGTATTTCGCGACCATACAGGTCACCTTTGAAATCCAGAAGGTGGGCTTCCACAGACAGGGCATCATTATCAAAAGTGGGGTTCTTCCCGATATTGGCTACGCCCTGGTAAACGTCATCGTCCACTTCAACCCAAATGGCATATACGCCGGGTTTGGGGAACAGTTCGTCCACCAGCTTGAGGTTGGCCGTTGGAAATCCGAGCAACCGTCCGCCGCGATTCATGCCATGAACGACTTCACCGCGAACCTGATAAAAGCGGCCGAGCAAAGGGCGGACAGACCAGACCTGGCCAGCCTGGACCAGATCACGGATACGGGTTGAGCTGACCACTGCGCCATCCACAGAGACAGGATCGAGCCTGTCGACTGTGAATCCTTTCTTTTGACCAAGAGCACTCAATGTCTCGAAGTTTCCGGCTCGTCCTTTGCCCAGGTGGTAGTCGTAGCCAATGATCATTTCCTTCATATTGAGTGTGTCCAGCAGGTATTTCTGAACAAATTCTTCAGGAGAGAGCTTGGCCATATCCATGGTAAAATGCAGCAGCAGGCACACTTGCGGGCCGTATTGGGAAATGAGTTCCAACTTTTGCTGGGTCAACGTGATGAATGGCGGGTTGCGATCATCGCGAAGGACGCGAAGCGGATGCGGATCAAATGTGACGACGACACTGACCAAGCCGCGAGCCTCTGCACGAGCGCAGGCAAGGCTGATGAGTTTTTGGTGACCTTTGTGAACACCGTCGAAGTTGCCGATGGTGACGCATGATCCGGCAATGATGTCCTTGATATCTTCTGGGTTCCTGGCGACGATCATAAAATTTTGTCTTCCGGGGTTAGGTAAAAATGAGGTTGGGAGGATACGTTAAAACCGCCCGCTCTTCAAGCGCGGGTCTTAGGTGTCGGCCGTTCGCTCCTTGAGGGTATTTTGAAAATCTTCCAGTCGTTTTTTCTGCTCATCCGACTTTGCATCTTTTTCAGCCTGTACAGCGTGATAGTTGGCTTTTTTTATGTTGCCGGAATACATGGCCGCATAGGCAAGATGCAGATTGCCGCTGAAAACATCGCCTGACTGGCCGAGCATGCGTCCGAGGTGCTGGTGAACTTCCGCATCTTCAGGGACTAGATCGAGCACTTTTTTCATGTTGGCGATGGCTCGGTCGGATTGACCGGCGTCGGCCTGAAGGCGCGACAGGTAGAAAAGTCCCAGGGCATCGCGTGAATTCTGGATGACGGCCTTTTGCAGGTAAGGGAACGCCTTGTCGTGCTGTCCGGTCTTGAAAAAGAAAATGCCGGTTTCGCGACTGACCAACGGGTCATTGGCATCCATTTCCAACGCTTTCTGAAACGATGCAAGAGCACTCTTGTTATCCTTGAGGCGCTGATGCGCTATGCCGAGTCCAATGTAGTCCATGGCGGAATACTCGGCCTTGGGCTTGTTGTTGAAGTAGGCGAGGGCGGTATTGGCCGGGGACATTTTGGCGCGGACCATTGGCTGCAAGCGCTTGAGCAGGGCATCGTTGTCTTCGCGTTCTCCAAAGGCTGGAGGCATGCGGCTTATTCTGTCGTTCAGATAGGATATACGTTCCGTCAGACCCGGGTGAGTCGACAGGTACGAAGGAATATTTGCGCCGCTGTCAAACCAGCGGTTCTTCATCATGATCTCAAAGGTCTGTGGCATGCCTTCAGGGTTGTATCCGGCCTTGACCATGGAGTTGAGACCGACGTGATCTGCTTCGCGTTCATCGTCCTGCGAATATTTGAGCATGGCGGTGTGCGCCAGCCCCTGTGTACCCATCATCACGGCTTGGGCAGCATCTCCGCCGCCTGCCATGCCGAGAAATACACCGGCCAGCATTCCGGCTACGGAAAGCATCCCGATTTTACCCTGCTTTTCTAGCCGGCTCGCCATGTGGCGCTGGGAAACGTGCGCGAGTTCGTGTGCAATGACACCGGCAAGCTGTGATTCAGATTCAACTTCCTGGATCAGCCCTGTAAAAATATAGATATATCCGCCGGGGATGGCGAAGGCGTTAAGTATCGGATTGGCGACGACAGCGCTGGTGATAGTAAACGGCATGGGGCGCTTGGCCGCAACGATGCGCTGAACGAGCGTGTCCACATAATCGGTGATGTAGGTATCTCCGACCATGCCCATCTGCATGCGGATGAGGCGATCAAAGTTCCTGCCCATTTCGTTTTCGTCACGAATGGTGATCTTCTTCGGTAAGATGCTCGCATGCGCAGATACTGCCGGAGTTACAATGAGCAACAACGCAAGCAACGGGGCAAATATGATGGAAAGGCGTTTCACGGGCAATCCTGTGTTGAGTTGATTGCGCTCATTGTAATCATTTATGGGGGTAAGGCAACCTTGTGCGTGGATATGCACTAAACAGCGAAGCGGCCCGGAGGCCGCTTCGTTTGTATCGTTTTGGTTGTTCCTATTTGGACATTGAGTCGAGGAACTGCTTGTTGTTTTTGGTGCCTTTCATCTTTCCTCTCAGGAACTCCATCGAATCCATGGAACTCATGGGTGACAGGAGCTTGCGGAGAATCCAGACTCGGTTGAGGACATCTTCGCCGAGCAGCAACTCTTCCTTGCGGGTGCCGGAGCGGTTGATGTCGATGGCAGGGTAGACGCGCTTTTCTGAGAGATGGCGATCCAGGTAGAGCTCCATGTTGCCGGTTCCTTTGAATTCTTCAAAGATGACTTCATCCATGCGGGAGCCGGTGTCGATGAGAGCGGTAGAGATAATGGTCAAGGAGCCGCCTTCCTCGATGTTTCGAGCCGCACCGAAGAATCGTTTGGGACGCTGCAGAGCGTTGGCATCGATACCGCCGGAAAGTACGCGACCAGATGACGGGGTGACAGCGTTGTACGCACGGCCCAGTCGGGTGATGGAATCGAGAAGAATGACAACGTCACGCTTGCGCTCGACCAGTCGCTTGGCTTTTTCAATGACCATGTCGGCAACCTGAACGTGGCGCTGCGGCGGTTCGTCGAAGGTGGAGGAAACAACCTCTGCCTTGACTGTGCGCTGCATGTCGGTCACTTCCTCAGGCCGTTCATCAATGAGGAGAACGATAAGATCGACCTCTGGGTGATTGGCATTGATGGAGTTGGCTATGGTCTGGAGCATGATGGTCTTACCGGTGCGGGGCGGTGCCACGATGACGCCGCGCTGGCCTTTACCGATAGGAGCCAGAAGATCGATGATGCGGGAGGAGTAGTTTTTATCGCCGTTTTCCAGCTTGAGCTGTTCTTGGGGATACAGTGGGGTCAGGTTGTCGAACAGAACCAGATTTTTGGAGTGTTCGGGTTTTTCAAAGCCGATTTCGCTGACCCGTAGAAGAGCGAAATAGCGTTCGCCTTCTTTCGGTGGGCGAATCTGTCCGGAGACGACATCACCTTTACGCAGTCCGAAGCGGCGAATCTGGGACGGAGACACGTAGATGTCGTCTGGGCCCGGCATGTAAGAGTACATTGGAGAACGCAGGAAGCCGAATCCGTCGGGCAGGATTTCCAAAACGCCGTCGCCGAATATCTGGCCGTTTTGGGAGGCACACTGCTGCAGGAGCTCGAAAATCAGCTCCTGCTTGCGCATGCCGCTTGGGTTCTCTACCTCCAGCTGTACAGCCAGGTCGGTGAGATCCTGCATTGATTTGAGTTTGAGTTCCGCAAGATTGAGTTTGCTGACGCCGTTACCATTGGTAGACGTGCTGACAACTGGTTTTTTCTTGCTTTTTGCGGCGGGCTTGCGTTTTGGCTTTGTGGTTTCTTTGCCGGTTTTCTTTTCGGGCATAGGTGTGAAATTCAGTTTTTAAAGGGTTTTAGCATGATATATTGATGAGCCCTTTCGGGCTTCGTCGCAGATTGTGGTCACCTGCTGATAATGCGGGGTGAGAGGGGCAAATCATAGAAGTGCCCAAAGGGGGTAATTGTCATTACCTCGTGCTGCGGTCTGTCAGCGCTGTGCGCTGGAAAACAATATTGTGGGGTATATGAATCAAGCCGCAGATGCGGCGACAAAACCGAGTTATCCTAAACAGGGAGCCTTGACAACCCCTTAACGTCTATCTTTCGATAAAAACGTACCAGTACATGTTTATTCGCTGGATTCCTGCGCTGCGATGACGTCTGCAAACATTTCGTTGATGTCTTCCTTAATGGATTCCTGATCGCGGTCCACGGAATAAGCAAGTTCCATGGAAACCAGTCCCATTGCCTGTTCCAACAAGCGGCGCTCACCAAAGGAGAGTTCCTTGTCTTTTCCGATAAGGAACAGCTCTTTGAGAACGTAAGCGACATCACCGAGATCGCCGCTTTTCAGTTTTTCGGAATACTCACGATACCGTCGGTTCCAGTTCTGCCCGGTATAGCCGGTGAATTCGGAACGGTCATTGAGGGACTCGAAAATAGCATGACCATGCTCAGCGTCACAGACAGGACGCAAACCAACATTGGTGGCATTGGCAACAGGCACCATTAATGTCACGTTGTTGCTAAGAATACGAACGATATAGAAGTCGGCTTTGACACCACCGATTTCCTGCGATTCGATTCGTTCGACTCGACCAACTCCCTGAGAGGGATACACAACTAATTCATTAACCTTGAACACTGGAAACCAAGCTCCTTGCTTCTGGCTTTTCACATGCGCAGATAGAGATCATACCTAAAACGGACGAAAGAGTCCATGGAGAAAGCCGACTAGCTGTCGGTCCTTGCCGGGGTCTCTTCTTTTCTCTCTTCTGTTTTTTCTTTCTCTTCGGGTACTGTGATGGAAAAACTGTTGATGTGCTGAGTGGCGAAGCCTGCGCCTCGTCTATAAAAAATATCTAACCCTTTGCTGGCGTGGGCCATCACTTCAGGGATATGGCTGGCATTTTCGGGAAGAAAGGGTTCCAGAACCCAATCGCTGATAGGTTTGTACTTGTCATCCGGTCGACCAACTCCCAATCGCAAGCGGTAAAAAGAAGGGGTATTGAGAAACTCCTGAATGGAAGCAAGGCCATTGTGACCATTGTTTCCACCGCCTTTCTTGAGCTTCATGCGACCGACTGGCAGATCCAGTTCGTCGTGGATGACCATCACCTTATCTGGAGTAAGGCCATGTCGTCCACATATTTTGGCGACAGCCTTTCCGCTTCGATTCATGTAGGTTTGCGGTTTGGCGAGGAGTCGGTATGCCCCGGCGAACTTTATCTTCCAGAGTTCGTAGTCTCCAGATTCCTCAATCCGCTCCAGGCGCATGTTCTTGCGAGCTTCACCCATGGTGAGCAGAGAATCTATGAGCATGAACCCTATATTATGGCGGGTATCTGCATACTTGGGGCCGGGATTGCCCAGGCCGACGATGACGCTTTTATATTCCATGGTGGTGCCGCAAGGTTACATTTGGAGTGTGCAAAGCAGTATAGCAGCGTCTTTGCCAGGAATCAAAAACTCCCGGAACACGGATAACCGTGCTCCGGGAGATCATAACATTATTGGGTCCGAAGTTATTCTTCGGTTGCTTCTGCAGTTTCTTCCGCAGCTTCTTCTTCACCCTCTTCAGCTTCGGACTCTTCAGCCTTCGGAGCAACGGTGATAACAGCGTAGTTTTCTTCAAAGGTGGGAACGACACCTTCGGGGAAGTTGATGTCTTCGAGGTGGACGGAGTCCATGATCTCGAGACCGGAAATGTCGATGGTGATGGTCTCAGGAATAGACATGGGCTTACAGACAACTTCAACAGTGTCACGAAGCACCTGCAGAGTACCACCGGCTTTTTCGCCCGGAGCGGAACCAACCAGCTCGAAAGGTACGGAAACCTTGATTTCGGAATCCAGGTCTACGCCGAAGAAGTCGACATGCTCGGGGAATCCGAGGATCGGCTCATTGCGGATGCGCCACAGCAGTGCAGGCATGGTTTCGGTCTTACCATCTTTTTCGATGACCAGTTCGAAAACCTGGGAGTTACCGACCTGAGCGTAAGCTTTTTCCAGAGGAACCAGCTCTACCTGGACAGGAAGGTTTGCACCCTTGGCGTTGTAGTAGATGCCGGGGACCATGCCAGCGGCACGGAGGCGACGGTTGGGGCCTTTGCCCAGCTTGGTACGCTCTTGAACATTCAGTTTGAGCAGTTCTGCCATGATAGTTCTCCTTGTTACGCCCTGGCCGTTCACCATGAACGGACGCTCGCGCTTTAAAAGGTTGTGCGGCTGAGGTTCAACCGCCGTGATATTTCTTTATACGAACAGTACGGACACGGAAGATTCCGTGTGCACATTGTTGATGGCTTTGGCCAACAGGGAAGCTACGGAACGAACCTTGATCTTCTGGCAGCAGTTTTCGCCGTTCAGAGGAATGGTGTCGGTAACGATGACTTCGGAAAATGCGGATTCCTCAAGGCGCTGCATTGCAGGACCGGAAAGAACCGGGTGCGTGGCGCTGGCCATGACTTCCTTGGCGCCGTTATCCATGATGACGTTGGCTGCTGCACACATGGTGCCGGCAGTGTCGATCATGTCATCAACGACGACAGCGACCTTGTCGCGGACATCACCAATGATGTGCATGGCTTTGGCCTGGTTGGGTGCGTCGCGACGTTTGTCGACGATGGCAAGAGAGGCACCGAGGCGCTTGGCGTAGGCACGGGCGCGTTCCACACCACCAGCATCCGGGGAGATGATAACGAAATCGTCATCACGATCGCGGAGGTGCTCAAGCAGAACGGGAGCGGCGAACAGGTTATCCACGGGACAGTCAAAGAAGCCCTGGATCTGGCCTGCGTGCAGGTCACAAGTGACCAGACGCTGCATGCCTGCTGCGGACAACATGTCGGCAACCAGCTTGGCGGAAATGGGTGCTCTTGGAACGACCTTGCGATCCTGACGGGCGTAGCCGAAGTAGGGCACAACCGCTGTCACGCGAGAAGCGCTGGCACGCTTAAGCGCATCCAGCATCAGGCAGAGTTCCATGAGGTGGTAGTTGACGGGAGAGCAGGTGGGCTGGATGACAAAGACGTCATCGCCTCGAACGTTTTCGCCAATTTCGATACGGATTTCACCGTCGGAAAAGCGCTCACGAAGTACCGGTGACGGTTTGGTTCCCAGATGTTCGCAGATGGCCTCAGCCAACTGCGGGCTCGCAGAACCGCTGATGATCTTCAACTCTCCGTGCATGTCAATCCCCGCAAATGCAATGTTTTATGGAAAAAGTGGCTGGGGCGGGAGGATTTGAACCCCCGAATGTCAGGACCAAAACCTGATGTCTTACCACTTGACGACGCCCCAGCATGTATATTGCTTCAAGCCGTTCGCTGCGTTGCTGCCCGATTATTCGGCGTTTGTCAACAACGTCCGTCAGCGTTTCGTGACGGGAACGGTGGTCGGCATCGCTTTGCAGGACCGGCCTTTCGGCCGACGGTCTGTCATGAACAGGCCGTCATGAATATTTCAATACCGTTCTTCTCAAGGTGGGCAGCAGCACTTTCAGCGTTCGCCCTATCTCTGAACAATCCGAAAATCGTGGCTCCGGAACCGCTCATCGATGCGGCCATCGCACCAGACTGCATAAGCCTTTCCTTGATTGATCGCAGCTCTGGATGCTGCGAAAAAACTATCGATTCAAGGTCGTTTTCCACAACCAAGGTCGAATCGGGAGAAGAGTTCTTAGTAAGGTTCGCGGGCGTTGTCAAGGATTCCTTGTTCGATATGGATTCCTGTTTTTCGTCCCACGCCTTGAAGGCCCACGGCGTATCAACGTGCAAATCGGGCATGGCCAGAAGCAGGGTGAAGCCGGACAGGGAGATGTCACTCGCTTCCAGCTTTTCGCCTACACCTTGCGCCCGAGCAGGGCCATCCATCAGAAAGAAAGGAACATCTGCGCCAAGTCCGACTGCGAGCTGAATCAGTTCATCATGGGGGAGGGCTTTTGTCCCGGCATTCTCGTTGAGCCAGCGCAGGATGGTTGCGCCATTGGACGAACCGCCCCCCAGGCCGCCGCCCATGGGGATGTTCTTGTTGAGCGTGACAAACATGCCGGGTTGGTAACCGGTGGCTTCGCCAAATGCCTTCCATGCCTTATAGATAAGGTTGGATGTTGATTCCAGATCAGGATTTTCAGGGCAACGCATGAACATGTGCTCGTCGTGACCGGGCTCTATGCGTATGGTGTCGTAGAGTCCGTGGATCGGATAGAAGAGCGTGTCGAGTTCATGATACCCGTCCTGACGCAGGCCGAGTACTTTCAGGTAGATATTGATTTTGGCCGGAGACGCGAGGATGGATTCGGAAATGGGTTCTTGAATGGACATGTATAAAGGATAACGGGGCTCCGGTCGGAGCCCCGTTTGGTTGTTTGTTATTCGTCGATGGGCAGGGCCACGAAGATGTTCTGTCCTTGCCGCTTGAGAAGCAGCATGACCGCACCGCGCTTCTTGTCGCGCTCGATGACGGTTTCGAGTTCGTCAGAGGTGTTCACATCCTGCTGGTTGGCCTGGATGATCACATCACCTTGTCGAATGCCTTCATTGGCTGCCGGAGAGTTGGGGGCAACCTGTATTACCAGCAGTCCCTGGACCTTTTCCAGCCCGAGGGCAGCGGCTTCCTTTTCGTTGACGGGCTTGATGCCCATGCCAAGGACGCTCGAAGGCTTGCTCGGGGCCTTGGGCTGCATGGATGCCATGACCTGCTTGCCGCGTTCGCCAAGAATGACGGTTCGTGTGGTTTCCTTGCCGTTGCGCCACAGTGTCAGGCGTGCCTTGTCACCGGGCTTGAGGCTTGCCACAAGTCGGAGCAGTTCGTTGTTGTCAGATACTTCCTTGCCGTTGACCTTGAGCACGACATCACCCTGACGGACACCGGCCTGATCAGCGGGCTGTCCCTTGCCGACCGAGGCAATGAGTGCACCGGTGGCCTCATCAAGACCAAGAGCCTTGGCCTGATTTTCGCTCACAGGCTGGATGGTCACGCCGAGCCAGCCGCGCTTGACGCTCTTGCCCTTGCGCAGGTCGGCGATAATCTTTTTGGCCTGATTGGACGGCACGGCAAAGCCGAGGTTCTGTCCCGCTGCATTGATCAGGGTGTTGATTCCGATGACCTCGCCCTTGAGGTTCAGCAGGGGGCCACCCGAGTTGCCCGGGTTGATGGAAGCATCGGTCTGCAGGAAGTTGTCAAAAGGACCAACTCGCAGGTTGCGATACTTGGCCGAGATGATACCGGCCGTCACCGTATGTTCGAGGCCGTAAGGGTTGCCGATAGCCAGCACCCATTCGCCGACCTGAATCGCGTCTGAGTCGCCAAAAGAGAGCGTCGGCAGGTCGCGCTTGATATCAACCTTGATCACAGCGAGGTCGGTTTCCTTGTCGCTGCCGATCACTTCGGCTTCATATTCTTCCTCGTTCCCCTGCAGGGTGACCGTGACGCGATCCGCGCCTTCGATGACGTGGTTATTGGTCACTATCAGGCCGTCGGATGAAATGATGAACCCTGATCCCTGACCGCGTTGGGTGCGGGGTTGGCCGGGTTGCTGGCCGAAGAACTGATCAAATCGGTCAAAGAAATCCTTGAACGGATGTCCATCAGGAATCTGCTGTCTAAACTGCTGGCCTGGCGGTGTGGCTGTCGCCGTCTTTTCGGTGGAAATGAAGACAACAGACTTACCGGCTTCGGCTGCCAGCTCCGTGAACACGGGTAGGCCGTTGGCCTGTGCAAACGCCGGCAAAAGCAGGAGCAGTGTGAGGATAAAAGGTATTTTTACAATGCGTCGAATCATATAGCCTCCTAAAAGGATGCGGAAAACAGGATGGTGGATTATTCCCACAGTTTGTTGAGTATATGTCATTTTTTTGTGTTGTAAACAGTGTGCAATGGATTGCATCGAAAAAAATGCACAACCGGTGTCTTCATTGGTGGATGACACCACTGATTTCGGCCTTTGATTGGCCGGGTGTGAGAGTTTGGAAAGGCGCAAAAAAGACGCCTCCGGGGGGAGAGGCGTCCTGGCGAGTGTGGATTGAAAATGTCGGTTAGATGGGCTTGGCAGTGGGGTATGCCTTGAGCAGCTTGTCCATGGTCTTCACGATGGAGCCATCGTACTCGATGCCGTAGTAACTGTCGGAATACCATACGGCCTGCGCAGTCATGCGTTCGTCAATGTAATCACCGCCCTGGCTGTAGTTGTACACATTGACCACATCGCCAACAGCCATTTCATAAGGATATTGGTTCTCCTCAAACTTCAGTCTGGCTCCGTTGGAGCTGATGTCGTAGAGATAAGCCTTGTAGCTGGTGCCTTCCCCGGACAACACCTCACACGAAACCTCTTGATCCAACTGATACCGCTGATACCTTCTTCTTTCGTCCATTTCTGCCTCCTTGTAGGCCAAAAAATACGACAACACCTGTGCGACATATGGCGTCGAAGGGCATTATCTGAACGAATTGTCGGTGGTAACGGGCAAAAGAGAGTGATTTGGAGTTCTGCTTTTATGTCGCTTATCATCAACCTACTTAGCTTATACCTCGTCTGAACCGTTATAGACAAACGTTTTGCGTCGATTATAACAACGTCATTTAAGCGTTTGAATCCTGATGCCATTTATCAGCATCAGTGGTATGTTTCATATTGATAGGTGTGAACACTTGCCTTTTCCCGTTGGGTCGGCTAGGAGATTTCCCCGGTGATCGCCTGTGCGGTCAACCGTGTGCCCCCATAGCTCAGGTGGATAGAGCACAGGATTCCTAATCCTGGTGCCGTGTGTTCGAATCGCACTGGGGGCACCACAATAAAACAAAGGCGTCAGAGTATTTGCTCTGACGCCTTTGTTTATGTCCTCACCCCAAAATAGAACGGGGGCTTGTCATCACATACCATTTTATGACCAATGCACTTCGTTATGAGGCAAATCCCTACAGATTCTTTCCGTGGTGTCGTGTTTGCTTGTCCTCGTCCGCATTGCACTCCCTTCGCGAAAGCCTTTGGGAGTTGTTCGGGAGAGAAGTGCCGTAAAACTCCTTGGGGAAGGGTGGTTTGCTGTCCTTTTTGGGAGGCCCGACAAAGGGCTTCATTAATTCTTGTAATTCGTGTCTTTTTATATCCTATCCTGTTGGAATCATTGACAACGAGACTTGTTGATGCGGTTTTTCGGCAGGCGTATCGCTTAGGGCTTACGGGCGACACGCAAGTAGGATTTGACTGAGCGGACTCCCTTCACGGACTTGGCGTGAACAATGGACTTGCTTATCTGTGCCTGGGAGCCGACCAGTCCAAGCAGTACGACGTTGCATTGGACAACCTTAACCTCAACATTGGTCGACCATATCTCGTCGTCGCTGATCAGCGCTTTCTTGATGTTGGCGAGAATGCCCAGGCTGTCGGAGGTTCCACAGGTTGGGTCTTCCTTGGCAGGCATAAGATGTGTGGTGATGCCTGTTACGCCTTCCACGCTTTTGGCTATTGAAACCGCTTTGGAGCGTTGGACAGAGGTTTCGTACTCGCCCACAAGGTAGACATGCCCGATGAATGTATATGGCTCAATGCTCAACACGGACATGTCGTCGTCATCAAGATATCGCTTCATGATGGTGCCGGAAATATTGGCATCTGCGGTTTGCTGGCTCAGGCTCCTCTCATCCATTGCGGCTTTGTAGATTGTCCCACATCCAGCCATTACCATGGCCAATACGGTCATCAACAACACTTTACTTACGAATCGAGACATGCTGTCCTCCTGGTTGAAAATGGAGATGCCAAAAGCAAATGAGTTTTCGATTGATTTCTGCCTGCACTGTTTTAAAAGCATGGATTCCAAATTAAACTGTAGATGGCGGATTGCAGTGCGTCAATACGTCCATGAACAATGATGCGGTCCCTGAAGTGATTTGCCATAGCTTGTGGAAGCGCCCAAAGGCGAAGTAAACGGTTTTATACATCACCGGGAATGTGATAGGGTGTATACATTCAATGGTACTATCTGTTTGTGGCTATGCAGGCAGTTTGGTTTTGAATGGCGGTAAAAAAGGATCAACTTGTATGAAAAGAGTATTCGTGTGTTTTCTTGTCGCATGTTTTTGTTTGGGACTTGTTGGCTGCGCCAATCTGCAAACGAATGAGGAACGAGGCACGGCATATGGCGCCGGGGCAGGAGCGGCAACAGGCGCTGTTCTTGGGCAGGCCATCGGGAAAAATACGCAGTCTACACTGATCGGAGCCGGAATCGGTGCGCTCATAGGCGGACTCGCCGGTAACCAGATCGGTCAATATATGGATAGGCAGGAGCAGGAACTCCGACAGGCACTTGCTGCTTCTGAAGCCGCAAGCATCCGAAGGGAAGAAGATATACTGCGCGCCACCTTCAAGGGCGAGGCCTACTTCGATTTTGACAAAAGCGATCTCAAGCCTGCGGCGGTCGTGGAATTGCGGAGAATCTCGGAGATCCTGAACAAGTATCCCCACACCATCATGGAAGTAGCCGGGCACACCGACACACAAGGATCGGCCGAATATAACCAGCGTCTTTCCGAAAGAAGGGCGGAGGCCGTCAAGGCCGAGCTTATTCGTAATGGGGTGATGCCTCAGAGGATTACTGCCGTCGGATATGGCGAGTCGCGCCCCATCTCCTCGTCGGATTCCATGAACAGGCGTGTGGAGATCATTATTCTTCCAATACGAAATGGATGATGAACACATCAGTATAAGCAAAGCCACCTACAACAGTAGGTGGCTTTTTGTGTTTAGCTAATTGGTTGCTGATGGCGCTCTCTAGGTCAATAGATGGAACACTTTGGTAGGTGGCAAAAAGCCATGCAGTGTCAAAGTGTTGTAAAGTAGGAAAACAACTGCTTGTTTTTTGAGCTGCATGCAACTATAGGGATGATACGTATTAAAAGAATCCGATGCAGGCGGATATATGAAGATTATATTCTTGTTAGCGAACAGGCTGACTTTAAGTATTCTATGTGGGTTTGTTCTTTTGTTTGGCGCCTCAGCCCATGCGCATGATGTGAACATCAAGAAGGTCGTCACCACCAGTCCCTCCTGGGATACGTTCACCAATCGGGATGGCACCGGTCTCTACCATGAAATAATGCAAAAAGTGTTTTCCCTCCACGGGATAACCGTCGAACATTTGTATTCCAAGTCCGGCCGGTCGGAAAAGTTGGTTGCCGACAACCAGGCCGACATCATGATGTGTGATGACAAGCCGTACCCTTCCCTGGTTATGGGGCGATACCCCATGTACCAAAACGATTTTTATGTCTTTTACAAAAAAGAACGCATTGGTCCCTGGCGTGGCGTGGAAACGCTGCGGGACAGGGAAGTGCTGAGTCAGGCCACGTATTACGATCATGAGAATTTTAATGTCCCCGTGACTGTGAAGGATGTTCAGACAGGGGAGCAGGCATTGAAGATGATTGTCTGGGATCGGTCGGATTTTTACGTTGATGACATGACGCTCATCAGGCAGTCCATGAAGAGTAGTACAATATCATTTCAGCCAGAAGAGTACGCTATCAACAAGGTGGGCAGTCGCTCTTACTTCCCTTTGTTCAATACTTCTGCTCGGGGCAAGCGCCTGCAGGAAGTGTATGCTAAAGGCATATACACCCTTCACAAACGAGGGGAGCTCAAGCCCATCTACGATAAGTGGGGGTACAAATATCCCGACTTTGAAGCTTTTTGATTTTTACGATACATGGTGGCCCTGATCGTTGATTTGTAGTAGTATATCATTAATAGCTGTAAGAAATTGAAGGATGAGTAGATGAAATTCTGGAAAAAAATATTGGTAGTTTCCTGCCTGTTGGCCATGATGCTTCCTGCTTTTGGTTGTCAGGAAGAAGGCCCCATGGAAAAGGCCGGCAAACAAATTGATGAAGCTGCTGAAGAAGCAACTGATGCAGCCAAGAAAATGTTCAATTAACGAACAGCATACAATCGCATCGCAATCGCAAGACCTGCCACTCGGCAGGTCTTTTTTTTATCGTTACAACATCTTTTTCCTGATGAAATAAATGAACATGGAAATTCCGAGCACTGCCATGACCGCTATGCAGATGAAGTAGCCGTATCGCCATTGCAACTCGGGCATGTATTGGAAGTTCATGCCATATATGCCGGCTATGAAGGTCAGTGGAATGAATATGGTCGCTATGATGGTGAGAAACTGCATCACGCTGTTGGTACGGATGCCGATCAGCGAAATCTGATAGTCGATCATGGATTTGAGTATGTCATGCAGGGCCACAGTGCCTTCTACGGCCTGCATATGATGGTCTGCGACATCTCGGAGATACGCCAGAGTTATCTCGTTTGTTTCCGATTCTTCCGCCAATAACTTTTTGAAGATGTCCTGCACGGGGACGAGTGTGTTGCGGAGCAGAATGGTTTCGCGTTTGATTCGGTACAACTGGTTGAGCAGGTCGTCGGTTGTCTTTTCCAGAAGGTCGGCTTCGAGTCGCTCGGCAGCCTCTCCGAGTTTACCAAGTGCTGAAAGATGCTTGTCGACTATGGCATCAAGAATGGCTGTCACCAGATAGGTGGTGCCGCCTTTGCGGATGCGTCCTTTGCCTTTGCGTATACGGCTGAGAATGCCATCGAACATGTCTGTCTGGTTTTCCGAAAAGACAATGACAAAATCATCACGCCAGAACAGGCTTACCTGTTCATTGTGAAGTTCATCGTCTTCGATACTCACGTTCTTGACCACGATAAAACCGGTTTCGTCATCCAGCCAGTCCTGCTTGGGGCGCTGGCCGGTATTCATGACATCCTCCAGTGCAAGGGGAGGGAACTGGAATGCGTGTCCGAACTCTTTGATCAAGGCCGGTTTATGCACGCCCTGGACGTGGATAAAGAGCGTTCGTCCTGGCTGGGTCTCGATATCTTCCGTATTTTCTATCGACAGTTCCACCATACCCTGCTCATCATAGGCATAGCCGGATATACTTGGAGAAAAGTTTTTTTCCTCTCCAGCATATATCAATGTTCCCGGAGGAACGTCCCGTTTGAAACCTGTCCATTGTAGAAAGTCGAACATGGCTACCTTCCGTATTTTGGAATAACTTCTTGATTCAAAATCAAAATATATTGATGATATCATCTTGTCCACGCAAGAATCTCCGGAGTGACCATGCAAGAACTACTGGCTAATCCATATTTTGTTAAAGCGTTGAAGAGCGTCATCGTCGTGGTGATCGTTTTCTTGCTCAGTCGAGTGGCCATGCTGCTTACCCGTAAAAGGGGAAAGCGGACTTCCGAAGCGCCTTTCATCATCAAATACACCGGTTTTTTCCTTTTCGGCGTTTCCATGATCATCATCTGGCTGGAAGGGATCGGGCCGATGTTGACGGCCTTGACCATTGTCGCGGCTGCCCTGACCATTGTTTCCAAAGAGATGATTCTGAATTTCCTTGGTTCGTTTGTCATTTTCTGGCGTGAACTGTTTGCCATTGGCGACAGGGTGCAGATGAACGATCACACCGGAGATGTGATTGATAAGGGATTGTTTTATTTCACGCTCCTTGAGTCGGGGAGTGCCGCTTCCACCGGGCACAGCACCGGAAGGCTCATCAAAATACCCAACTCCCTTGTCATGACGGTGCCTATCATCAATGCCACGCGCGGGTCTGGTTACGTCTGGAACGAGGTAAAATTCCTGGTGACGCGCAAATCCGACTGGGAAAAGGGCAGGGAACGCCTGCTGGCAATCGTTGAAGAGTACCTCGAAAGCAGCCGTGTCGATCTTGAGCGGGTAAAGGCCACGTTTGAGCAGAAAAACGTGTATTTTACCACTCTCCGTCCCAAGGTGTATATAGGTGTCGAATCAGGAAATATTCTTCTGACCGTTCGATACATCTGCCGCTCACGCCTCATACGCGAGAGTGAAGACTACATCACTGTGCGTTTCCTTCGTTGTCACGAGGAAGGCATTATCCAGTTGGCCGATACAATCGCATAGAAAATAATCGTCAATCATGCGCTGACAATGTGTAATGATTTCGATACAGTGGTCCCCGTTTTGACCAACGCAGGAAGGATAGGCTGGGCGTTGTCCGAAAGAGTACGGACAGTTGGCGCCGTTTCGGTGACAGTATAGTAGCCAAAGGGTACACTATGAATATTGGTATGGACTTGGACCTGATTTTTTATGTCATCGGCATTTCCGCTGTCGCTCTGTTCGCTTTTTGGTGGCTCTATCACCGCGTTTCTTCCTTGAAAAGTCAGCGTGTTGACCGCATAAAAAACATGTTCCACGATCCGGAAACCATGGCGGCCATGCCGACGGATGTTCTGACCGCATCTGAGGAACGACAAGAGAAAAAGAAAATAGTGAAAGGGGTCAAAACCCGATTCACCATCATTCAGCGTACACTGTTCTTCTGCATTCTCTTCATCTGGTTGTTTGCCATAACCGCACCCTTCATTGGCAGCATTCCAAGCACCATGCTTTCGATTCTGATCGCCATTACCACTGCGGTCGTTGGTATTGCTGCGCGACCTCTTGTCGAGAACATGATCTCCGGCATCGTCATCAGCTTCTCAAAACAACTGCGCGTCGGTGATACCCTCTCCATGGATCAGCAGTATGGGACTGTCGAGGATATTTCCATTACCCATACAAAGATCAAAACCTGGGACTGGAAACGGTATGTCATCCCCAACAGTCGAATGCTCAACAAGGAGTTCGTCAACCTGACGCTCAATGACTCCCTGCTGTGGGCCTACCTGGAATTTCATGTTTCCTACGATGCGGACCTCGATGAGGTGATGGAAGTGGCGCTGGAAGTAGCCGAGACCAGCGAGTACCGCATCAATCAGGAACCGGCACAGTTCTGGGTCATGCGTATGGAAAAAGAGAGTGTTGTCTGCTGGCTTGCAGCTTGGGCGGAATCTCCGGCCGAGGCGTGGAACCTGAAAAGCGATATGGCTATCAGCCTCATAAAGATGCTTCGCGAGCGGGGCATACCTGCCCACACCTCCTACGTTGACCTGAAAGGAAAGCTGTCTTCTTCGCCTGTTTGATCAGGGGGTGGGTGACGTCGTCGTGATGTAGGGGGTGATGATGGCCTCAATCGTGCCGTCGGCCCACATCCTGCCGAGTTCCTTGTCGAGGCGTTCAAGCATCTTTTGCAATGCCGGAGTCACTTCCCTTGAGCGAGGAATTGCAAGGTAGGCGCCCCTGTTGGCCCGAACCAGAAGCGGACTGCTTCTGATTTGGTCCAGAACCCCTCTTTTACGCGCATAGTACAGCACGGAAACCCTGTTGCTGATCAGATATCCATTCGGGGATTCCAACAGCCGTGACAGGCCGTCCTCTGTGTCTCGAGCGTACGTTGGCCTGATCCTGTTTGTCTTCACAGCCTCGTCAAATGCATCACTGATGGAAAAACCCGCTGCAATGAATACGGTTTGGCCGAACAAGTCATCCAACTGGTTGTAGTTCTTGAGGGATGATCGGTTTATGAAAACAGCCAGGTCGCTGATATGAACCGGGTTGCTGGAGAACAGGGCATAGGCTTCTCGTTCCTCATTGCGGAAGACGGAAAACGTACCGTCTGTCTCCCCATTGCTCAACATCATCATGGCCCGCTTCCACGGGTAGGCTTCAATGACAACATTGATTCCGGCACGTGTGGCTGCCTCGCGGATGATATCAATATCAATTCCCTGAACTTCGTCATTGATCAGTTCACTATAAGGAGGGAAGTTTGCATCTGTGCTCAGATGGAACGGTTCTTCGGCCAGCGCATAAGTAACGCTTAGCAGTATGGCTATAATGGCCAGGACAGTCCGCATGAAAGCCTCCCCGTGATCTGAGTCGAAACGTGCTTCCAACATACCTCAAAAAAGCGCTTGGGTCATGTTTTTCGTTTTTACTCGATACCAATGGTTTTTTTCGCTGGAAAAGAGGGGCGTAAAGTTATTGTAAAATAACTATTTCGAGCAGTTGTAATTTGTGAAATCAAGGCGTACCTAACAACAATGAAGAATCATCAGAACACATCGTCGATTTGTGTATATAGCATGTCCCTTTTGTTCTTGGCGCTACTTCTTGTGGGGTGCACAGAACAGGAATCGGGAGTCTTCCAGGGGTATGTGGAAGGCGAATATGTACACGTTTCTTCTCCTGTTGGCGGGACGTTGATGTCGTTGTCGGTCGAGAGAGGGCAGGTTGTGGCGGCTGGCAGTCCTCTGTTCACTTTGGAGCGGGAACTGGAACGTGCCGTTGTGTCCGAAGCAGAACATGGGCTGCAGCAGGCGCAGGATAATCTCGCCAATCTGGAAAAAGGGCAGCGCCCTTCCGAGATAGCATCCATACTCGCCCGGTTGCGACAGGCCACTGCTTCGTCCAATCTGGCCAAAGTGGAATTCCAGCGTCGTCAACGGCTCATTGCAGAGCAGACTATTTCCCAGGAAGAACTGGACCGGGCCGAGACTGATTACGATCAGAAACGGCAGCGGGTGAAGGAAATCCGGGCCGAGTTGGAAACGGCCAGACTGGGTGCGCGCAGTGACGAGGTTCAGGCTGCCATGGCCGCAGTTCGTCAGGCCTCAGCCAAGCTGGAGCAGGCTTTGTGGAGTTTTGACCAGAAAAAATGTTCGGCTCCAGTAGATGCCCTGGTTTTCGATACCATGTACCGCGAAGGCGAGTGGGTCTCGACCGGCAGTCCCGTAGTCTCCCTCCTGCCGCCGAGTCAGGTCGAGGTCCGGTTCTATGTCCCACAGACGAAAGTCGCCCGCATTCGTCAGGGGCAAAAGGCGGAAGTCTTTTTCGACGGCATAGATCGTCCGGTGGAAATCACGGTCTCTTATGTTTCGCCCGAGGCAGAGTATACACCGCCGGTTATCTACTCAAGCGAGAGCAGGGCCAAGCTGGTGTTCCTGGTCAAGGGACGCCCATCTCTGGAGCAGGCCCGACTTCTGCATCCGGGACAGCCGGTGGATGTCTCCATTCCTGAACTCTCAGACCAAGAGTGAGTTGCTCAGTGACTGAAGATACCATCATCGACGTTCAGGGACTCACTAAAGTTTTTGGCAAGAAGACAGTGGTGAACGGCTTGGACATGCGTATCCGTCGCGGTGAAATCTTTGGTTTTCTTGGGCCGAATGGGTCGGGGAAAACCACTTCCATTCGCATGTTGTGCGGCTTGCTCAAACCGGACGGCGGCTCTGGTACGTGTCTGGGATATGATGTGGTCAAGGAGTCGGCCCTCATCAAACCGCATGTGGGGTACATGACCCAGAAATTCAGCCTGTATGAAGATCTCACTGTCAGGGAAAACATCGAGTTCACTGCCCGTGTTTTCGGATTGAAGGATGCCTCGAAAAAAGTCGATGAATGTATTGAGCGCATGGGCCTTGGGCCGTTTGCAAAGCAACTGGCCGGAAGCCTTTCGGGTGGTTGGAAGCAGCGCTTGTCACTGGGAGTCAGCACGTTGCACTCCCCGCGATTGCTGTTGCTCGATGAGCCCACGGCCGGTGTGGACCCGGGAGCACGGCGCGATTTTTGGGACCAGGTGCATCTGTTGGCATCACAAGGGGTGACGGCGCTCATCAGCACGCATTACATGGATGAAGCCGAACGGTGTCACCGGCTCGCCTATATTGCCTATGGTAAATTGCTGGCTTCGGGGACGGCTGATGCCATGATCAGGGATTCGGCTTTGGCTACCTGGAAAGTCTCGCCTGGTGGCGGTTCCGAAGGACTGCACGCATTGTCCGAAGAGATGAAGCCCCTTGCCGGTGTGGATCAGGTGGTCGCCTTCGGCAACACCCTTCATGTGAGCGGGCGGGACCATGAGGCTCTTGAGCGGAGCATTGGTCCGTACCGGGATACGTATGACTGGCGGCAGATAGATACCTCTCTCGAAGAAGTGTTCATCGATCTCATGCAGCAAAGCCGGGGAGCGCTCAAATGAAACTGTTTTCTTTCCGGCGATTCAGCGCAATGGTCAGCAAGGAATTCGTACAGATGCGGCGGGATCGCCTTACCTTTGCCATGATGATAGGTATTCCGCTGATTCAGTTGATACTTTTTGGATACGCTATCAACTCTGACCCCAGAAATCTTCCCACGGCCGTTCTTTCCGGCGACAATTCCCCGTATTCCCGATCCATCACCGCAGCGATGCAGGCCAGTACATTTTTTTCGATCACCCACCATGTGGAAAGCCGGAGCGAGGCCAAGCGGCTGTTGCGGGAAGGAGAGGTCCAGTTTGTTGTCACGTTCCCGGAGCAGTTCGGGCGATCTCTCTTACGCGGAGACAGACCGGTACTGTTGTTGGAGGCAGATGCCACCGATCCCATGGCAACGGGAAATGCCGCCGGTTCATTCCCGGAGATTGTCCGACGCGCTCTGGCCCGTGAACTGGATGGCCCCTATGCCAATCTCAATATAGCAGGCATGCCGGTGGATATCCGTATTCACAACGACTACAACCCTGAAGCCGAAACACAGTATAATATTGTGCCGGGACTCATGGGTGTCATCCTGACCATGACGCTGGTCATGATAACCTCCCTTGCCATTACTCGTGAGTCGGAACGCGGGACAATGGAGCACCTTCTTTCTACACCGGTTCGTCCCCTTGAGGTCATGCTGGGAAAAATCGTCCCATATATTCTGGTAGGATATATTCAGATAGCTCTCATCGTGGGCGCTGCATGGTTCCTGTTCGGGGTGCCCATGCACGGCAGTGTCCTGTTGGTCTTTGCCCTTTCTCTCGTTTTTATCGCGGCCAATCTGTCGGTTGGTGTCACGGTTTCCACCATAGTCAGGAATCAGTTGCAGGCCGTGCAGATGTCCATGTTCTTCTTCCTTCCATCACTGTTGCTGTCCGGCTTCATGTTTCCCTTCAGAGGTATGCCCGAGTGGGCGCAAACACTGGGGTCTGTCCTGCCGCTGACACACTATCTCCGACTTATCAGGGGGATTCTACTGAAGGGGAACGGCATTGCAGAGTCCCTTCATCATGTATGGCCTATAGCCGTGTTCTGGCTGCTTATCGTGCTGGTGGGATTGAAGCGATACCGGCGGACTCTTGATTAACCCGGGATTGAATCGCAGTCTGACGCGTAAATGTTGGATTGTTCATCATTGCTGCTGATGAAATGTGATTGGAGGAGGCGGGGCGAGGCGCGTGGTCCTAGTCGGTATCGGGGTGAATCGAATGGAAGGCCGCAAACTCATTGGCGACCATATTGCCACAATCAGAGCAGTAGCAGTAATGGTCTACCGAAAGGGCGCAATCGCACTGCGGGCACAGAAGGGCAGTACACCCCTGACAGGTTACCCCTTTGAGCAATAGGTTTTCACCGCATTTTTGGCAGATGAATGGTGATTCTCCCGAGTCCATCGAGCTTTCCTTGTTTCTCTTTGGAAATATTAGTGCATTATGCATCCTTAAAATAGCTGTTTCTAGCTGGTGTGTGAAATGGTGAACCTTTGCACGTGGTTTTACACCGGCTACAAACTATAGCCAGTATGCATACTTTTACACCTATTGTCGAATGACAATTTGTTTATCAGTTTCACTTTCTTTTCAGAAACCAAGAAATCACACTGAGTGTGGACGGAAATGACATGCAGATTGTCACTGATGATTGGAAATGGGTTATTATCTTGGCGATAATCTAGATATAAAGGTATGGATGGTTTAATGAATATATAATTGAATTTAGCTCCCTGCTCTGTATGGATGTACGAATATTCAGTTTGTTGAGGTGTTTAGATAGAGGTGGATATTCATGAAGGGTGATCTCATTCTGGGTTCAATCCGAAAGAAGTTGGTATATCTTGTTTTGCTGGCCACGTTGCCTGTTTTTCTCGTGCTCCTTTTCAATGAGTTCGAGAAGCGGCGCTCTGAGGTTGCGGCTGCCCAGAATAATGCATCAATTTTCCTTCGTGGTTTCAGTGAGGTGCAACAGCGAATTACTGAATCTACTCGAACCTTGCTGCGAACGGTTTCTCAGCTTCCGGAAGTGAAGTCCGGAAATCCGGAAGTGGTCCAGCAGGTACTGGCCACCTTGCTGAGGGCCAATCCGATGTACACCAATGTCATCATGGTCGACCTGGAGGGCAATGTCGTCGCCATGGGACGGGGGAAGGACAATGGGTTCAACTTTTCAGATCGCAAACAATTCAGAGATGCCATTGCTTTCAAGCGCTTTTCCTATGGTGAGTTTGTTGTAGGCAAACAAAGCAAAAAGTTCATTTTTCCTTTTGGTATCCCAGTTCTGGATGAAAATGGTGAGCCGGTTTCTGCCATAATCATCGGAGTTGAGCTCAACCATTACCAACGCCACTTTGACAAATCCAAATTCCCAGCGGGAACGTTTTTCGGAATGTGTGACCACAATGGCTACCGGATTTTCCGGTACCCCAATCATTCGGAACTCGAGATCGGGAAACCCATCAAGCAGGACGTCTATCAGGTGGTCAGCAATTCTGGTCAGCCCGGCATCATAGAAACAGCGACAAGCAATGGACGAGATACAATCATTGCCTATGAGCCCCTGCGTATCGATGGTGACAATGAGCCGTACATGTACATGTTCATGGGGCTTGATAAGGAAAAGGTCCTTGAGAGCGCCAATGACAACCTGTTGCAAGGTGGAATCGTCAGCTTCTTCTCTTTGTGCATTGCCCTGACGTTTGCCTGGTTGCTGGGGCGTCAGACCATTGCCTCGAAAATCGATCAGTTGACGCTGGCTGCCCAGAAGATCGGTCAAGGGGATAGGGCTGTTTCAAGCGGGCTCGACTATAACGACGGTGAATTGGGTCAACTGGCTGAGTCCTTTGATACGATGTCTGTTCTTTTGAAAAAACGAGAGGAAGACCTCAGCGAGGCAAAGGAAACAGCCGAGTCAGCCAATATTGCCAAGGATGAGTTTCTTGCCAATATCAGTCATGAGGTGCGCACGCCCCTCAATGGCGTTATGGGCATGCTACAATTGCTGGATGAAACCGACATGAACCAGGAGCAGCACGTATTTGTGGACACGGCACTGCAGTCGTCGAGAAATCTCCTACGGGTGCTGAATGACCTTTTGGACTTCATAAAAATGGGGTCGGGCAAATTGGAATTATACGAAGAGCCCTTTGAACTGGAAGAGTTGGTTGAGGAAAGCACCAGTCTCTTCAAATTACAGCTTGAGCAGAAAGGGATCGTGGTGGAATCGCATGTCGATGAGAACGCCAAAGGGTTGTTTGTCGCCGACATCGGGCGGATACGTCAGGTTGTTTTCAATCTGCTTGGCAATGCCATCAAATTCACTCATGAGGGGAAAATTTTACTTGAGGTGTTTACGTTGCCTCACCCGAAAAAGGATAAGGACCGCCTGTTCTTTTTAATTGAAGACACTGGTGTCGGGATTCCCAGCAACAAGTTGGAGTACGTGTTTGATGCCTTTACCCAGGTGGACGGTTCGCTATCGCGTGAATATCAGGGGGCTGGACTCGGGCTTCCCATCGTGAAAAAGCTGGTTCACCTGATGAATGGCAATTGCGTTATCGAGAGTGAAGTCGGAGTGGGAACCACCGTGTTGTTCTGCGTTGAAGTTTCCCGCATAGAAAAGCCCGTTGAGACCAGAGACCATGTGGAGAGTACTGGCAGTATGCAGGCTCTCGATATTTTGCTGGTGGAGGATGAGCGGGTAAACAGGATCATGGCCGAACGCCTGCTCAAGAAAATGGGGCATACTGTTTACAGTGCGGTCAACGGCAGTGACTGCTTGTCAAAGCTGCGTACTGTTGATGTGGATGTGATCCTGATGGATGTTCAGATGCCTGTTCTGGATGGGCTGGCTGCTACACGAATCATCCGTACCAATTCTGACTATGCCGAATTCTCGAATATCCCCATCATTGGTCTTTCCGCCCACGCTGCAGAGCAGAGCAGGCAGGAAGCGTTATCTGCCGGGATGGATTTGTACGTAGCCAAGCCATTCACCAAAGAGGATCTGGAAAAGGCGTTCGTCGCTATTGGCGATCGTTGATTTCACCTGTTGCGATTAGAATGTGCAGGCGACATTTTGCTGGCGAGCAATGGGCAGTGTGAAGCAGAACGTGCTTCCTTCGCCAGGAGTCGATTCCACCCAGATGGACCCATCATAGTGTTCGACTATTTCGCGGCAGATGGCCAACCCCAATCCGGTCCCCTTGTCGTCCTGAGTAATGGTGTCGCCAATTCTGGTTTTATGGAATTTCTCAAAAATCGAATGCTGCTCTTCTTTTGAAATGCCGGGGCCGGTGTCGGCGACACAAATGGTCACGGTGTCCTGGGTGTGGCTTATGGATACCGAGACAGTGCCTTGACGCGTAAACTTCCAGGCGTTGTTCAGCAGGTTTGATAGTATCTGCTGCAGTTTGTCCGGATCAGCATATACCGTGGGCACTTCTTTGGGCAGATCGGCTATCAGTCTGATGCCCGGTTTGGATTCAAAAGCGCCCGACAGGGCAAAGACGGCCTGCTGCACGGTTTCGCAGGGATTGATAAACGAGTCATTCCAGGAGGCCATGCCCGACTCAATACGGTTGATGTCCAGGAAGTCGTTGATCAGGCGAGTCAGCCGTTCCCCCTCGTTCTCGATGATTCCCAGGTTTCTGAGTAAACGATCTCCCTTGGCGGTCAGGCAACTGTCGTTTGTCAACGACTTGAAGTGGCGTTGGAAGTCTTTCCCGGCCAGTTTGGCAAATCCCCTGATTGAAGTGAGCGGTGTTCGCAGTTCGTGCGAGATCGAAGAAACCAGCGCCGATTTGATTTTGTCCAGTTCCTTGAGCCGCTTGTTCGCCCTTTCGAGTTCCAGTGCTTTGGTTTCCAGTTCTGCTGTCCGGTTGCAGACTTTCACTTCCAATTGTTCGTTGAGTTGCGTGAGCTGCTCCTCGCTTTGCTTGCGTTCAATGGCAAGCGCGACCTGTTCGGATGCAGCTTCAAGCAGAGCGGCATCGGAGCGGCGGTAATGCAAGGGGTTGTGGTAATCCTGAATGGCCATCACACCGATTACTTTCCCCTTGGATTTCAGCGGAACGCCCAGCCACACTTTAGAGGAGGAGCCAATAAAGCCGATCTTTTTTTCCAGCTCTTTGAGGTGTGGATCTGCATGGGAGATGAACAGCGGTTCTCCTGTCCGCAACACGTGAATGGTCAGTCCCTTTTTCGTTGTGGTGCTTAATTCGCAGAGTTCGTAATAAACGTCTTTTTCATCGACCCAGAAGGGGAAGTGCAGGATGTCTTTCTTCTCATCAACTAGGGCTATGTAGAAATTTCGGGCTCCGATGAGGTCATCCAGAATGGCATAAATCTGTTTATACAGCTGGGGTAAATCCTTAGTGGTGCTGACTGCTTCGGATATCGCATACCGCGCAAGGGTTGTTCGTTCCTGAATCTTCCTTGCCGTCGTGTCGGTATGCGTTCCGGCAAGGCGGTAGGTTACGCCTTTCCGGTTTTTCGCACTGGCACCGCGGCCAAGAATCCATCGATACGTCCCATCCTTGTGGAGCATCCTGTATTCCACTTCAAACTGATCCACTTTGCCATTGATGCATTCCATGTTGGCAGCGATGACATAATCGAGGTCGTCGGGGTGAACATGGTTTTTCCATGAATCGGCCATGTTGGGAAACTCATGATCCTCATACCCGAGGATGGCCTTGTAGCGCGGAGAAAAATAGACCTTGTCACTTTCGAGGTCCCAGTCCCATATGCCGTCATTGGCTCCACGAACAACAAGTTGATAGCGCTCTTCACTGAGCCTGAGTGCTTCTTCGGTCTGTTTGCGATCGGTAATGTCGATCAGGGAACAGACACGTTCCATGGAATCCGGCAGACACTGAAGAAAAACGTGGATTTTCCGCTTTCTCCCTTTACGATTGATAAAGGTGAATTCGTAGTCACTTGGGGCGCAGCCGCCGTCATCATTGCGAACATTGTGGTACTGGATCATGGTCGGAAGATCTTCTTCGTAAACGAAGTCTCTCCAACTCATTTTGCCGAGTATTTCTTCTTTGGGACAGGCACAAAGACGGGCGAAATGATCATTACATCGTATTATGATGCCCTGACTGTCGAACAGAACCATGGCTGTACCGGTATTGTCGAACAACGCCTTGTAATGGTTTTCGCTTTGCCTGAGAGCAAACTCAACATCACGGAAGTCACTGATATCAATGACAGTACCACGGATGCCGATGGTTTTGCCGTTATGGCGGAGAGGTTGCGAATAAATTTTGATGGGAAACTCGACCCCATCCTTTCGAGAGGCTATGTACTCTTCACCATAGGGGCCATGTCCGCGAAGGATGTTCCTGATGTTACCGTCAACACGGGGGGCTTCTTTCTCCGGAAAGATGTCCATGGCCCAGACGCCATTGTCCAGATCTGCCTGAGTGTAGCCAAATGTCTCAAGTCCCAGTTTGTTGACGTACGTGAACTTCCCGTCCATCCCCAGTTCAAAAACGACCTGTGGCAAGTTGTCGAGAATGGTCCGGCAATCTTCAGGAATACCAGTAGATAAATCACTGGAACCCGCTTTTATGCGTTCCAATTCATCTCGCAGATCGTTCAGTTCTGCTATCAGTTCTTTTTTGGACTTGGCATCATCACTCATTGTCTATATCTCCAGTTGGATTTCTATAACAACCTTTTGTAAAGGGCGCCAGTCGTATAAGCATGTATTTGCAGTGTTTATTAATTAATAATTCTAATTGTTTTACTGAGGACTCCATAGTAGGCAGCAAAGTGGTGGGCTTGTTATAACATTTTTTTTAGGAGGAGAGGGGTATGCTTAGAAAAGTAACGATCAGTATAAGAATGATCGCCCTGATTGTTCTTTTTTTTCTATTCACATTAGGTATAAGCATTGCTTTTTTCAATGGTATTACCCGAATCAAGGATGTCGGTGTTGAACGCTCTGCCAGTGCCATGTTGGAAGGGGAGAAGCGGAAAATTGCCGTTGCAACACACTCCATGGCAGTCAGCATCAGTGAAGCCATCAAGGACATCGACGACCCTGACCAAAAAATCGAAATGATTCGCAAGCTCGTGCAGGAGATTCGTTTCGAGGACGATAAATCGGGATATTTTTTCGTCTATAACAAGACAATCAACGTGGCCTTGCCGCCTAGTCCTGCAACCCAAGGCAAGGACCTCAAGGATACCAAGGACAAGAATGGTCTCTATCTCGTCCGTGAGTTGTATAAGTTGTCACAGAACGGTGGTGGGTTCCTGACATACGTCTGGCCCAAACCGGGCAAAGGAGATCAGGACAAACTCTCCTATGCGATGATGATTCCCGGCACCGACATGTGGATCGGTACTGGGGTTTATCTCGATAATATTCAGGAACAGGAAGCGGCGATAACCGAGGAAATCGAAAGCATCGAATATAACTACCTCTGGTGGATCGGCGGAATTATCTTCTGTTCGTTCATGTTCCTCGTGCTGCCGCTGTGTGTGCTTATTGTTCGTTCGATTGCCGGGCCGATTCGGGAGGCTGTCGAGTTTACCGAAGTCGTTGCTGGCGGCGACCTGACCAGAGACCTCACCTCCGAATATAACGATGAACCGGGCCGCTTGATTGCGACATTGGGTAATATGATTGTGCGTTTGCGCAAGATTGTCGGCGAAGCCAAGCTCGGTGCCAATGAAGTTGCCTCCGGTAGTGTTGAGGTAACCAATTCTGCGCAAACCCTTGCCGACGGCGCCAACAGGCAGGCCGCATCCGTTGAAGAGGTTTCCTCCTCCATGGAAGAGATGATTTCGCAGATCAGTCGCAATACCGATAATGCGCAGCAAACCGAAAAGATGGCCATTCAAACCGCTGAAGACGCCCAAAAGGGTGGCGACACCGTGCTGGAAGCCGTTGATTCCATCAAGAACATCGCTGAAAAGATTTCCATTATTGAGGAAATTGCCCGTCAGACCAACCTGCTCGCTTTGAATGCGGCCATCGAAGCAGCCCGGGCCGGTGAGGCTGGCAAGGGGTTTGCCGTTGTTGCCAGTGAAGTTCGCAAGCTTGCGGAACGAAGCGGTAGCGCAGCGGCTGAGATCGGTGATTTGTCATCGTCCACTCTGGCCAAGGCCGACCTGGCCGGTAGCATGCTGACGAAGATGGTTCCGAATATTCGGGAAACTGCTGAACTGGTTAAGGAGATTACTTCGGCAAGCATGGAGCAGAACTCCGGTGCTCAGGAAATCAACAAGGCGATTCAGGAACTGGATTCGGTCATTCAGCAGAATGCCGCCTCCTCTGAAGAGCTTGCGTCCACTGCGGAAGAATTCACCAGCCATGCAACCTCGCTCCAGCACTCCATGGAGTTCTTTGATACTGGCAGCGAAGGCCGGAGCCAGGCCAAGACGGTTCGTACTCAGGTAGTGAAGTCACCGCCCAAGAAGGTCACTCATTCTGCGAAGCCCCAGCCTATTACCGCGGCTTCTTCCAGCGGCAGCGGTGTGGATCTGGATATGGATGATGATGAGTTTGAAAAGTTCTAACCGGCTCTTCATACGTTAATAGAAAGCCCCGCAGATGCGGGGTTTTTTTTGTGGCCTGCTCCCTGGTTTTTTGCCTCAGGTCAAGGACAGGTAAAAGGCTGTGGGGTAAGTGGTGTCCATTGGTGTTGCAATCCAAAGCGATATCCGTATTCTTTCACCTCACGACAAACAAGGAGCTTCGGAAGATGAGCAAGGATATATTGTTTTTGTTGCAGGGTGATTTCATGCGTGGACTGGAAGGTCCGTTCTATTGTCCTGACTGTATCGCGCTGGAAGGGCTGCTGTCCTATTTCCCCCGCCTGCGGGAGGAGTTGGATGTTGTGCATATGGATTTTGAGCGTCCGCGAAAACCCATTGTCGATGTCCTGGGTGAAGACCATCAGGAAAGTCCGGCCATTGTACTTGCGGACCCGGATAAAGCCCGATCCTACGAGTTGCCGGTCAAAGAAGCCAACGGCAGGGCGTTTCTGGATGATGAGCAATCAATCCTTTTATATTTGAGCTATGCGTATGGGGTCAGTCGTTCCCCACGTTAGCAGTATGAGATCATGACGCACTATCCTTCCAAATTGTACGTGGAGACAACCACTCGTTGCAATCTCCGCTGTTCCATGTGTGTGAAATACGCCGAGGGCGCCTGTATTCCGGAAAAGGATATGTCGCTAGACGTTTTCAAACAATTGCAACCGGCGTTTCCCACTCTGGACACCTTGCTCCTCAACGGCATTGGTGAACCGTTGATGACGCCGGAGTTCCCGGAGATGATTCGTTTTGCGCGGGAGCACATGCGCCCCGAGGCTTCCATCCGGTTTCAGACCAATGGGATGCTGATCACCGAGTCGAGGGCTGTGGAACTGGTAGAAAGCGGCGTAGATACCGTGTGCCTGTCTGTGGATATGGTAAGCGAGGACGGGGTTTTTCACGGTGGTGAATCCGTTGATCGGATATCCCACGTCTTTGAGTATTTTCAGCGTGCTGCGAAGTCTGCAGGTCGTTCTGTGACCATTGGAGTCGAGTTCGTTCTCATGCGGGAGAATGCGCAGTCCCTTCCGCGTTCCATTGCGTGGGCTGCCGAGCATGGAGCGCAATTTGTTTTGGTCACGCATATGCTCCCTTACACGGAAACGACCATGGATCAGGAGTTGTTCAATCCCAATACCGAACTCTCCATGGCCGAGTTCATGCGTTGGCAGGCCGAGGCTGATGCTGCGGGATTCGATCTGTCCGAATTCTTCGGGCTGGGTTGGAAATTTCATAAGACACCCGAGCAGCGGGAGCTGGTTCGGTTTGTCACTTCACGGCAGCAGGCCGCCTTGGCCAAGAATATTCCCATCAATTTGAAGAGCCTGCTGTTGTGGGCATCCCCTGAGAAGCAGGCCGAACAGCAGTGGCTTGCAAGCATTCTCGCAAAGGCACAGCAGATTGCGAAGGATATGGGAGTCAATGTCACACTGCCTCCTGTTGCAGCCACCTATGACCGCACCTGTGATTTTGTGGAACAGGGAGTGGCCCATATCACCCCCGACGGTGATGTGCGCCCATGCTATTTTCTGTGGCATGAATATTCCTGCTATATGGATGGTGGGAAAAAGCGCATAACGCCCAAAACGTTCGGCAATATTATGGAATCGTCTATCGTTGATATATGGAACAGTGCGGCGTACCGAACATTTCGTCAGGAAGTGCTTGAGTATGACTATCCATATTGCTCCAATTGTTCCGTGGTTCCCTGTTCGGACGTAACCGGCTCCGGCAATCCTTTCCAGCAGGATTGTTATGGATTGACAATACCTTGTGGGCATTGCCTTTGGTGCATGGGGGGTGTCCGGTGTCTGCTTTGATATGGTTCTGACCGAGATTGGCTTCCCTTTCTTTACTGCATCTCCTTCATGCCGAAAAAACGGCAAAAATTGTCTAGTGACATAAAAAAACACGTTCGCATTGCTACAAACACTGATTTTCGTGTATGTGCGATAGAATATGCGACGTTTTTTCGATCGTTACTATTGATGACAGCAAAGGAGAAGCCATGAAAGCCATAACCTTCATGCAATTAAAATGTGCTGAACTTGTTGAATATCTTGATAAAGCTACCGGAGTTTTGGTGGATACCCTGCCACCTGAACACTTTGAGGCTCGGCATATACCCGGAGCTGTGAACGCCTGTGTGTATGAAGTGACCTTCCTCGATTCCATGGCGGAACTGGTCAAGGACAAGGCTACCCCGATTGTGCTCTATGGGGCCGGAACAGAATCCTACGACTGTTTTTGCGCGGCTGAAAAACTCAAGCGAGCTGGATATACCGACCTCGCGGTCTTCCCGGGCGGGCTCACTGAATGGTTGGAGCACGCTCGGGCATTGGATGGAGTGGCGGCCGATTCAATGGAAGCCCCGCATCCTATGCTGCATCTTGAGAAACGTGTTTACAAACTGCTGCGCGAGGATTCAGTTATTCGGTGGACCGGGCGCAACAATAACGGCGGACACAGGGGCACTCTTTGTTTCTCCGCAGGAGAGGTCGATGCTACTGCCGGGCTGAGCGGGGACTTTACGTTGGATATGAACTCCATCCGCAACGTGGACCTGGAAGGCGACCCGTTACATCCGGTTTTGGAAAGTCACCTCAAATCAGACGACTTTTTCTTTGTAAAGATGTTCCCGGAGGCCCGTTTCACTGCTCGTGAAATCCGGCTGACCGATGATGCTCAGGCCACCCGTCCCAATGCCATGATACAGGGGACGTTGGCCATGCGCGGAGTCCATAATGAAATTGCGTTTCCCGCTCATGTCCGAAATCTTGATGAAGAGCGCATTGTGGTGATGGGGAATCTCGATTTCGACCGGACGCAGTGGGGCATCATTTACGGCTCATCGCGTTTCTTCCAATACCTGAGCTACCATCTGGTATTTGATTTCATCTCAATCGATTTCCGGATTGTACTGAAATAGAGAGCGGTAACACTGCATGTTGAAATGAAAACCGCCCCGGCGCTGGAAAGCGCGGGGGCGGTTTTTCATTTAGTCAGACTTGGGCTTATAGCTTTTCTTTTTGAACGGGCGTTTACCTCTGGGAGGTCCGCCTTTTTTGAAATCGCGACGGTAGGGCGGTTTCTTCTTGGGTTCACCTACTGTGACCAGCGGATTGCCCTCGCGAGAGTAGACTCGCTTGATGACCTTCTCGGCTTCAGCGCCAGGGACGGTGAAGGTCGTCCGGTTGGCCTGAACCCGAACGTGCTGGATGGACCACGGCTTGAGCTGTGCGGTTTTCGCGATGAAATCCACAAAGGCCTTGGGATGCATACCCTGGGATCGTCCCAGAGCGCACACCAGATCGGCGCGACCGCGAGTGGCTTGCGTAACCGTGTCGATTTCGCGGTAGCTGGACTCGATCAGTTCATCGCCAAAGGTGTGTCGCAGCAAGGCGGCGACAACATCGGTCGGGTCTTTTTCATCCACGAGGTCGCGGGCCATGGAGGTGTAGGCGTCATGCCCATCATCTTCTATGAGGGCTTCCAGGCGCGCAATCATGCGGCTCTTCTTGGAGTAGATCACATCCTGAATTCGCGGCAGTTTCTGCTTGGTGATTTCCGTACCCGTGGACTTGGTGATGTACATGAGCTTGCGGAACTCGCCGGGGGCGATCAGGGTGATGGCTATACCTTCCTTGCCAGCTCGACCGGTGCGGCCTGTACGGTGCACGAATGTCGGCGGATCCTGCGGCAGGGCATAGTTGACGACATGGGTGAGGTCGGGAACGTCAATGCCGCGTGCAGCAACGTCGGTGGCCACAAGAATGGTTGCCCGGCGTCTGCGGAAGCGGTTCAGGATATCTTCGCGGCGAGACTGCGAGAGGTCGCCGTGAATCGGCTCGGCAGGGTAGCCTCGTTCGTTAAGGCGCTCAGCCACTCTGTCGGCGTCGGCGCGTGTTCTGGTGAAGACCAGCCCGTAGAAACCGGAGTGGGCATCAATGACACGGCACAGCGCTTCAAAGCGATCCGAGTCGGCCATCTCATGAAAGATGTGACGAATAAGCGGGATGTCCTGCTTCTGGGTTTCGACCTTGATGGTTTCGTAATCACCCATGAACTCTTTGGCGATACGCATGACCTCGCGAGGCATGGTGGCGGAAAAGAGCAGGGTGCGGCGGTCGGTGTTGGCAGAAGCCAGAATTTCGCGGACATCATCTACAAAGCCCATGTTGCACATCTCGTCTGCTTCATCGAGAACGAAGAAGTCGAGATTGTCGATGTGCAGGGTGCCGCGCTGGAGGTGGTCCATGATGCGGCCCGGGGTACCGACAACGACATCTACGCCACGGCGAAGTGCCTTGAACTGCATGTGAATGGCCTGACCACCGTAGACGGGCAGAACGCGCAGGTTTTTTTGTCCTTTGAGCGAATTGATCTCATCTGCGACCTGGATTGCCAGCTCTCTGGTGGGAGTGAGGATCAGTGCCTGTACCCGCTTTTCTTTTTCTTGGGCGCATTCGATAATAGGGAGGCCGAACGCGGCGGTTTTGCCGGTTCCGGTCTGCGCTTGTCCCACGATGTCAATGTTACCCTCGATAAGTAGAGGGATGGTGCGCTCCTGAATCGGGGTTGGAGCGTTGAACCCCTTGGCTTCCAGTGCAGCAAGAGTGCGCTCGGACAGCCCAAGGTCCTTAAATGTGGTCATACGTAATCTCTTTGAAAAAACTGTTTATATGCTTTTGCCAATAGCAAAAGCATGTGTTGCCGATTTCGCCTGAAGACAAAATGCGGGGCGAGAGTTGGAAATCGGAGAAGGAAGTAGTCTGGGGGGAAAGGGAAAGAAGGGGGATCCATTAATCAGGTGTCCCTCACTCCCCTTCCCCCCAGCCGAAGGCGATAGTCTAGCGGGGACGGAAGGTGATGCGTCCGCGAGTGAGGTCGTACGGAGAGAGTTCGACGGTGACAGTATCGCCGGGCATGACACGGATGCGGAATTTACGCATTTTGCCGGAAATATGTGCGAGGACGGTGTGTCCATTTTCGAGTTCAACGCGGAACATTGCGTTTGGCAGAGCTTCCTCAACGGTGCCCTGAACTGTAATTCCTTCTTCTTTTGCCATAAATATTATATTCCTATTTTAATGAGACATGAAAAGCCCACCCTCGCAAGGGCGGGCTTGGTTTCCCTATATAGCGGGCGGGTGGTCTACCAGCGGGGACGCTCGGGGCGCGGGCGGGCTTCGTTGACCTTGATGTTACGGCCGCCGAAGTCGGTGCCGTCCAGGTTCTCAATGGCTTCGAGAGCGCCCTGGTCTTCCATTTCCACAAAGCCGAAGCCGCGGGGGCGTCCGGTTTCACGATCGTTGATCAGTTTGACAGAGTAGACTTCACCGTAGTTTTCGAAAGCAGTGCGGACTTCTTCTTCCGAGCAGCTCCAGGGCAGATTGCCCACATAGATGTTCTTGGCCATTCCTAAAAATCTCCAAATGATAGATGAATGATCGGCGATTAATCGCCAGGTGAAACAAAGAGGAGGAGGAAACAGACGCGAACAAGCTTCTAACCAAACTACTATTTGCCCACCAATTGTCAGCGCTCACCGGTGGTTAACCGGCTTGGTCCCCGTGGACTTCGCCGACTACTGTATTAGACGCCTTACCTGTGCCGCGTAAATGCGTCAAGAGAAAAGTGGGGTTGATACAGGATTTTTATTCAAGGACAAACTCCATATCATTGAAAATCTTGTCTGGATCATACAGTCCGGGGTCAGTATTCTCCAGTTGTTCCATAGTCTTGAAGTACTCATCCCATCCTTTGGCTTCGGCTACTTTTTTTTTGTCCACGAAAATCTTGAATGTCGTGCCTTTAGGGCATTTCGTCATGTTCAGTTCCAGTACGCCTTCAGATGTCATTTCGGTCCAGAAGGCCGACCATGATGATCGATCGCCCTCTGTCTTTTTGTACTTTTCAAAATAGGCCTCGAAAATGCGTTCAATATCAGTTTGTTCCATACTACCTCCTTTCTTCAAGTATGCAGTAAAATATTGATAAGGCCAAGGGGGTGTCTTGAAAATGTCACTTCGAACGTTTACGCTGCTTTGGCGCAATCAACAACGGAGGCAGGCGTGAACGATTCAGACAAAGTGCTTGGTGTGTATTCCCATAGCACCAAGTATGAGTACAGAACCGGTGAAAATGAGTCACAGTACCGTAATGGTACGTTCTGGTTCGTGTGCGAGCAGGATGATGACACGTTCGAGGTTCGGCCTCTGGATGGTCGGCATATTCCGGGTCGGGTGCGTAAAACCATCTCCAGGGCTGAGTTCCTCAAGGATTATACGCCGGAACTTCAGTACTATCAGGACAAGCAGTTGCCGTTTCTGGAGTCGTTGCAGGAAAAAGTCCGCATGGGACGGCGTTTTTTCAGTTTCGAGCATCTCGATAGCCAGGAGCAGGCTTTTTGCGAAGCGGTTCTTGAATCCCCCGAGAAGGTTGATGAAGATGGCGGGTTGAAGCAGGTCTATGCCGACCAGCAACGGTACACCCAGCTACGAATGATTCTGGATAAACTGTTGAACGTTGATGCGGACTTTAGGGAAGAGCAGCGGCACAAGTTCAACGAGTTCGGAATCAATTTGCGCAAGGGAGAGCAGTTTAATGACGCCATTCGTTATTATTCGAAGGCGCTGGAAGTGAACGAGGACGATGAGAATCTTCACTTCAACATTGCTCGCGCCTATTACGGTGTTGGAAAAAACGAGCAGTGCCGTAAGCATCTGAATCGGGCTTTGCAACTGCACCCGGAAATGCGTGAGGCCAAGGGCTTTCTCAGGGCTCTGGATCGTGAGGAGTCAGGAGACTCGCGTCCTCACAACAGACGTAGAAGCTCGCTCGATTCAAAACCGATCAAACTCGATGTTTGATACGCCCAGCCTTTAGCCGAAATCCTTCCGATAAAACCGGGTTCCCATCACATGGGAAGAGAAGAGGGGGGAATAGCCTTCTTCCGTCCCTCCACCATGGTGGTAGGCGCAGAAAAACGACCCGTCTTCCAGTTCAGTCCAGCCCGAGTAGCCGAAATCCGGGGCGGCGGCATGCCGATCGTTCTGCAATTCCAGTATATTGTCCTGCATCCACTGGTCGGGGTATCCGTCCTTATAGTCCCAATTCCAGCTATACGAGCGGTCAAGACGCGGCTCTTCTATTCGGAGTGAAACATGTCTCCATATGCAGCGAACCCTGTTGTTCTCAAAGGGGTACGGTGCGCCAAACAGTATGGGGCGGGTATTGGCATGGTCCGCGTCAACGGTCACGCTGCCGTGCTTCTCTTCATTGATAAAGAGAGTCACGACGCCGCGCTGGTACTCAAGACGAATGGTGTTGAAAGCGTCTTTGGGCAGCGGGTATGTGGTGTCCCCATCGTCTGGAGTGACTCCTTCGGGAGTGATTCGCCACCAGCAGCCAAGACGCAAGGCGCAGCCGTTTTCATCTGCTGCGTCCACACGGATTTCCGCTTCCAGCGTGGCCGTGGCCGAGCGCGGATCGGTCATGGGGCGGAGCGCGTAGCGGACAACGTTGTCCTCCCCGGCTTCATTCTCCACAAGAAGCCCTTCATCGGTACGTTTCGGGTTGTCTGCTTCGGCATGGCGTCCGTGGGGTTGAAAGCCCTGTAGCAGTTCTTCCAACGATCCGAGCCATGCGCAGGTTCCCATGTCCGGGGCGACATTTCGATATGTCACAAGCAAATCATCACCGGTGAAACCAATGGTGGGTCGATGACCTATCAGTGGTGTGGGGATGGGGTCGGACCACGTGCCGCCATCGTCTTCACTCAGGCAGGCGTACATGGGCTCGTAGACAAAGCTGTTTTCCCGCATCAGCGCAAGCAGCCTGCCGTCAGGCAATTGGACAACGGACGCTTCACACAACACAAGGTTTCGCTCGCGTGCGATCACCGACAAAGGTTGCCAGGTTATGCCCCGATCCTCGGAGCGGTACATCATCTGCTCTGCCGGTGCCTGTCTGATGGCGGGATGCGGATACGTGCCTCGGTGTCCATGGCCGGTACAGAGCCAGCCTCCTTCCCCAAGGTCGATGATCCGGTCCAGCATGTCGTGGGCAATACCCCTGGTCTTGTGTGTGTCCCAGGTTTTTCCGTTGTCCTGACTGAAATGACAATAGGCGGTACAGGAGGTCATGAAGAGTTCGCCGCCCTGCAGCAGGTTCAGGCGCGGGCAATGACTGGAGACACCAATACGGTTTATTTCACCCCATGTTTGTCCATTGTCTGAACTTCGACGCACCAACAATACGCGTCTGGACGGTGTCACATGCTGGTCAGCTTCGTTGTAGGCGACCACAAGCGCACCATCCGCAGCGCGAATGACATCCGGGAAACAGATGTATTCCTCGTCACGACGATCAATAATCGTGTGCCTGTCCGCAAGGTGCGTCAGGGTGGGCATGGTTATTCTTCGCCTCGTTCATCCTGAACGCGCTTTGTCTTGGCAAAGCTGCGCGGCAGTTCGCCGGGGCCGAGTATACGTACATCGCTCCGAACAAGTATATGTTTGCGGATTTCGTTGGCCACCGCATTGGCCAGATTGCCGCAGGTGTCTTCATCAGCACCGTGTGCGTGCTCCACACGAACAGCCATGTGATCCAGACCGTCGCGGCGGGTAAGGGAAATCTGGTACTCTGCCGACAGCTCGGGGAATCCTTCGAGTACGGTACCGATCTGGCCGGGATAGATATTGACGCCGCGGAAAATGAACATGTCGTCACTGCGTCCGAGAATCTTGTCGATACGGGGCATGGTGACACCGCATGAACAGGTGCCGGGCAGGATGCGTGTCAGGTCTCGCGTGCGGTAGCGGATGAGCGGGGAGCCTTCCTTTTGCAGGGATGTCACCACCATCTCGCCGACTTCGCCCGGAGCAACCGGTTCCAGCGTTTCGGGATCGAGAATTTCCATGATGTAGAGATCGGACCAGTAGTGGATGCCCTCGTGGGCCATGCATTCCAGGCCAGTACCGGGACCGTACAACTCGGTCATGCCGATGATGTCGAAGGAGTGCTCCAGACCGAGGGCTTCCTCGAACTGTTTGCGCATCTTGGGCGTATGTGTCTCGGCGCCGAAAATGGCTTTCTTGAGCGCGATTTTGTCGGCCAGTCCCTGTTTCTGCACTTCTTCACCCATGAGGAGCGCCATGGAAGCCGTGGAGCAGAGACAGGTGGACTTGAGATCGGTGAGCATCTGGAGCTGAATCTCCAGCAGGCCCGGGCCGACAGGCAGTGCCATGGCGCCGAAGCGCTCGCAGCCGAGCTGGAAACCGGCACCGGCAGTCCATAAGCCATATCCCACACATATCTGGACCCGATCCTCGACAGTCAGTCCGGCCAGCTCGTAACAGCGGGCGAACATATCCTTCCAGAGGTCAATGTCATTTTGCGTGTAGGCAAGAATTTTTCGTTTACCCGTGGTGCCGCTGGAGCCGTGGATGCGTACGACATCGGCTTCGGGTACAGAGAGCAGGGGCATGGGATACCCCTCCTTGAGATGGTTCGCCGTGGTGAACGGGAGCTTGCGGATGTCGTCCAGTGTTTTGATATCTTCCGGACGCACGCCGTGCCTGTCCATGCGTTCGCGGTAGAACGGACTGCCTTTGTATGCGTGTCCGGCAGTCCATTGAAGCCCTGCCAGTTGTTTGGCGGCGATCTGTTCTTCTGTCAGTTGGGGTATGAATCGATGGTCCATCTCTGCTCCTTTTTCGTTGGCGCGGCAGCCCCCTTGTGTCGGCACGTCAAATCCGTTAGCTCTGAAGGGGGTCGCCTACGCGGTATTCATGCAGGAAAACCGCTCAATCTTCAAGTGTGAAGGGCTTTTCATGGACGTATTCCCTTTGTGGGCTTTTTATTTTGGTGCAGCCGTGCTCGGTTTGGAACTGGGCGGACTTTCAACCATCTTCATCCAGCGCTGGATCGACGAACTTCCCATCCTCAAACCATGGCGGTCGCGCTGTCCTGCGTGCGAAACGGAATTGCGCCTGCTGGATACCATCCCGCTGCTTTCGTACCTGCTGCTCAAGGGGCGATGCAGGCACTGCGATGCACGTATCGGCGGCCAGTATATGGTGGTGGAAATTTCCTGTCTGGCGTGGGCGCTGGCTTCTGCGCACCACTTCGGCCCCACCGTGGACTGGGCCGTCTATCTCGTGCTCGGTGTCATGCTGATTACGGGCAGCTTCATCGATTTTGAAACATTTCTGCTTCCCAACCGTATCACTCTCGGTGGGGCGGCTATTGCCTTGGTCGCCTGCTTTTTCCTTGAGGAACCGGGATGGCAGGACGGCATTCTGGGAGCCGTGGTCGGTGCCGGGCTTTTCTGGGTACTCCAGCAGGGGTATCGTCTGTGGCGCAAAAAGGAAGGGATGGGAACCGGTGACGTCAAGCTCATGCTATGCATCGGCGCCATGGTCGGCTTTTCGGGCCTGCCGTTTACCATTCTCGCCGCCTCAGCCGCATCCGTGGTGGGCATGGTCATTTTCATGATGCGTAGTGATGGAGATGGCTTGAAAACCCGGATACCCTTTGGCCCCTTTCTCAGCTTGGGCTGCATGTTGTACCTTCTCTATGGCGAACAGGCCATGCGCTGGTACATGTCCTTGTAGCTTCTATCTTATCCATGAGAAAAGCCGCCCCGGGGGAGGAACGGCTTTAATTGAGAGAAGGCAACACACTGTCGTCTTCCGGGAGGTTAGAGTCCAAGAACCCGACCGTGGATCACTTCCGGCGGCTTGGGCCGGTTTTCCGCCATCGACTTGGGTTCCTGTTTGAGAGGTTCTTTGGCCTTCACCACCAATGGTTTGGGCTTTTGCTTGCGCTTGCGCTTCTTGACGACGGGCTTGGGTGCCGGGGGTGACTTCTTCGGTTCCGTCGACAGCTTTGCCGTCATGACCCGTGGCTTGGGACCGGCTATTTCCTGATGATAAAGATAGGGGATGACCCGGTTGTTTTCTGCGGCTGATTGAGCGTGTGCAATGATCCTGTCCCGTTCTTCCTTGTCCGAGATCACACCGAGCAAAATGATGTCTCCCTGCACGACTTCCACTGTCAGCGATGAACTGGTGACCTGATAGTCGGCGAGCAGTTGTGCTTCGATCTCGGCTGCCGTGGCTTGTTCTTCAAGAAAGTCCGACGCCGCCATATCTTTTTTCAGATACAGTTGGCTGATGACCGCCTTCTTTCCTTCCACCTTTTCCACGCATTCATATATGGTTTTGAGTTGAGCCTGCGATTCGTATTCGCCCACGAGATAGAGCTTACCGAAATATGCGTGGGCTGAAATCAACCTCGGCTCGATGTCCTTATGTTTGTAAAGCTCGGCCTGTGCATGACCGGCGATGATGGCATCCAGCATCTGTTGTTGTGTGGTTCGTTCATCCATGGCCGTTGTGTAGGCAGTCTGCCCATTGCCGATGACCGATGATATATATGCTGGTGCCCCCGGAATGAGCCCGATGCCAAAAGGCACCGCGGCACATCCGGGTAAAAGGAAGACGACGCTTAGTATGAAAATAATGTGTATTTTTCGCATTGATTGCACCTCCTCAACAATGCGGTTGAGGTCTCATCCATTGTAGGTAAAGCAAAAATCCTGCCATACTCCGTCGATCGGGAATTCAATGAATACAGTGGTTTGATTGTTCTGGTGGGTGTATAAAAAAAGAGCGCTGATCCATAAAATATGGATCAGCGCTCTTTTCGAGTGATTTTATCTAGTAAAACTGGATTGTCTAGTAGCGTCCGGATTCTTCAAATAACCATTCCCCCTTATATCCCTTGCAGATATGAATGGTGAATTTGCGAGCGGGTTCTCCGTTGAAGGTTCCGGTGAAGTGAATCGGAGGCGATACATACTCAAACAACTCGCGAGCGAGCTTGGGAGCCTGAGAATTCTGGTGGCGTTTGCGGACCATGATCGCTCCCCACCCTTTTTGTTCTGCACCGGGGCCGGGCCAGATGTCATACTGGTTCATACGGCGGTCGTTGGTCCACAGGCAGTAGGTAATAGGTTGGCCGGGAGTGTAGAAGGCCAACTCCGAAGTGATATCGTATTTGTCGCTGAAGAGGAAAACCTGTTCGGAATTTTCAAATTCGGTTTGGGCGAGGCGGTGCATCTCCTGACCAAGGCTATCCCAGCCTTTGAGTCGGTGCGTGATGTTGAGATTGTCGGGCAGGGGGATGACGGGGGAGACAAATACAACGGCGGTAAACAAAATGGCCGTTCCCGCGAGCAGAGCTCTTCCCCTGTTGGTGCGGTGAGGTTTTTCCCACCAGCGCATAAGGGCTATGCCGCCGACAATGGCCGCGCCCATGAAGGAAACAGCGGTCCAGTTGGCTTCGGTGCGCGCCTTGAGCGACCAGAAAGTGATGGCAAGCCAGAGGGGCCAGAAAAAGAGGGCTGCCTGCAACAGGTGGCGGTACTTTTCGTCAAAGGCGCCAATGGGGCCGATGACAGATTTTTTCACGCTGCGCCAGCCGCCGCAGATGATGAACGGGAACCACCACGGCGCCAACAGGCCGATCTGTGCTCCGAGCATTTCAAGAAATGGAAGGAAGCGAATGGTAAACGGCTTGTCCTTGCCAGTGGAAAGCTTGGCGACATGCTTGAATCCGACCCAGTCGTTCTGCATGTTCCAGATAATGATCGGCAACAGGCCGACAATGGTACCGGCAAGGGAGGCGATGAGGTAACGACCCCAGAACCGCTCGGGCAGTTGGCCGCGGAAGTGGAGCACCAGGGCGTAGAACGTACCCAGCCCCAAAAACGCGATCATCATGTATTTTGCAAGGATGCCAACGGCGATGCACACACCCATGATGATAAACGGCAGGTTGCCGGGGGTGTAGTCGGGCTTGTTCCGTGTGGCGGCGGACAGGGCAAAAAAGGCCACGGTCCAGCAGAAGATGAGCGGATTGTCCGTGGTCATGAGGATGCCGAGGCCATTGAGCAGCGGCAGGGTGGCTGCGATGAGCAGCGCATAGACGGCAAGGCGGTATTCACGCCAAACACGGGAAATACCGATATAGAGCGCCGCCTGAATGCCGGTCATGCCGATGATCGCGCCAAAGCGAACGCCCAACTCAGTGGAGCCGAATACCTGACACCATGTGGTGATGACCCAGGCGATGAGTGGCCCTTTGGAGTAGTAGGAAAGCTGCGGTCGTCGTATCCAGTCCCAGTACTGGGCTTCATCCTGAACCAGATTGAGCTGGCCCGAATCGACGAACCAGTAACGCACGGCAAAGGACAGGGCGATGATCACAAAAGCGATGACATCCAGACGCGGGGTGTATTTTTCGTTGGCAATGCTCATGACGTGGGGATGGGTATATTATATGTAGTACCTTTGGCAAGCGTCGGTTTTCGGCAACACGAAAAAGCAGCCCGACTCCATCGTTACTATTCAGTTGGCAGTATATAGCATGGAATCACCAGACTGCACCAGCGGCGGGTGGGGCCGGGAGTGTGTGTTCAATTTTGGTAGCTGTAAAAAGCCCGGCGTTAACTGGAGCGTTAAGCCAATATATGGACTCATGTTGATGAAAAGCTAAATCATCATAATGTATAAACCGTTAAGAGGATTTCTATGTCCACAAAAAGTTTGCCCAACTCAGAAGTTGTGATCACCTTTTTTGTTGCGGGAATGCCAAGCACCTTGCAAGAAGCTCAATTGTTTGGTCTTACAGCCTGAAAATGACATTCGACAAAATCAATAGCAGTTCATCCTATAAGAGTGTTTATTCCCCATCCTACTCCATAAAAGATAGCCAGAAGAACCGCTTGTAGTGGTATTGCCCCAAAGACACCTTTCCAATAGAGACCACGTTCTTTTGCCGCTACAGCTTTTCCGGGAGGGTAATGCATGCCTAGGAATCCGGCGACGACAGCACCCGGAATCAACACCCAAGGAGTAACATTAAAAAAACCACAGATGGACATTCCAATTAACAACAGCGTTCCTAACATATTTACACCGAATATTTAATGTTCTCAGATAAAAAACAAAAGCATATTGTATTGGCTATGTCCACAGGTCTGATCAAATCAACGGAATTGCATCTTTCACAATGCAGTTATACAAAATGCCCCGAAAATCGGGGCATTGTTTTCTATGATTACACCTATGTTTAAGGCCTAAGCTGTGAACCGGGCTTTCCTTTCAATCAATCACAATCAGTACATCAGTCCGGGCAGGAACAGGATGATCTGCGGGAAGATGAACAGCAGGGCGATGCCGATGATGATGGAGAGCATGAAGGGGAGGATGCCCTTGAATACTTCTTCCAGCGTCACATCGGGCGCTATCTTTTGGCACATGCCGTACACGACATATACATTGATGCCGACCGGTGGCGTGATAACCCCCATTTCCGTGACCAGCACGATGATGATGCCGAACCAGATGGGGTCGTAGCCCATGCTGGTCACTACCGGGAAGAACACCGGGATGGTCAGCATGATCAGGGCCAGCGAATCCATGAAACAGCCGCCGATGAAGTAGATCAGAATGATCGCGCCCATGATGGCGAACGGGGGTAGGTCGAATGCCGAGACCCAGCTCGCGATATCAAAGGGAATCCGGGTCACGGCAAGGAATTTGCCGAATACCACGGCTCCGGCGATGAGCACGAGCACCATGCAGGAGGTTCGCAGGGTTTCATACAGTGAGTTGACGAAACCCTCCCAGCTCAACTGCCGCTTGACGGCCGCCAGCACCAGTACGCCGATGACGCCGATGGAGGCTGCTTCGGTGGGGGTGAACCAGCCGAGGAAAAGACCACCGATGACCAGTGAAAAGATGAGGATGGTATCGATCAGGTTGACCAGCGAGCGGAGCTTTTCCTTCATGGTGAAGGAGTCACCCTTGGGGCCGAGGGCCGGATTAGCCTTGCACTGAAGGTAGATGCCGATGACGAACAATACGGTCAGCAGGATGGCTGGCAGAATACCGGACACGAACAGCGCGCCGATGGACTGCTCGGTGAGTACGCCGTAAATGATCAGGACAACGGAAGGAGGCATGATCATGCCAAGCCCGCCACCGGATGCCACGGAAGCTGCGGACAGCGAGTTGGCGTAGCCGTACCGTTTCATTTCGGGAATGCCGACAGTGGACATGGTCGCTGCCGTGGCCGGACTGGAGCCGCACACCGCACCAAAGGCGGTGCAGGCGGAGACCGTGGCCATGGCGAGGCCGCCACGAATATTGCCGAGAAAGTGGTAGGCCGTGTTGTACAGCCGTTTGGAAATCCCGCTGTTGAATGCGATCTGTCCCATGAGGATGAAAAGCGGAATGGTGGACAACTCATATGAGGCGAATGCGTCATAGATGTTGCGGGACATGAGGTTGAGTCCGCCTTTCCACGAGGTGAGCAGGGAAAAGCCCACGAATCCCACGAGCATCATGACGAACGCCACGGGCATCCGGGTCATGAAAAGCAGGACCATAACGATGATGCCGATGATACCGGCCATTGTCGGGTCCATGCTATCCCTCGCTCTTTTTGAAAAATTTGATCACGTCCACGGCAAGGCAGATCGTGTAAACAAGGAATCCAGCAGCGAGTATGTAGATGACCATGTACTCGGGCAATTCGAGGTTCATGGAAACTTCACCGGTCTCGGCCTGGGAAGCGGCATACAGGAACATGCGCCATGTGAGTATCCCTATGAGGATCAGTGTGGCCGTATTGGTGATGAGTCCGACAGCGGATCGGGTCCTGCGCGAGAGGCGTCGGACAAGAATTTCGACACCGATGTGCGAGCGCTGGGAGTGCGCATACGGCAGGGCAAAACCCACGACGATGATGCCCAGGATCGCTACGATTTCCTCACTGCCGAAAATGGGCTGGTTGAACACGCCGCGCATCAGGACATCTGCCCCGGTGACGAGCGCCATGCCTATCAGGCTGGCTGCGGCGAGATTACGCATGAGCTTTTCAATGCGTTTGAGAACGGTTGGTCTCGTTTCTTCCATGTTCCTTAGCTTCCTTTGTGCATGAAAAAGCAGGACGGGCACATCACCCGTCCTGCTTGGACTGCGGATGATTATTTGATGGTCGACTTGGTGAACTCAAGGATGACGCGTCCCTCAAGCCCTTTGCCGTTGGTTTCTTCAACGTAGTTATCCAGAACCGGTTGGGCTGCTTTGACCCACTTGGCGGATTCTTCGGGAGTCAACTGGACTACCTCGCCACCCTTATCAATAAGGAATTGTCGGCCTTCGACATCGGCAGCGTCCCATGCCTGGGCATGACGGGTTGCCCATTCCTTGTTGATTTCGCGTATGATGGCCTGATGTTCCGGCGCAAGCTCGCCCCATTTGGACTTGTTCATGACAATGAAAAAGACCGTGGTATAGGCAACGTCGAAGTTGTCAGTTCCGAACTTGCAAACCTCGCCCAGTTTGAAGGACTTGTTGGACTCGATGGGGTGCATGGAGCCGTCTACAACACCTTTTTGCAGCAACTGGTAATTCTCGGACATGGATTTGGCCACCGGAGTGCCGCCCAGGGCTTTGACCAGTTTGGCCGAGTTGCCGGTGGAGCGAATCTTGAGACCCTGCATGTCTTCAAGTGTTCTGACACCCTTTTCCGTGGTGAAAAGCAGTCCCGGGCCATGGCCGTGAAAATACATTACTTCCACATCATCCAGTTCCTCGGGAGTGAACTTTTCATACACTGCATTGGCCGTGGTCGTGGCCTGAGCCGCGCTCTTGTATCCAAGAGGAAGGTCCACGGCTGCCATGACCGGGAAGCGCCCGCGGGAATAGGCCAGAACGGAAAAGCCGATGTCGGAAATACCCTCGACAACGCCGTCATAACACTGGGGCGCCTTGGTCAGGGTCTGGCCGGGGTAGAAGTCGATGACCACTTCTCCATTGGTCCGTTTTTCCACTTCCTCGCACCACAGTGCAGCCAGTTTGGCCTGATGGTTTGCGGGCGGGAAAAACGTCGAGTAGGTCAGTCGCGTCTGCGCCGAGCCGGTCGCAGGCAGCGCCATGCAGAGCAAGGCAGCGGCCAGCAGGGTTGTAAAAAGGTTTCTCATCTCTCTCTCCAGAGTTGGCAAAAGGTCCGAGGAGGGAAAGCCCCTCCCTTGTATATCGAAACCGCCCGTTCAAGCGGGGTGAATGGCTATTGGGCCAATTCTTTGAGGATGAAGTTGATGACTTTCTGTCCGTCGATCTTCTTTTTGGCTACATCGCTCTGGTATTCCTTGATGACAGGCAGCGCGGCTTCGACCCAGCGGTCGGCTTCACCTTCTGCCAGAGGTACAAAAGTACCGCCCTTTTGCAGGAAGAACTGCTTGCCTGCTTCATCGGCTGCGTCCCAGGCTTCGCCATGCTTGACGGCCCATTCCTTGTTGATCTCGGTAATGATGCGCTGGGTGTCGGCATCCAGCTCGTTCCATTTGTCCTTGTTCATGACCACGAAGAATGTGGTGGTGTAGGCCACGGGGTAGGACTCGGTGCCGAATTTGACCACTTCGGCCAGCTTCCAGCCCTTGTTGGATTCGATGGGGTGCATGGAGCCATCCACTACACCTTTTTGCAGGGACTGATAGGTGGCGGGCATGGACTGGGCAACAGCCGTGCCGCCCAGTGCGTTGACGAGCTTGGCGGAGTTGCCGGTGGCGCGGATTTTCAGGCCCTGGATGTCTTCGAGTTTTGCAACAGGACGGGGCGTATCGAACAGCAGTCCCGGGCCGTGAGCATGGAAGTACATGGGCTGGACATCACGCAATTCGTGAGGAGAGAACTCGTTGAACACGGCATTGGCAACCGCGGTAGCCTGGGTGCCAGTGGTGTAGCCAAGAGGCAGGTCCACTGCGGCCATGACCGGGAAACGGCCACGGGAGTAGGCCAGGGCGGAAAGGGCGATGTCGGTGATACCGTCGACCGTGCCGTCGTACGCCTGCTTGGCATCGGTCAGGGTGCCGCCGGGGTAGTAGTTGATCTTGATTTTGCCGTTGGTACGGGCTTCCACTTCGCGACACCACTCTTCAGCCAGTTGCGACTGAACATGGGTGGGCGGGAAGAAGTTGGAGTAGCTCAGTGTCATCTCGGCTGCTGCGTGTGAAACGAACGCCAGTGTCACGAGGGCCATTGTGCAGATAACTTTCAGGGATTTCATCATTCTTCAACCTTTGAAATTATGGGTTTCGGCGTATGACGCCGTTCATTGCTTAGTGCCGTTTCGCAGGGCCATCTGGATGGCGTTCTGGCGAACATCCTCGAAGGTGATAACCTCGGTCCCCAGTGTGTGCTGAATGAGGTACCCCTCGAACAGGGCAGTATTCAGCGCACCGAGCTTTTCGGGCGGGAAGTCGGTTTCTACATGGTCGCGAACGAGCTCCGCGAAGATTTCATTGGAAAGGCGGTACACGGACTGGTTCATCAGTTTCCGCAGGTTTTCGTTGGTTGCGGAGTAGATGGTGAACTCAAGAAAAATGGAAGACCAGTTGCGATCATCGACAATGGTTTTCAGGAAATCCCAAATGACGTTCATGGCGTCTTCAAGGTTTTCGGCGTTCCGCACCCGCTTGTGCCGGGATGCGCGGTACCGTTTGAACTTCTGCTCGACAATGGACAGGAAGAGTTCGTCCTTGCTGTTCCAGTGTCGGTAGAAGCTGCCCTTGGCATACCCTGCATGATCGGTGATCTCTGCCACGGATGTTTGCGCAAAACCATTGGTGCCGAACAACTCAAAGGCCGAAGCCATGAGCTCGTTCATGGTTTGAAGGGATTTTTCCTGTTGTTTTTTTGCCATGTTGTCGTCTTTGTCCTGCTGGTTTATCAGCTCTGGTGACTGCTGGTCGCTTTGTGACCAAAGGTCAAAAAATGACCGCTAGTCACTTTTCGTGTTTTTCTGGTAGCAAGCTGATCACGGCAGTGTCAAGAGAGTATTGTATTTCAGAGGTTTTTTAGTGGCTGTCAGCGAAGTGGAATGACAGTCGAGGTCCAGGATTTTCAGCAGATATTGGTAAATATATGCGAAGCCCTGATCCATACTAGTCTTAGGTATTCATAGCTTTTAGGCTGGTAGCTGCAACAGCAGTCCAAATTAATAGATCGATTTCGTCGAAGATGGGAGTGGGATTCCAAAGGGTTGCACCCTTTGGCCGCCGGAGGCGAAATCACTCGACAGTTCCGCCGAAGGCGGTTTCCCCTTCTGTTTTCAATATTTACAGATAACGCACCGGTTGAAGTCTTGTTTTGGGTTGCAATCGAGTTGACCGATGGTTGAATCTGACCATTGTCATCCAACAATCCTCTAAAAAAAACGGCCCGCCGATCAGGTGATCGACGGGCCGTAATGCGTTTTGGATTCAATGACTATTTTTTCCAGTAGGGATGACTGAGGTCTTCAAAGGCGCTCATGGCCGCGATGGACCCTTCACCAATGGCTGTGACAATTTGTTGCAGCCCGCCGGTGATGTCGCCAGCCGCATAAACTCTCGGAATGTTGGTGCGCATGGTGGTGTCCACCTCCACATATCCGTCTTCCTTGATGGTCACACCCATTTCCTTTGCCAGGTCCGTGGTGGGTACCTGTCCGATGGCGATGAAGGCACCGTCCACGGAAAGGTTGGTCATGGTGCCGTCTTTGATATTGCGAAGTTGCAGATTGTTCACGCGCATTTCATCGCCCTGAATCTCTTCGACGACGGTATTCCAGAGAACGGGAATCCCTTCGTGTTCGATGGAATCCTGCAATGATTGTTGGGCGCGGAACGAATCCCGGCGATGGATGATGGTGACATCCACACCAAGGTTCTTCAGGTGGAGGGCATCGGTCAGTGCGGTATTACCGCCGCCGATGATGGCGACCTTCTTGCCCTTGTACAGGTAGCCGTCGCAGGAGGCGCAGTAGTTGATGCCGCGCCCGAAGTAGCGGGTTTCGCCCGGGGCACCAAGCTGGCGGTACACGGCACCGGTGGAAAGGATGATTCCCTTGGTGGTGTATTGGCCGCGATTGGTGGTGATGATCATGGGCTCATCCTTTTCCGGGTCGCCCATTTGGATGGACTCAACACCTTCGCCTTCATGAACAGGGGTGTACTCGCGGGCGTGCTCGCTCATGATATCCATGAGCTGCTTGCCGGGGACATTGGCAAACCCGGGGTAGTTTTCGACCACAGGCGTCAACGCCACCTGACCGCCGACAATGTTCTTCTCAAGAACCACGGCCGTCAATCCGGCTCGGATGGCGTATATCCCGGCCGTCAGTCCGGCGGGTCCGGCTCCGATGATCACGAGATCCACTTCACCCGGTTCAATGTTCCCGTACTGGGATGGGATATGTTTGCCGTCCATGCCG
>MDTD01195676.1_pt1 | contig 49884 bp, 44 predicted proteins | sample 811221 | NCBI WGS metagenome assembly MDTD01 (sample SAMN05326646, study PRJNA326480) | marine metagenome | isolation source: seawater | place: Pacific Ocean: South West | collected 2011 | reverse complement strand
TGAGACCGGGGTGGACAACCTTCTGGTCTTCACCGAAGACTACCGGATTTCAGGTGCGACCCTCCAGGAAGACATGTTTTTCCACGTGGATTCAGGCAAGCTTGGGTCAGTGCTGGATCATCTGAAGCAGGGGGTGACCATTGAAGGCAACGAGCTGCCGGAGAAGCTGGACTTTACCGTGGGCTCCGGCGTTGAAACGCCCTGGGGCAGGAACATGCCCAAACGGGGTATGGAGGAGATGGAGGATATGATCAATGTGGGTGCGGGCTATTTTCTGACCACCCCCATCTTTGATGTGGATCAATTCGAAAAGTTCATGAAGCAGGTCAACCCCTTCAGGGTGCCTGTCATCGCCGAGGTGATGATCCTGAGAACCGCCGGCATGGGTAAATTTTTGAACCGTCATTTTAAATCCGGACTGGTGCCAGAATGGGTGATCCAGAAACTGATGACAGCACCGGATAAACAAAAGGCAAGTATCGAGCTGTTTGCAGATACGGTGGCAAGTTTAAAGGACATCTGCCAGGGGGTGCACATCATCACCATCGGCGGAGAAGACAAACTGGCCGACTATCTGAACGCGGCTAAACTAAGGTAAACCAAGGATGCCGGGAATTGCGCTTAGGCGAACCTTCGGATACGGCTTACACGCGTAACTCATTCTGGAACAATTCTGATCTGATCTGCTCTCTTTTTGACCTGATTTAATCTCAATAAAAGACAATTCGTTGCGGCAACCGTGAAGGAGACACTTTTATGGTTGAGGCAATCAAAATCGACAGGCTGGACGTCGAACTCAAAGACGAGGTCCTGGACAAGATACCGGATGCGAACTTCGATCTCTGTCTGACCTGCGGCACGTGTACGGGGGGATGCCCCGCCACCGAGCAGTTCGGAATGGATCCCAGAAAGCTGATTCGCATGCTCAACTTCGGGATGGATGATGAAATCATCAAATCCGACTGGAAATGGGTCTGCTCCATGTGCGGCCGCTGTCAACTGGCCTGCCCCATGAACATCAACATCCCCAAACTCATCTTCAACATCAGAAATAAAGTTCCCAGAGATAAACGGCCCAGGGGTATTTTGGGCTCCTGTGACCAGCACATCAGGACGGGCAGCGCCATGGGCGCAGCCAAGGAAGATTTTGAATTCACCGTTCTGGACGTGGCCGAGGAAATCCGCGAAGACCACGCAGGGTTTGAAGACCTGGAAGTCACCGTGGACCGGGTCGGTGCCCAAATGGTGCTCAACCAGAACTCCAGGGAACCGGTTACCGAGCCCGAGGAAATGGGACCCCTGTGGAAGGTACTTCACACCGTGGGTGCCGACTGGACTTATCCGTCCGTCATGTGGGCCGGAGAAAATTACTGCATGTTCCTGGCCGACGATGAAGGCTGGAAATATATCATCGAGGAGTTTGTCCTTCACGTGGACAATAACCTGAAAAGTCCCCTGGTGGTCAACACCGAGTGAGGGCACTCATACTTCGCGATCCTGGAAGGATTGCGCAAATTCAACATCCCTCACAAGTTCGAACTCATCACCATTATCGAGCTTTACGCCCAGTGGATCAGGGAGGGCAAACTGAAGGTCAACAGTGACTGGAATAAGGAAATAGGTGCCAAGTTCACGGTTCAGGATCCCTGCAATATCGCCCGGAAGAGCGGCTCCAACAAGATCGTTGATGATCTTCGGTTTGTGGTCAAAACCGTGGTGGGCGAGGAAAACTTCATCGACACCGTGCCCAACCGCATCAACAATTTTTGCTGCGGCGGTGGCGGCGGCGCGCTCCAGGCAGGTTTCCCGGAACAGCGCCGGGCATACGGCAAAATTAAGTACGATCAGATCATGGCAACCGGTGCGGATTACGTGATCGCGCCCTGCCATAACTGTCACGGCCAGATCGAGGATATCGGTCATCACTATGGCGGCAATTACCACGTGGTCCATCTCTGGACCATCCTTTGTCTTGCCATGGGATGTCTGGCAGATACGGAACGTACCTATCTCGGGCCTGACCTGGCCGAGGTCGGTTTATAACAAGGAGGGATGCAATGGCAAAAAACGGTAACGGGTCGGTAATGGTTGTCGGTGCCGGCATTGCCGGTATCCAGGCATCCCTGGATCTGGCGGATTCAGGATATCTGGTATACCTGGTGGACAAAAATACGGCCATCGGCGGAACCATGGCCCAACTGGATAAAACCTTTCCCACAAACGACTGCTCCATGTGTATTATTTCCCCCAAGCTGGTGGAGGCAGGAAGGCATCTGAACATCGAGCTGCTCACCATGTCGCAGATCGAAAGTGTGGACGGAGAGGAAGGGGATTTCACGGTGAAAGTCCGGGAAAACCCAAGATTCATAGATACGGAAAAATGTACGGCCTGCGGTGAATGCTCAAATGTCTGCCCGGTGGAACTGCCCAGCCAGTTCGATGAGGAGTTGCGGGACAGAAAAGCGGCCTTCAAACTCTATCCCCAGGCCATGCCCAGCGCCTATTCCATCGAGAAAAAAGACAAGGCCCCCTGCCGGCTGACGTGTCCGGCCGGACTCAACGTCCAGGGCTACGTCCAGATGGTGAAAGAGGGTAAGTTCAAGGAGTCCCTTGAAATCATCATGGAGCAGCTGCCGCTGCCGGGTGTTCTCGGCAGGGTCTGCCCCCATGAATGCGAGGACGCCTGCCGCAGATGCCAGGTGGATCAGCCCGTGGCCATCCGTGATCTGAAACGGCTGGCGGCGGACAACTTCGACCCCAGGGAGGTCGCAATACCCTGCGCGGAAAAAATCGGCAAGAAAGTGGCTGTCATCGGCTCGGGCCCCGCAGGGCTCTCTGCCGCCTACCACCTGGCCCGCCAGGGGGTGGACGCCACCATCTTCGAGGCGTTGCCAAAAGCCGGCGGTATGCTCAGGGTCGGTATTCCGGACCATCGGCTGCCACCGGAAGTCCTGGATAAAGACATCGAGGTGGTCACCAACCTCGGAGTGGATATTCAATTCAACACCCGTTTGGGCAAGGATTTTACCGTAGACAGCCTTCTGGCCGACGGATTTGAGGCTGTTTTCCTCGGGTTGGGTGCCCACAAGGGCATTGAGCTGGGGATCCCCGGAGAGGATCTTTCCGGCGTTCGCCAGGGGGTGAAATTTTTGAAAGAACTCAACCTTAAAGGCGCCACCGAAGTGGGAAAAAAGGTGGGGATTGTCGGCGGCGGCAATGTCGCCATTGACGTGGCAAGGTCCGCCGTGCGTCTGGGAGCCGAAGAAGTGACCATCCTATACCGCCGGACCCGCAAGGAAATGCCGGCCTGGGAGGAGGAGATCTGCGCGGCCGAAGACGAAGGGGTTAAAATTACCTATCTTGCGGCACCCCAGGAGATTCTCGAAGACGACGGCCGGGTTTGCGGCGTGCGGGTGATCAAAATGGAACTGGGGGAACCCGATGCCTCGGGGCGTCGGCGTCCAGTCCCGGTCCCGGGCTCCGAATACGACATCGAGATAGACCAGCTTATCCCTGCCATCGGACAGCGGCCGGACATCTCGGTTCTCGAAGACCTGGCAGATATTAAAATCACCCGGTGGGATACCACCGAGGTCAACCCCCTGACCCTGGAAACCGACCGGCCCGGCGTATTTGCCGGCGGCGATCTCCAGACAGGGCCTGGTGTGGCCATTTCCGCCATTGCCGCCGGTATGGAGGCCGCCGAGTCTATCACCCGCTATCTCAAGGGTGAGGACATGGAAACGGGCAGGGAACTGCCGGTGGTGGAAGAACCTGTGTACCGGCCGGTGGAAGAGAGCTGGCCCATTGAAAACCGCTATAAGATGCCGGAACTGCCTGTGGCGGAACGGGCCGGCAATTTCAGCGAGGTGGAACTGGGCTATGCCGTGGAAGAGGGGCAAAAGGAAGCGGCCCGCTGTATCAACTGCGGATACTGCTCCGAGTGTATGCAGTGTGTGGACGCCTGTCTGGCCGATGCGGTCAGTCATAACATGCTGGGCAAGGTCCACGATATCAACGTGGGTGCCATTATTATGGCCCCTGGCTTTGCCCCCTTTGAGCCGGAAAAGCTGGTGACGTATTGTTACGGCCACAGTCCCAATATCATGACCTCCTTGGAGTTCGAGCGGGTGCTCTCGGCTTCCGGTCCCTATGCCGGCCACCTGGTCCGGCCTTCGGACAACAAGGAACCCAAGAAGATTGCCTGGCTCCAGTGTGTGGGCTCCAGGGACATCAACAAAGGTGACAATGCCTACTGCTCAGGTGTCTGCTGCATGTATGCCAACAAGCAGGCGGTCATTGCCAAGGAGCATGCGGACTACGATCTGGACTGTGCCATATTCTTCATGGATATGAGAACCCACGGCAAAGAGTTCGACAAGTACAACATCCGGGCCCAGGATGACAACGGGGTCCGCTTTGTCAGATCCCGCATCCACTCGGTATTCCCGGAACCCGGGGATAAGTACCGTCTGGTGTACTCCTCCGAGGCCGGAAGCACCGTGGAAGAGATCTTCGACATGGTGGTCCTTTCCATCGGCCTGGCCCCCAACAAGGACGCCCAGATGCTGGCGGACAAGATGGGGATAGAGCTGAACAGCCACGGGTTTGCCGACACCGGAAACCTCCAGCCCGTGACCACCAGCCGGAAGGGGATTTACGTCTGCGGTACCTTCCAGGAACCCAAGGACATCCCCGGTTCTGTCATGGAAGCCTCGGCCGCAGCCGCCACGGCTGTGATGAACATGAAAGATGCCCGCTGGTCACGAACCCGTACCAAGGAATTGCCGCCGGAAAGGGATTTTTCCGGCATGGCCCCCAGGATCGGGGTGTTTGTCTGCAACTGCGGCATCAACATCGGCGGGGTGGCGGATGTCCCGGCGGTCCGGGATTATGCCAAGACACTGCCTTACGTGGTCCATGTGGAGGACAATCTTTTCACCTGTTCCCAGGATTCCCAGGATCATATGAAAGAGGTCATCCAGGAAAACGATATCAACCGGGTGGTGGTGGCATCCTGCTCACCGCGGACCCATGAACCCCTGTTCCAGGAAACCATCCGGGATGCCGGCCTGAACAAGTATCTCTTTGAGATGGCCAATATCAGGGATCAGAATACCTGGGTCCACATGAACGAACCGGAAAAGGCCACGGAAAAGGCCAAAGACCTGGTCCGCATGGCTGTAGCCAAGGCGGCTTTTGTGGAGCCGTTGCACCAGGTGGATCTGCCCATCAAGAAGTCGTTGCTTATCGTTGGTGGCGGTGTCTCCGGCATGGAAGCGGCGCTGAACGCGGCTTCCCAGGGAGTGGATGTCCATCTGGTGGAAAAGGCACCGGTGCTGGGCGGCATTGCTAACCATCTTAACTCCACATGGAAGGGGGAACCCATCCGGGACTATCTGGCGCATATGATCGACGCCACACGCTCTTCGGATGCCATTACCGTTCATATGGAATCAGAGGTGACGGGCACCACAGGTTCCATGGGTAACTTCATCACCACCGTTGCCCCGATTAATAAGGGAGGCGGAAATGAATTTTCCATTGAACACGGTGCCGCCATCATCGCCACGGGCGGCATGGAGTTTAAACCCGAAGAGTATATGTACGGTGATCATCCGGATGTCCTTACCCACCTGGATATGGACGCGGCTTTCCGGGAAGAAGACCCGCGGGTGGAGGCGGCCAAAAAAATTGTCTTCGTCCAGTGTGTGGGTTCCCGGAACGAGCAGAATCCATACTGTTCCAAGGTCTGCTGTACCCACAGCCTGAAGTCGGCGATCGCCCTCAAGGAGATGGACCCCCGCAAACGGGTTTATGTGGTGTACAGGGATATAAGGTCCTACGGGTTCCGTGAGGATCTTTACCAGAAGGCCCGCAGCTTAGGTGTTCTTTTTATTCGGTACGACCTGGAGAAGATGCCGGAATTGAAACTGGACGCTGAAGGCAACCTGGCCTTTACGGTCCTGGACCATGTCCTCCAGATTCCGGTGCTTATCAATCCGGATCTGGTGGTGCTGGCCACAGGGATTGCCCCGGGAGACAACAAGTCTCTGTTCGAGAAGTTCAAGATTCCGGTCAATGCCGAAGGCTTCCTGGTGGAGGCCCACGCCAAGCTGCGGCCGGTGGATTTCGCCTCGGACGGCCTTTTTGTGGCAGGGCTGGCCCATTATCCCAAACCCCTGGAGGAAAGTATTGCCCAGTCAAGGGCGGCAGTGGCCCGGGCCATGACCATCCTCTCCAGGGATTCCCTCAAGGTCGGGGGCGTGGTGGCGGATGTCACCAAGGAGAAGTGTGCGGTCTGCCTGACCTGCGTTCGGACCTGCCCTTACTCCATCCCCTTCATCCACGAGGATGGCTATGCCAAGATCGATGCCAGCGAGTGCCACGGATGCGGTGCCTGTGTGGCGGAATGTCCGGGCAAGGCCATAAAACTGAACCATTTTACAGACCAGCAGCTGATTGCCAAAACCGATGCCCTGTTTCAAGACGGTGCAGAAGAAGAGGCGGAAGGCGGCATCATGAAACCCGATAAACAGGAGGAAGTAAGCTATGACGGTAGGATTTGAACCGAAAGTAGTCGCATTCTGCTGCCAGTACTGAGCGTACGCAGCAGGGGACCTGGCAGGTTCCATGAGACTTTCCTATCCTGCGGACATCAAGGTGATCCAGGTGCCGTGTACCGGCAGGGTGGACATCATCCATCTGCTCAACGCCATCGAAGACGGTGCTGACGGGGTGTATGTCGCCGGCTGCCTCGAAGGGGAGTGCCATTACCGGGAAGGCAATCTCAAGGCCAGAAGAAAGGTGACCTATGTGAAAAAGGTGCTCACCGATCTTGGAATCGAGCCCGAACGGGTGGAGATGTACAACCTCTCCTCGGCCCAGGGCGCACGGTTTGCAGAGATTGCCAACGAGATGGCGGAAAAAATAAAGACTCTCGGTCCAACGCCCCTGGCAAAGGATTCCGCAGCATAACAGATACGAATGATTCAGGACCGGCCGGAAACGTTTTTGGCCGGTCTCGAACCCCAAAAATCTGAACCCAAATAAACGGAAGGTGACCTATGATAGTTGCTGATCGTAAACCCATAGAAGAACTTTTAGGGATGGTGGAAGACTGTAAAAAGATCCTTGTGGTCGGGTGCAAGGGCTGCGTGACGGTCTGTAATGTCGGCGGCCTCAAAGAGGTCGAAGTTCTGGCCGCCACCATGAAAATCGCAAGGAAGAAAGCGGGGAATCCCCTGGAGATTGCCGAGCATGTACTGGAACGCCAGTGCGACCGGGAATACGTCTCCCAGCTGGGTGAAGAAGTGAACGACTATGACGCCGTTCTCTCCATGGCCTGCGGTGTCGGCCCCCAGTTCCTCTCTGAAATGTACAAGGAGCAGTCCTTTTTCCCGGCGGTGAACACCACCTTTTTCGGAGGGGCCACCCAGCACGGTGTCTGGGAGGAGCGTTGTGCCGGCTGTGGCACCTGCGGCATCCACATGTTCGGCGGGTTATGCCCCATTGCCCGCTGTGCCAAAAGCCTTCTCCACGGCCCCTGCGGCGGCTCATCCAACGGGATTTGCGAGGTGAACAAGGAAACCGAGTGCATCTGGGATTCCATCGTCAAGAAAAAGATGGAGGCAGGCCAGTTGGAAGATCTCCTTGGGGTGAAAAACTTCAAGAGCTGGAAAACGGCAAGGGACGGCGGACCGAGACGGTCCATCAGGGAAGAACTGGTACAGGGGAACATATAAGGAGGTGATGAGATGAGTGAGTTAAAATCAGGCAGTAACCTTGAAAAAGTACTTGCGGCCGGCCACTTCGCCTTCACCGGGGAATGCGGCCCCCCCAAAGGCGCCAATGTTGAACACCTTGTGGAAAAGTTCCAGCACCTCAAGGGGAATGTGGACTGCGTCAACATGACTGACAACCAGACCGCCGTGGTCCGGATGTCCTCCATGGCCGGTTCCGCCCTCATGGTGAACGAAGGTCTGGAGCCCAATTTCCAGATGGTCTGCCGGGACCGGAACCGCCTGGCCATGATGTCCGATATCCTGGGGGCCTATGCCCTGGGGGTGCGGAACATGCTCTGCCTTTCCGGAGATCATCAGACCTTTGGCAACCACCCGGAGGCCAAGAACGTCCACTGCATCGATTCCATGCAGCTCATCGCCATGGTCAAAAAGATGCGGGACGAGGGCAAGTTCCTCAATGACGAAGACATTGATGTCCCGCCCAAGATGTTCATCGGTGCGGCCTGCAATCCCTTTGCAGACCCCTATGAGTTCCGCCCCTACCGCCTGGCCAACAAGATTGAGGCAGGTGCGGACTTCATCCAGACCCAGTGCATCTTCAACATGGAAAAATTCCGGGACTTCATGTCAAAAGTGGTGGACATGGGCCTTCATGAGAAGTGCTATATCCTGGCCGGCGTCACCCCCATGAAGAATGCGGGTATGGCCAATTTCATGAAGAAGTTTGTCCCGGGCATGGATATTCCGGATGAACTCATCAAACGCCTCAAAGGCGTGGAGAAAAAAGACCAGGCCGAAGAGGGCATCAAATTCGCCCTGGAGCAGGTGGAGGAGTTCAAGGAGATGGAAGGGGTGGCCGGCGTCCATATGATGGCCATCGAGTGGGAGCACAAGGTGCCCGAGATCGCGGAGCGGGCCGGTGTCCTGCCCCGGCCGGTGATTGATTAAATGATAGAATTTACACTATCTTGAAAACATAGACGCCCGGAGTCCTTGTCTCCGGGCGTTTTTATTTGAAAATATAATCCAGGCGGAAGGTTGCCCGTTGCGGATGTATGGAACATTTTTCCTGGGTCCGGGCCGCTCATGCGGGGGGCATAACCGTCCGGTTACCAGTTCATAAACGTCTTCCAGACACCGAAAGGCTCCCAGATTTCCCTGACATCCCACTTTACTGATTCCGGATTTTCCTTGAGAATCGCAGTGCGATACCTGTAAATAAAGGCTGATGCCCTGCCGTTGGCAGCGCAGTGAACCCATATCTTTTCATCCTGCAGCCGGTTCATCTGTGCTGCAAAGGTATTGAAGTTGTCATCCGTGGGCCTGAAAAAGGCCACGGGGATATGGATGTAATTCATGCCCAGGGATGTCACAAGGTCCGCCTCCCCGTCCAGGGCATTTTCAATGCCCTGGGGCAGAAGGTTGATAACGGTGGTGAAGCCTGCATCCCGGATGGCACAGAACTGCCGGGCTGTGGGCTGGCCCGAGGTGGACAGGGTCTCGCTGATGGGCAGGTAGTTGTATATGTCCTCCAGGTTTTCCCCGCTGAATTTAAGGGGGCTGTTTTTTTCAATGAGGGTGAGCAGAAATCCCCAGGTTGTTTTCAATGTGTTCAGCATATATGATGTCTCTGTATTTAAAGTGATTGTGTAACCTTTCGTATGAAAATACAACCCCGGTAACAGCCGGGCAAGCCACAATCAGGGCCTTGTGTTCAAGGTGGGACAATCCTGTGGAATTGTCCCGGAAAGGAAAGGGATGAAAATTTACGCCAGGGGAGAGCGCCAGTCTGAACGAACGAAGGGGGCTTTGCACCTCGCCTTCACGGAACTGCTCAAGGAAAAGGCCTATACGGACATTTCTGTCGGGGATATCATCGCGCGGGGGAATACTGGCAGGAGTACCTTTTACAGGTATTTCAGCAGCAAGGCTTATCTGCTGGTATCCCTCCATGAAAAGCGGTTTGACAGATTACTGGCGCAGCTTGCATCCCGGTCGGCGTGGCTCTCGGATGATCCGCCTGAGGCCTTTGCATCGTTTCTATGCATGTTCCGGGATATGGGCGGTCCTGACGTCTCCCTTGCCCATATGCTGGGCAGCGACCTGGACTATGTCCTGCATCACATCAACCGGCTGTTGTCCGAAAAGGTGGAAAATGCCCTGGGCAATGCCTTTGCCGGAGAAGCGCCGACCATTGCCCTGGATATCCTGGCTAGGTCCGTGGCAGGGGCCTGGTGCTGGGTGGTATTTTCCTGGCTGAAGCGGGACATCCGGCAGTCCCCGCAGGACCTGGCGGCGGCGGTTCAGCGACTGTCACGGGCCGCTGTGGGTGATGCATATGGTTTACGGGACTTAATCGACTAAATTTCAAGATCACAACACAAGACACTGTCCCCTGACGGACAGGTGAATTTCATGGACAGGGTGACGCACATGTGGGCGCCTGCAATGGAAAGATAGGGGCGGGTCACCTGGAGCTGGTCCGGATGGTAAATGGCCCGTTTCAGATAGTGGCGGCGGAACCAGTCCGCGCTGTTTGCATCTTCAAGGGGCCTGAACCGCTTGTCGTTTTCCGCCTTGTAATCGTCTGCCACCAGGGTGTGGCCGATCTGAATCCCGTCCGTTCCGATCCGGTAACAGCGCACCGCCTCTCTGGCAGACAGCAGTTTGCTGCAGGCCTGGTCCAAAGGCGCACCTTCTTTCAGCAAGTTGACGGTGCCGGCAAACAGGGTGCGGTACGTTTGAATATCACGCCTGAATTTCGCCTCGCTGAGGCTGGATTCTGTTTTATAGTCCGCAAGGAGAGAATCGAAGCCGTTAAAGTCCGCAGGCGGTGTGTCAAGGGTGGTAAATGGCTTGCCGAAAAAGTAGCCCTGGACAAAATCCACGTCACTTTCAATGGCCATCATGGCCTGCTCTCTGGTTTCAATCCCCTCCATCAGTACCAGGGAACCCGCCTGGTGGAGCAGGGTGACGATGCCTGGAAGAATATGCCGGATTCTGGCGCTGTGCCCTGATTTGACCATAAAAGAGCGGTCCAGTTTAACGATATCCGGCTGCAGCGTCCAGATGCGGTCGAAGTTGGAGTGGCCTGCGCCAAAATCGTCAATAGCGATCAAACACCCCAGTTCCTTATAATAAGCAATGGTTTCCAAAAGCCGTGCATTATCCTCGATGGGATGTTCCACCACCTCAACAACGATACGGTGGGCCGGGAACTCATGAAATTCCAGAAGTTCTTTGAAATAGGAGCCATAATCTCTCCCGGTGCAGATGGTCGTGGTGGATACGTTGAGAAAGAGCCAGTTGATGGGGGTATCGATCATTTGAAAATTATGAATATGGATGAACCGGCATAGCCTGTCCAGATGGATGATTTCGGTGGCCGAACGGTCCTGGTCAAAGAGGGTTGCCGGGGACACCGGGGTGCCGTTGGCATTATTGACCCGGGCCAGGGCTTCATGCCCTACAATTCTTTTGTGGGCCAGGCTGTATATGGGTTGGAGGGCTGTTTTCAGGGAAAGTGCGTTAAAATGTCCGGTTATATAAGGGGGGCATTTTTCCACCCATTGCCGGATAAAGGGCAGGTCCATCTTCAGTGTATGTTTCATGTTCCGTATCAATCGTTTCAGGTTTCCAGGGTTCTGGTTTCTATGTAAGCGTCCTTAAGGAATTAAATGCAAATTATACACCGGGATGAAAACCACTGATAATGAAGGGTGATACGGGTGTGAAATTACATTTGTGTGGCTTTTGCTGGTGGATACACATTCAAAAATGTAATAAATCGGGTGTTGTTTTGTTTCTGGATGGGAGATACCCTTTGTTTTCAGTGAGTTCCTTGTGTGGCATTCAACTTGCCTTGTTCCAATATCAAAGTTTATTGTTGACCGCGGATAAAGGAGGTATTGGATGATATTCGGATTTATGAAGAACCGGCTCTCAGCGTCAGAAACGGACCCGGTGGGTGACATCGGGGAAATGATTGAACATACCTGGGATCTGACTCTGGCCCATCCGGTGGAAGATAAGGGGGCCGTGTCAAGGGCTGTCGGGGTATTCAATACCCTGTTCGCCAAACTCAACCGCACCGTCACAGCGATCCTGAGAAATGTAGTGGCATTGGCTGCCCTGGCCCCTGAGTTGAAAGATTTTTCAAAGGCTTTTCAGGGGTTGGCCAGGGAGCAGGCGGCCAACGTAGCGGATATTGCGGCGGCCGGGGACAGAATCACCCGTGGGATTGAGGACATTTCAACCAGTACGGCGGAGCTGAACCGGGACTTTGCAAAGATAAAAGGGGATGTGGAAACCGCCTTGAACCAGGGGGATCAAAGCATGGCGGGATTCAAGGAAATAAAGGCCCAGGTGGGTATTCTTGTGGATACCATTGGGGTACTCCGGGAAAATTCAGCCTCCATCGGTTCCATTTCCGATACCATAAATGCCATATCCGATGAGACGAACATTCTCTCCTTGAACGCCCGGATCGAGGCGGCCCGTGGTCAGAGCGACGGTAAAGGCTTCAAAGTGATTGCCGAGGAAGTGGGGCATCTGGCAAAGCAGTCCAAAGCGGCCACGAACGATATCCGGGAGCGCCTGGAGTTGCTGGGGGAAAAAATCTCCCAAACCGTGGCAGCCGTGGAAACCGTTGAGAAAAATGTTTCTGCCTGTGAGCGTCAGATCCTGGATTCCAACGCGGCCCTGGGCCATGTCCGCTCCCAGTTTTCAGTGCTATCTGAAGGCCTGGACAGGATCGGCAGCGCCACGGAACAGCAGGCGGAGGATGTGAAATGGGTGGCGGTGAATATCGGGGATATTGAAAATTCCGCCGGACAGCAGACCCGTGAAGTGGATACCATCCTTGCCATTGCGGATCGGGTGAATTTAGCCTGTGACGGCATGGTGATGGATGCCGGTGTTTTCCATCTGTCCGGACATGGCAGGGCCCGGGAGGCTGCAAGGGAGATGGCCGGGGATGCCGATCTTGTTGCCGGTACCCGTGAGGTGCGGGAGAGAACATTGTTGGCATATATGGAGCGGTTTTCCTTTATTGAACTGGCGTATATAACGGATGCCGGCGGCAAACAGGTCACATCCAATATCTATGCAACGGCCCTGGCAGAAAAAGAGGGACTCACCAGGGGGCTGGGCAGTGACTGGACCTCCAAAGAGTGGTTCATGAAAGCTGTGGAAAACCCGGAACCTTTTGTGTCAAAGGTATACAGGTCATCTGCCACCCGGGAGTTTTGTTTTACGGTGTCTTTGCCTCTGCGAAGCACCGGTGGCAGAATCGAAGGGGTTCTGGGGATTGATGTTAATTTCAGGGACATGTTGGATATTTAGGCGGGAAAACGATTCCGGATATTTTGTTGGCCGGAGGCTTGGAAATACAAATTAATGGCTATACGGCGTCCTGATGGGTGGTTTTAGGACGCCGCACGCCTGTTCCGGGGCCGTGATGCCCCGGAATACAGAAATATATGGATGGGCAGGAAAAAACTGCCTGCAACGGCATGTCATTATCCGACTTTCAGATTGATGTTATGGGCTTCCATGGTCGTGGTGACGGCACGGTTCATCTCATCCAGGTTCAGATTTGATACATATTTGCCGTTCGCTTCAGAAATTTCAACACCGTCGATACTTTTACGGGTCAGTTTCAGCAGTACACTCAAGCCAAAGGTTTTTTTCACTTCAAAGGGTCTGTCATTGGTATTCATAGCTGTCTTCCTCATGTTTCGTTCCGGCCGGGCCGGATCTGTTTAACTTACGGAATTAAAATGCAATCCATGTGCCATGATTTTGAAATCCCTAGTTATGAATCTTCCCTCACCTGTATCGCCCTTATTGTGGGGCGGATAAAAGAAAATGATTTTTTTCCCGCCCTGATTTCCCGCCGCTAACCGTCAGGATTCCGGCAGAACCCTGACGGCAAAATTTACAATATTGTATTAAAATGAGAGATCTCTTTGCTGCCACTGGCAAAAAGACAGCCGTTCCGACTATCCGGCGGTCTCATTGCGATTTCGCCCGTGATGGCGTGGGTAGTATTCATTTTTCGTGAAACGTATGATTCAATATAGAGGAAGGTGCGGGCTTTGACAATCTGAAACTCAATAATTTGACGTCATCTGCGATATACAGGATCAAGGGGATCATGATCAGGGTAACCGGCGTGGCGATTAATTCGCCGAAGGCCAGGGAAATGGCTGCCGGGATAAGGTATTGGGCGTTTTCACTGGTTTCGGACATCAGGGGTAAAAGGCCGCTCACCGTGGTGGCAGTGGTAAGAAACACCGCACGAAACCGGGAGGTGCCCGCAGCGACAAGGGCCTGGGGGACGGGCATCCCTTCCGTCCTAAGATCGTTAAACCGGGTGAGCATTACAAGGCTGTCGTTCACCACGACACCGGCCACCCCCAGCATCCCGAAGAAAGACAGGATACTTAAGGGATAGTCCATAATACGGTGCCCGAAGGCTGCTCCCACAAATCCGAATGGAATCACCGACATGATAACCAGGGGCTGCCAATAGGACTTCAACGGGATGGCCAGCAGGGCGTAAATGGCCAGGCAGATGAATATCAGGGCCTTGATCATTCCGGATTTAATGCCGGCGATGTCTTCCAGTTCCCCGCCCTCGGTGACGGAGAGCTCCGGATAGCGTGCGGCAAGCTCCGGCATTATCGTGTTTTCGAAAGTTGCCATGACTTCTGTGGGACTGTTAAGCGTTTTGTCTATGGCCGCCCCCACAGTCGCGGTGCGCCGCCGGTTTTTACGGTGCACGGCACCCGGGGCGGTTTCCGTTCTGATTTCGGCCACGGCCGGCAGGGGTACCCGTTGGCCCTGGGGTGTCCGGATCCTGGCATTCATCAGGTCTCCCATGGTGCGGCGGACCTCTTGCCTGTACTTGACGAATACTTTTACCTCGCTGCCCCGCCGCAGGAACCGCTGGACTTCAAGGCCGCCGAAGGCATCCCCGATCTGGCCGGCCAGATCGGAAATGGTCAGTCCCAGGTGCCGGGCATAGGGTTTGAGGATCAGGCGGATCTGGGGCATGCCCGTATCCAGGTCAGAGTGAATGTCTTTTACACCGCCAATGTCGGCAAGGGCCTCCATTATTTCATTTACCGCACCGGACAGCAGGGGCTGGTCTCGGACGGAGACGTCCAGTTCAAAACCGCCGGCCGTATCAAATGTGCCGCTGAAGGTCAGTTTTCTTACCCCTTCCAGTTCACCGGTTTTTTCGCGCCAGCGATTCAAGGTCTCCATGGTATCCATCTGCCGGACCGCCTCGGGCTGGAGTTCCGCCCAGATCTCCACGGTTGCGGCATCTTCCAGGGCAGACATGATCTTTGCGATGGGCGGCAGGACATCCGTGCCGACAGAGGCCCCTGCCTCCCGGTTGACAGACAGGGCGGCATCTTCGATGATATCCAGGTTTTTCCGGGTCAGGTGCATGGGGCTGCCTTTGATCATTTCCATGTTCACGGTGATGAACTGCCCGGGAACCTCCGGGAAAAATACGGTACGGATCTCATTGGTGTAAATCATGCCCATGGCGGTGATTGCCAGAGCGGTCAGCGCCACAAGACTGGCATATCGATGGGCCAGGGCGATTCGCAGAACCTGTGTGTATATTTTGCGGTTGGCATGGTCAAGGCCTTTTCGGGCCGTGCGCTGCACGTTTCCCCATATCCGGGCGGCAAAATTGGATTTTCGAGTGTTGGGTGCGGTCAGGGGTATGCTGGTAAGGTGTGCGGGCAGAATCAGCTTGCTCTCCAGAAGCGATACGAAAAGCGACGTGATGACCACCACGGAAAACCCGGCAAATATGCGGGCCAGGTCGTTGTCGATGAGGAGCAGGGGGTAAAAGGCCGCCATGGTGGTGGCGCATCCGAAAATAGTGGCCGTGGACACCTTGCCCACCCCGGCCAGGGTGCCGGCCACAGGATCAGGTGTCTTCTGCCGTTCTTCGAATACGCTTTCCCCGACAACAACCGCATCGTCCACCAGGATACCCAGGACTATGATCAAGCCGAAGGTGGTGATATCGTTCAGCGAGTGGTCCAGAAATCCCGGGCCCATCAGGGTCAAGGCACCGCAAACGGAGATAGGGATGCCCATGGCCACCCAAAAGGCCAGGCGAAGGTTGAGGAACAGGGCCAGGAGCACGAATACGATGGCAAGTCCCTGGATGGCATTAGTCACCAGCAGGTTCAGTCGGGAGGTCATGTAGATGCTGGATTCCCCCCATATGTCCACCTGGAGACCTGCGGGCAGGTCCGGCCGGATACGCTTTACGACCCGGTGGGCAGCCTCGCTGACTTCCAGCAGATGTCCCTTTTTGCTGGTGAATATCATCATGCCCACAGAGGGTTTTCCCTGGTAGCGTGCAAAAAAATCGTATTCTCCGAACCCGTCGGACAGATCTGCCACATCCCCGAGTCGGATCATGCTGCCGTCGGCCCGGGCCTTGATGGGGATCTCTTTGAAATCGGCGGTTTCCATGGCTTTTCGGTCCGCCCGTATGGAGATGATGCCGTCCCGGCTTTTGAGAATACCGGTTTTGTAATCCAGGGAATTCATCCCTATGGCCTCGGAAAGACCGGAAAGGCTCAGGCCTAATGCTCCCAATTTTTCTTCATCAACACTGATAATGATCTGCCGGGGCAGGAGGCCGAAGGTGCCGATCTTGGCGATTTTCGGATCGGCCAGCAGGGCTTCTTTTACCCGCAGCGCGGTCTCCTGAAGGGCGTGGGTATCCGTCTGCCCGTATACCTGGACCAGCAGGGCTTCGATGGTCAGTTCATCCCGGGTAATGGCCGGGCGTTCTGCCCGCCCGGGCAGCGTGGTGATCCCGTCGATCCGGGTTTTGATTTCGTTTTGAAACCGGTCCATATCCATGCCGGTTACCTTTTGAACCGTAACGGTGGAATATCCTTCATAGGAAGCTGCGGTGATTCTTTTGATGCCCGGCATGCCTTCCAGGGCCATTTCAATCCGCCGGGATATGCCCCGGTCCACCTGTTCGGCTGTGGCACCCGGATAGGCGGTTTCAATGGTGACGGAGGAGGGCGGCAAGGGAGGGAAGCCTTCGATGCGCATGGTGGTCATGGTGAAGAGTCCGGCCACCAGGATCAGCCCCATGGCCAGGTTGGCTGCCACAGGATTTTTGATGAACCATTCGGAGAAGTTTTGCATGGGTTACGTCCCTTGTACCGGTGTTACTGATGCGGCCTGCGCAACGGTGTCGGCTGATGGCCGTACTTTCATCCCGGTAACAAAGGCTTCGTTGGGGGCCACCGCTATGTTGAGAGGAAAAACTTTGTCTGCCGGTGCTTCCACAAAAACATGGTCGCCCTCGTAAAAAAGCGCAGATGCGGACATTGCGACCAGTGTATTTTCCCGGGTGACCGTCCAGACCAGTCCTTGACGGGTCAGGGCGGATACCGGGAGGCGGAGCAGGTTTGTTTTCGGCTTTCCGCTGATATCGACAGTGAGAAAGGTGCCGGGCAGCAGGGGCGGGTCAAGGGACAGGGGCGCTTCCACCGAACAGAATATCTTTCTCAGCCGGGTTTCCGGATCAATGGTGCGGCTGTCCCTGAGTTTGCCTGCGGCATATGCCACACCGGCCGCTTCGTCCCGGAGGCTCACCCGGGCATCCGTGAGTGTCCGCCCCAGAAGAGCCAGTTGAGCCGCATCCAGGCTTAGGGATACTTCCATGGTATGGGTTCCGGCAATGACAGCGATGGGGTCCCCGGCGGATACCGTATCCCCCGGGGATACCAGGCGGTCTGTCACCACACCGTCGAAGGGGGCGAAGATACGGCAATCGCTTAAATCCACCGCAGCAGCCTCCCGGTTGGCCCGGGCCGTTGCCACGGCTTTTTTGGCAAGTTCTATCTGGGGGCCGCGCAGCACAAGGGGGGAACCGGGGTGCCCGGAAAGGCCGGAGGCTTCCCAGTTGATTTTTGCCTGCCTGGCCTCCTGTTTTTCTTTCAGCAGGTCAAGCCCGGCTGATGAGACGGCCTGGTCGGCCTGGGCCAGGTTCGCCCGGTATTGGCTGTCGTTGATCCGGACCAGAGCGCCGCCTTTATTGATGAGCCGTCCTTTTCTGAACGCCGGGGAGATCCAGTCCACCCGGCCGTTCACCTGGGATTTTACCGTGGTCTGCCAGAGTGCCTGGGCCTGGCCGTATACCGTTATCCGGGCAGGATAGGCAGAAGGGCTTGCCGCAACAACCGTTACCGGCACTCCCCTTACCTTTGTTTTTACCGGTGGGGTGGGGAGGCCGGATCCGGCAGGTGGTACGCCGGACCCGGCTGTATCTTCAGGCAGGAAGTAATAGGAGGCAATGGCTGAACAGACAATGACCATGGTGAGAAATACCAGGGTCTTGAGGATGGTGGAAAATCTTTGGCGTATATCATTTAAAGGGCGCATCGGTATTATCTTCCGGTGTTATACACCCAGCCCCATTCCTAATCCGAGGGCCAGGGCCATATCGATCCGGTTGGTTATCCGGGCGGCCCTGATGTCTGTGAGGCTGGTTTTAATATTCATTTCCTGTTCCTGGGCGATTAGAAGGGTCTGGATGTTATCCAGCCCGTTCCTGTACCGGGTGCGGAAATAGGCTGTTGTTTTTGCGGCTTCCCGGGTGGCGGTGGCCAGGGCCGACTCCTGCAGGGCCAGGGCGGTTTCGTTTTCAAGGGTGTCTTCCACCTCTTTCATGGCGGACAATACGGTCTGCGCCAGAGAATAGACTGCAGCTTCGGCCTCCGCCTCCCTGGCCATGGCTTCATCTTTCAGCCGTCCGCCCTGGAATACGGGCTGGGTGAGGCCGGCGGCCAGGCTCCAGATCCGGCTGGCCGTATCCAGGTTGGAGAATGAGGTGCTGGCTTTAGAGACTTCAGTCACCAGGCGCAGGGCCGGCAGCCGGTTTTTTTCTGCGTCCAGGGCTGTCAGGCGGCCGGCATCAACTCTGGCCAAAGCTGCCCGGATATCCGGCCGGTTTTTCAAGGCGGCCTCCGGCGGCGGCACCGGGGATGTTTTGATTTCCGGCAGGGTGTCGGAGGTCAACTGTTCCGCTCTGGGGTATCTGCCCGCCAGGACTTCCAGGGTGCGCAGGGCCCGGTGGTGGGTTTCGGTGCGGGCACTGACATTGGCCCTGGCCACCTCTGTGCGGGTCCGGGATGCGGCATAATCCTCCAGGCTTCCAAGACCCTCCCGATAGCGCAGCATCAGGGCATCTTCTATTTTTATAAGGGCGGCCAGACGTTCTTCTTCAATGCGGTGGGTCTGTAAGGTGGCAACAGCAGAAATCCATGCCTGGATCACCCGGGCCGCCAGGGCATCGTATGCCTGGATATATTTCATCCCCAGTGCGTCATGCTCCAGAAGCTGCGCCTGGTGAAGATCGGTTATCCTCCCCCAGACGTCCAGTTCCCAGGATATGCTGGCAGAGATCTGATAGGCATTTCTGGCATCCGGTTTCCCGGCATCATCCAGGCTCCGGTTGTCCCGTCCCCGGTCGGCTCCTGCTGAGATCTCCGGCAACCTTCCGGAACCCGTCTGGCTGAGCAGAAAACCGGATGCTCGCAGCCGGGCGGCTGTGGCCTTGAGATCGGGATTGTTCGCCAGGGCCTCTTTCACCAGCCCGGTTATGCTGGGATCGTTCAGGAGATCCAGGAGGGAGGCGGTCATGGTAAGGGCCGCGATTTCGATTTGTTTAGGCTTCGGCTGCAGGACCGCTTGATCGGTGGTTTGATCTGGTAATGAGGCGGCAGCCCTTTGTTGAACGGACCATCCCTCCGGAAGCGTTTCGGGAAGTTCGGCCGGTTTCGGCCGCTTGGCACACCCTGATCCCAGGATAAAAACAGCTGATAGGACTATGATCGGGATCAGGCGTCGCAAAAATGGGGTCAAATATCGCATACATCATCACTTCAGTTTGGGGTTGCTGATGCTCTGATTTATACGCCTGACCCGGAACGGAAACTATGGGAAAACTGTGATTGTTTGTGACAAATTGTTATTGTTGCGGATGTGAACCGATTATCTCTCTTTGGCAAGCGCCGCCATCCAGACGGTAACCATGTCTTCGCCGAACAGATAAAAAGAGATGTCCAATGATTGATAGGCCGGCCGCCGGCATACGGCCACGGCGATCTTTGCCGCTTCCTCAGGCGGATAGCCGTATACCCCGCAGGAAATGGCGGGAAATGCGATGGAGTTACATCCGTTTGCCAGCGCCAGATCCAGGCTGTTTTCATATGCCGAAGAAAGCAGCCGTTCAGGTTTCGGATCAAGCCCATACCTTGGCCCCACCGTATGGATCACAAATTGGGCTTTTAAATCCCCGGCCGCTGTCAGCCTGGCCTCACCGGCCGGGCAGCGCATACCGTCTTTTTCCGGTACTTCCCGGCATGCCGCCAGAAGCTTCGGCCCGGCGGCCCTGTGAATGGCACCGTCCACCCCGCCGCCTCCCAGCATCCGGGAGTTGGCTGCATTTACAATAGCATCAACTTCGGCTTGTGTGATATCCCCTTTGATAATTTTAATGGTTCCCATATGCCTTTTTTTCCCTATTCTACAACCGGTGAAAACAGATTCAAATATTTGAATCAAATGTCTGTATAGTGCCGATTTAATTTGCCCAGTTTTCGATTCTCAACGTCGGGACCCTTTTGAATTCTTTTTCATTGTTTGTGAAGAGTGTCAGGTTTCGACTTAATGCATGAGCCGCAATCAGCAGATCAAGTGGGCCAATTATGTCACCCTGATTTTCAATTTGAGAACGAATCCCACCATAAAATTGTGATGCCTGTTCATCATATGGCAAGATTTGAAATGGGGTAAGAAATTCTTCAAGGCGTTTTGAATTTTGCTCACGGTATTTGCTCTTTGACACACCATGCTGGAGTTCGGAAACACTAATGCTTGATATCGCAATTTGCCCGACTTCCATGTTTTTAAACTTTTGAATAACGGCCATGGGCCGCCCTTGAATGTTATTCGGTGTGCCCACAACGAACTATGAAAGATTCCGCCTGGTTGTGTGGTTCTTTCATATAAACAGCCGGGGGATGTTCGTTCATAATGTAGATACATATGTTGGTATCAATCAAAAAGCTCATCTAAGCCAATTGATTGGATATCTTTTATTCTCAGGTCTATTATCTTTATGCCGAGTTCCAGGCGTTGGCAGACGATTTCAGGGGTGACGGTATGGTTGTCTTTCAGGGCGGTTATTTCTTTGAGGGTTCGGGTTTTGAGCTTGCTGAGTTCGTCGATGTTGTCGGCCTTATGGATGATGTCGAAGTATAGGACGGACTGTTCTGCCAGGGCGCGTTTTTCCCAGTAGGAGGTGATGCCGATGAGGACCCATTTGGCAAAGATGAGGGCGGAGCAGATGCCCACAAGGCAGCTCATGATAGTGGAAAGGTGGAGGATGGTGCCGTCTCCGAGGATAAGGTGGTAGCGTTCCGGTATCCATGAAAAGTATTCGGCAAGGCCTTGGCAGAGGGCGTAAAGGAAAATGAGGAAGCAGACCAGGATGGAGACCAGTTCGAAGTGCTTTTTCACGGCCGAAAGAATGGAGCGGTTGAGGAAAAAGCCGGATTTTTGTTCGGACAGATAAAGGTAGGCGCCGGCGCCGTCATGGGCATAGGCCTGGTAGACCCACCAGCAAATTGAAAGAATGGAAAAAACGTAAAAGCCTGTAAAAAATATACCTGAGATGAATTCCATGGCAGCCCCCTTTGCGTAAATGTTGCGGGTTTAAAGCGCAAGTACAACACCTCTTTCTATGGAATAACAGTCTGAAATCAAGAGAAGAATTATCCAGCGGCGGCCCGGTGAAACGTGGTCATGGTTCGATTCAACCATAAAAAAAACTTTAGGTCAAAGAGTTTCTACAACAAAAGTTGTAGTTGAATTCTTTTTGTTGATATGTCAATGGGTTGCAAATGGTTGACCCCTTCTGTCTTAGTGTGCTTCGCGGTTATCGTGGTGTCAAATTCACGTTTGAAAGAAAAGGGGTGTTTATTGACAACCTCTTATTCTAAAAGGTATTCAATTTAAAAACGTAACCCAATCCAAGGGAGAAGATCTGTGCCCGATGACAATTCCCAGTCCCTGGCAGTTCGTGCCCTGCCGGTGAGGATCATTGTTCCGGTGGCCCTGACAATCGTCTTGTTCAGCCTGACCATTTTTTTGTTGATCATCCCCATGCTTGAGCAATATATGATGGATGGAAAGCGGGAGGGAATTCTCCATCTAACGGAGAGTGCCCTGTCCACCCTGTCGTTGTATCACGAAAAAGAGGTGCAGGGGGCGATGAGCCGGGAAATGGCCCAGGCGGAAGCTGTGGCGCATCTGGCACACCTGCGGTACGGGCCGGAGCGAAAGGATTATTTCTGGATCAACGACCTGACCCCGGTGATGATCATGCATCCCTACCGGCCGGATCTTGTGGGAAAGAATGTCGCGGGGTTTGAAGATCCCTCCGGCAAAAAGATGTTTTCACAGATGGTGGAGACCGTGAAGACCTCCGGCGGCGGTTTTGTGGATTATCTCTGGCAGTGGCAGGAGGATTCCGAGCGGATCGTCCCCAAAATTTCATATGTCCGGGGATTTGACCCCTGGGAATGGGTGGTGGGCACAGGGATTTACGTGGAGGACGTCCGGGCCGAGATTTCGGCGGTAACCCGGAAGTTGACACTGGCCTGCCTGGGCATCATGGGTGTGGTGGTGGCCTTGTCCGGCTATATTATCTGGGCCGGGGCCATGGAGCAGCGGGCGCGGCTTGTGGCCCTTGAGCAGTCCAGGCTCCGGGAAAAACAGTTGATTCAGGCGGATAAAATGACCTCGCTGGGAATCCTGGTGGCCGGGGTGGCCCATGAAATAAACAATCCGGCCACCTATCTGATGCTCAATGCACCGAATTTGAAAAGAGCGTTTCAGGCCTTTATCCCGATTCTGGACGATCACTTTGCCGGGCAGCCGGAGGCACGGGTCTGCAATATGAAGTATCCGGATCTTAGGCAGCGTATCGAGATGATGCTGGCGGCAATTGAAGACGGGGCGGCGCGGATCAAGGGGATCATCTCCGAACTCAAGGATTTTTCCCGGCCGCCAATAGATAAGGGAGGTGAGGGGGATATGCAGGCTGTTGACATCAATCAGGTGGTGGCCAAGTCCGTGGATCTCACCCATACGGTGATCAAGAAGATCACCCCCCACCTCAGTGTGGAATATGCAGAAGGATTGCCCCTGATCGGGGGGGACTTCCAGAAACTGCAGCAGGTGATCATCAACCTGCTGGTGAATGCGGGGCAGGCTTTGGAGAATGCCGACCAGGCCATATCGGTGTCCACCTTTAAAAATAAGGAGGGGTCCCATATCGGCATTGAAATCAGGGATACCGGCCCGGGGGTTGCCTCCGAAGACCTTAAAAAAATGAAAGATCCCTTTTTTACCACCCGCAGGGATGACGGGGGAACAGGGCTTGGGCTGTCCATATCGGAACGGATCATAAACGACCATAAGGGCATCCTGGAATTCGAATCGAAACCGGGAGAGGGCCTGACGGCCAGGATACTCTTGCCCTGCGAAGGCAAATATTCTATATAGTTGCCCAAGGAGGAGATTCGTGGACGCTCAGAGACTGGACAGACCCATACTGATCGTGGATGACGAGCCGGAAATCCTGATGGCGGTGGATACCACCCTGAGGATGGCCGGGTTTGAAAACATCATCACCATTGCCGACGCAAGAGACGTGATCCGGCAGATGGAACGGCAGATCCCCGCCCTTATCCTCCTGGATCTGAACATGCCCCATATCAACGGGGGCCGCCTGTTGAAGATCATTCGCAAAACCTGGCCCAGGATTCCCGTAGTTGTCCTTACCGGCACCATTGAGGTGGATACCGCTGTGCGCTGTATGAAAGTGGGGGCCATGGACTACATCGTCAAACCGGTGGAGGAAGAACGCCTGGTGGCCGCTGTGAAAAAGGCATTGCAATGGGAAGAGGAGGCGGAAAACGGGGTCAAACCCCTTCACCAGGATCTTTTCGCCCAGATCAAAAATCCGGAAGCCTTCCGCCATATCATTACCCAGGACCGGCAGATGCATTCCATATTCCACTATGTGGAGGCGGTGGCACCGTCTTCCCAGCCGGTGCTGATATTCGGGGAGACCGGTGTGGGCAAGGAACTCATCGGCCAGTGCATCCACGAACTGAGCGGGCGCAAGGGAAAACTGGTGGTGGTGAATGTGGCCGGGCTGGATGATAACGTTTTTTCGGACACCCTTTTCGGCCATGTGCCCGGGGCCTATACCGGTGCGGACAAAGCCCGGCCGGGCCTCATTGAACAGGCCGCCGGCGGCACCCTGCTGCTGGATGAAATCGGGGATCTGGCCATGACCTCCCAGGTGAAGCTGCTGCGTCTTCTCCAGGAGGGGGATTACCGGCAATTGGGTTCGGACAGAACCCGGCATTCCGATGCCAGGATCATTGCCTCCACCAACCAGGACCTGTGGGCGCTGGAGAAGGAGGGCAGTTTCAGGAAAGACCTGATTTACAGGCTTTCCACCCATACTTTGACGTTGCCGCCCTTAAGAGACCGGCTGGTGGACCTGCCTTTGCTGCTGGACCGGTTTATCTGCCAGGCTGCCGATGATCTGGACAAGCCTGTTCCCGATATTCCGAAGACCCTCATCGAAACCATGGAGAGATATCCGTTCAAGGGAAATATCCGGGAACTGAAATCCATGGTGCACGATGCGCTGTCCAGGTATGAAAGCGGTGCCATCACAGCGGATCTGTTCAAGGGGCTTGATGCGGCATCGCTCGAAGAGGAAACACCATTGTCATCAGATACCGGGGAGGATGATCCTTTGCCCACACTTAAGGAGGCCTCTGTCACCCTGGTGGAAAAAGCCATGGCACAGACCGGCGGCAACCAGTCTGCGGCCGCAAAAATCCTTGGGATTTCCCAGCAGGCCCTGAGCAAGCGCCTCCAGAAGATGAGGGAAACCAAATCATAATTCCGTTACAACTTTTTTTGTATCCACAACATTTGTTGTGGGGATGGAAAAAGTCCCTGCCGTTCCGAACAATCGCTCGGAAATCTTGCAGAACCTACAACTTTTGTTGTGGGTCCCGTTGATTTCAACTTTTAGAAAAATTGAGTCTATGTCTTATAAAATCAAATAGTTAATTTATTTTGTGATACTGGCACATTGATTGCTCATATAAAAACTGAACGGGAATCAGTCGTCGGGTCGCACCAACATAAATCAAAGGAGAAAGCATTATGAATGAGGTTAAAAATCTTGGATGGCGGGTCACTTTTGCCGGGCTGGGTATCAATCTGGCGCTGGGTATCCTTTACACCTGGAGTATCTTCAAGATGTCCATCAAGGAGTCCATCGTCGCAGGTGACGGTGTCTTTAACTGGAGCCTGGCCTCGTTAAATGATCCTTATGCGGTCTGCTGCCTGGTTTTTGCATTTGCCATGATTTTTGCCGGCAGGGTACAGGACAAAACCAGCCCTAAGTTTACCGCGGTTATCGGCGGTGTACTCACCGGTGCCGGCCTTATTCTTATCGCGCTCTCCACGTCCTGGATCGTCTGGATATTAGGCTTTGGCGTACTGATGGGCCTGGGCTTGGGCTTTGGCTACGCCTCTGCCACACCGCCGGCAATCAAATGGTTTCCCCCGGCGAAAACCGGCATGATCGCTGGTATCGTTGTGGCAGGTTTTGGCCTGGCTTCCGTGTATATTGCGCCGTTGGGCACGTTTCTGATCAACAAGTTCGGTCTGAGCCAGTCCATGATGATCTTCGGTATTGCTTTCTTAGTCGTGGTTTCCATTCTGGCACAGTTCCTGGTCAATCCGCCTGAAGGCTATGTGCATCCCGATGCAAGGGCCACGGCCACCACACCTGCTGCCCCAACAGGCACGGATTTCTCACCGGCCCAGATGATGAAGACAGGGGCCTTTTACAAGCTTTGGATTATGTTTTGCGTGGGGTCCGGCGCCGGTTTGATGATCATCGGCGGCGTGGCCGGTATGGCCAAGTCCGGCATGGGATCGCTTGCCTGGGTGGTTGTGGCGCTGATGGCTGTGGGCAATGCCTCCGGGCGAGTGGCTGCCGGTATGCTCTCCGACAAGATCGGCCGGGCGAATACGCTTTTCATTATGCTGCTCTTCCAGGCCATGGTGATCTTCTCCCTTATGTTTATTACCCCGGGACAGGTCATACTCCTGGTACTGGCCGCCACCTTTATCGGGTTTAACTACGGTTCCAACCTATCTTTGTTCCCCTCTGCCACCAAAGATTATTTCGGTATGAAGAATTTCGGTGCCAATTACGGCCTGGTCTTTTCTGCCTGGGGGGTTGGCGGATTTATTTTTCCGAGAGTATCCCAGATGATCGTGGCCTATACCAACAGTCCGAAAATGTCCTACATCCTGGCTGCCGGCCTGCTGCTCACAGGGGCCGTCCTGGCATTGCTGACCAAGGTGCCTGAAGCGGTGGAAGATGATTCCCTTGTTGCTGTTCCTGAAAAAAACTAAGCTGCTGAACCTGTAAATCTAAAAATAGAAGAAAAGGAGATCCTTATGAGCGAGTACAAATTTCATGCACCGGACGAGTTTCGCAAGAATGCCTGGATTCAGAACATCGATCAGTACAAGGAAATGTATCAGCAGTCCATAGATGATCCCGAGGCTTTTTGGGCAAAGATCGCGGACGAGTTCTACTGGGAAAAGAAGTGGGATAAGGTCAGGGACTTTAATTATAGTATCTCCAAGGGGCCGGTGTTCATCGAATGGTTCAAAAACGCCAAGACCAATATTACCTATAACTGCCTGGACCGTCATTTGGCCACCCGGGGGGATCAGACTGCCCTGATCTGGGAGGGAAATAATGTGGGCGAAGACCTGGAGATCTCCTACAGCCAGCTCCATGAAAAAGTCTGCCAGTTTGCCAATGCCTTGAAGGAACGGGGGGTCGGCAAGGGAGACCGGGTGGCCATCTATATGCCCATGGTGCCCGAACTGGCCGTCACCATGCTGGCCTGTGCCAGAATCGGCGCCATCCATTCCATCGTTTTCGGCGGTTTTTCCTCCGAAGCGCTTGCCAATCGGATCCTGGATTCCTTCTGCAAGGTCCTGGTCACCACCGACGGGGTCATGCGCGGCGCCAAGGCGGTTCCCCTGAAGGGCAACGCGGATGCGGCCCTGGCCATGTGCGAGGAAAAGGGCCATAAAGTGCAGACCTGCTTTGTGGTCAAACGGACGGGTTCCGAAGTGGAAATGTACCCGGACCGGGATGTCTGGTGGCATGAAGCGGCTTCGGCACAGCCCAAGGACTGCCCGGTGGAATGGATGGATGCGGAAGATCCCCTTTTCATCCTATATACCTCCGGTTCCACCGGCACCCCCAAAGGGGTTCAGCACAATGTGGGCGGCTATATGGTCTACACCGGCACGACCTTCAAATATATATTTGATTACCATGACGGTGACATTTACTGGTGTACGGCGGATATCGGCTGGGTAACGGGCCATTCCTACATCATTTACGGTCCCCTGTCCCAGGGTGCCACCAGCCTCATGTTTGAGGGCATCCCGACCTATCCGGACCCCGGCAGGTTCTGGGCCGTTGTGGACAAATGGAAGGTTAACCAGTTTTACACCGCTCCCACAGCGATCCGGGCGTTGATGGCCCAGGGGGAGGAGTGGGTACAAAAGTATGATCTGTCATCGCTCCGGCTGCTCGGCTCCGTGGGGGAACCCATCAACCCCGAAGCCTGGCGCTGGTATCATACGAATGTGGGCAAGGAACGCTGCCCCATCGTGGACACCTGGTGGCAGACGGAAACCGGCGGCATCATGATTTCCCCGATTCCATACGCCATTGACCAGAAACCGGGATCTGCCACCCTGCCGTTCTTTTCCGTCAAACCGGTACTTCTCAACGAAGAGGGGCAGGAGATTGATGGGGCCTGCGACGGCATTTTGGCCTTGAAAGAGCCGTGGCCCGGCCAGATGCGAACCGTTTACAACAACCATGACCGGTTTGAGAAAGTCTACTTCCAGATGTTCGACGGTTACTACTTTGCCGGTGACGGGTGCCGCAGGGACGAGGACGGGTACCATTGGATCACCGGACGGGTGGATGATGTCATCAACGTTTCCGGCCATCGCATGGGGACTGCGGAGGTGGAATCCGCCCTGGTCAGTCATCCCGACGTGGCGGAAGCGGCGGTTATCGGCTATCCCCACGACATCAAGGGGCAGGGCATCTATGCCTTTGTGACCCTGATCGTGAGTTCAACGCCTTCCGATGAGCTGATGGCCGATCTCAAGGCCCATGTCCGCAAAGAGATCGGACCCATTGCCACTCCGGATATTCTTAATTTCGCCCCGGCATTGCCCAAGACCCGGTCCGGAAAGATCATGCGCCGGATCCTAAGAAAAATTGCCACGGACGAGTTCGATCAGCTCGGCGATATCTCCACCCTGGCTGATCCCGACGTGGTGGGCAACCTCATCAACAGCCACAAGGAGTTGACAAAATAACATAATACAAGCCAAATCATTTAAACCTGACAAGGTCTGCGCATGATTGGATCCATACGATGACCTTTTCCTCCGAAGGCCGGAAGACCAACATCTTCCGGCCTTTTGCTTTGGGATGGGAATCGGCCGATGTGATTTACGGATGAAACGCAGGGACGGTCTTTTGCTTGACAGGCTTTGTGCTTTACGGTTATTAGGGGCTATCGCTTCTTACCAGATAACGTCAACTTCGAAGGATTGTTATGAATGAACAAGTAGGCAGGTTCCAGGAGCTGGGCCGGCTGATGCAGAATCACGGCCTGGAGATGATCACTGCGCTTGTGATCTTGATTGTGGGGTTGTTTCTCACGAAGTGGACCGTCAAAAAGCTGCGGGAGATTCTGGGCAAATTCATAAATAATACCGCCACCGTGTCTATGGTGGTCAACAGTGTCGGGGTGTTGCTGCTGGGGGTGGTGATTACGGCATCCGCCATGGAAGTCGGTGCCAGGCCGGGGCCTATGGTGGCCGCCATGATGATCGTGGTACTATCCACCATAGGAATCATCGTCATCTTCCGGCCGCTTATTCCAACCCTGCCGTTCAAGGTGGGCAATACTGTAAAAGCAGGTAATCTGCTGGGAAAGGTGGAGGCAACGACTGTTTTGAATACCCGCCTGAGAACCTTTGACGGCAAAACCTTTTTCGTTCCAAACCGGCAGATCCTCGATGATATCGTCATCAACTACCATTTTACCAAAACCCGGCGGATAAAAATCGACGTCATTATCAGGTACGACCAGGATCTGATCAAAGCCAAACGGGTGTTGGAAGCATTGATGATTGAGGATGCAAGGATTCTGCCCAAGCCGAATCCCCAGGTGTATGTCTTGGAACTCGGACTCAACGGTGTGCGGTTGGGCGGCAGGTGCTGGGTAAACAATCTCAAATTCTGGGTGACCCAGTGCGAAATGCTGGAAAAAACAAAGCTTAGGTTTGATGCGGAAGGCATTAAATTTGCCTACAGCCAGTTGGAGGTAAGCTACAGAAAAGAAGAAGATGACTGGACCGAAGATTTAAGCCCAGACACTGAAATGCCGGAGAACTGATATGAAACTTACCGAGGGAATGCAGCTGATTGCCGAAGGCTGGATCGTGAAACCCGAAGGTTTTCGTGTGAAATTTCAGCAGATGACCAACGGAGAGCTTGTGACGGGGTATTCTCCACCAGAGACTGACACCCCCCTGGATTCGGATGTCACCACCTGGCGGTACGCCTGGAAACTGGCCATGGCAGCTTCGCCAGAAGGGGATGAACTGCATGATGGCTGTCTGGTTAATGTGACGGTGGTGGATGAAAAAGGTTCCCCGATCCGGTATTATGCCACGGGCAAGCCTGAGATATTTAATCCGTCTGACATTTAATTCAGCCGATTTTCGTGATATACAAAATGGTTCGCTGCATAAATTGCAAAATTGGCAGTTGACCCCTGGTTTTATAAACTAAATTGAGGAAAGAAACGAATAATAATCCAATGAACTCAAATGCCTCAACTCAAATCGTCAATTTGCTGGTGGATGAAGATCAGCACCAGGTTCTAAAATCCCTTTTATCTGCACTGCCGGATATCACGCTAAATACACGGCAAATCTGTGATTTTGAACTTTTATCCACAGGTGTCTTTTCTCCCTTGCAAGGGTTTATGACCCAGATTGAATACGCATCTGTGCTGGACCGGATGCGGCTGCCATCCGGGGAGATATGGCCGATTCCCGTCTGCCTGGATATTAACGAAATGACCGCACAAAGTCTGGAAGTCGGCCAGTCCGCAGTGCTCAGGGATCCGGAGGGATTCCCCCTGGGCGTATTGGCCATTGAGGATGTTTGGCCGGTGGATGCGGAGAAGGAAGCGCAAGCGGTTTATGGCACCACAGACAAAGATCACTTCGGTGTTGATTATTTATACAATAAAACCGGCCGCTATTATGTGGGGGGCACAATTCAGGCCATGAATCTGCCGATTCATTCCGATTTCAGGCAAATCCGGATGACGCCGGAGGAAATCAGGGCCAAATACAAGAAACTGGGGTGGAAACGCATTGTCGGTTTCCAGACACGCCAGCCGATTCACCGCCCCCAGTTTGAAATGACAATTCAGGCCATGAGGGAATCCAAGGCCAATCTGCTGCTGCTGCCCATTGCTGGCATACCCAGACCGGGAGATTTTGACCACTATACCCGGATGCGGTGCTACCAGAAAGTGGCGGCCCATTATCCGCCGGATACGTATATGCTGAACCTTTTACCTCTTTCCATGCGTATGGCCGGCCCCAGGGATGCGGTTCTTCACCTGATCATCGGTAAAAATTACGGGTGCACCCACTTTGTCATCGGCCACAACCACTCAAGCCCGGGGCAAGGCCGCAACGGGGAAGCCTTTTATGATTACGGGCAGAGTGCCGAGCTGGCCCGGGAGGCTGCACAAGAATTGGGTATTACGCCTGTATTTTTTGAAGAAATGGTTTATTTGCCCTTTGAAGATGAGTTTAAGCTGGCCACGGAGGTTAACGTTAATCAGGAAACCATCTCTTTTTCCAACGACGATATCAGAGAGCGGGTAAGAAAGGGGAAAAAGGTGCCGGAATGGGCCAGTTTCCCGGAGGTTGTTGAGGAGTTGAACCGGTCGTATCCGTCACCGTCAAAACAGGGATTCACTGTTTTTCTTACGGGATTATCCGGGGCCGGTAAATCCACCATCGCAAAGGTGCTGTATTCAAAATTCATGGAGATGGGTTCCAGGCCGGTGACGCTCCTGGACGGCGACATTGTCCGTCGCAATCTTTCCTCGGAACTGAATTTTTCCAGGGAGCACCGGGATATCAACGTCAAGCGGATCGGATTTGTGGCCTCTGAAATCACAAAGAACAGAGGCATAGCTATCTGTGCCCCCATTGCCCCATACGAAAGAACCCGGTCCGATATCCGGAAGGCCATCGAGGCCCACGGCGGATTTTTTGAAATTCATGTGGCAACGCCCATTTCCATCTGTGAAAAGAGGGATCGAAAAGGAATGTATGCCAAGGCCAAGGCCGGGCTTTTAAAAGGGTTTACCGGGGTGGATGATCCCTATGAAGTGCCGGAAAACCCGGAACTTTCCATTGATACCTCCAATTTAACCCCGGATGAGGCGGTGCAGGAGATACTGCTTTTGCTCAATGAAAAAGGATACGTGTAATTCCAAGGTTTGAGCAGGCGGAACCGCAGAAAAAGGCTACGGGAAAGTTAAAAAGCATGGAAAAAAAAAGAAAGGGGATAATACTTGCCGGCGGATCAGGTACCCGGCTTTATCCGTTGACATACGCCGTCAGCAAGCAATTGATGCCGATATATGATAAACCCATGATTTATTATCCCCTGTCCACCCTTATGCTGGCCGGCATCAGGGATATCATGGTGATCACGACGCCTGAGGATAAGGCTCGCTTCAAGCACCTGTTGGGGAACGGTTCCCAATGGGGGGTCAATCTGTCATATGAGGTTCAACCATCACCGGACGGACTGGCACAGGCTTTTCTCATAGGAGAGAGTTTTATTGGAAATGACCCTGTTTCTCTTGTTCTCGGCGACAATATTTTTTATGGAGGTGGATTGGGAGGGCAGTTGCAAAAAATATGCTCCCAAGACGAAGGGGCTGTTGTTTTTGGTTATTATGTTAAAGATCCGGAACGCTACGGGGTGATTGAGTTTGATAAACAAGGTAATGTTCTATCCATCGAAGAAAAACCTGAAAATCCAAAGTCAAAGTATGCCGTTACTGGATTATACTTTTATGATAACGATGTGGTGGAAATCGCAAAACAAGTCCGGCCTTCTACACGGGGGGAACTGGAAATCACCGATGTTAACAATGCCTACTTGAAAAAAAACGCTTTAAGTGTAGAAATCTTGAGCCGTGGAACTGCCTGGCTGGACACGGGAACCCACGAGGCATTAATGGATGCAGGCACTTTTATCAAAGTGGTTGAAGACCGCCAGGGACTTAAAATTGCGTGTCTGGAAGAAATCGCATTTCGCAGCGGATGGATTACCCCGGATCAGTTGGAAAAACGGGCCAGACTTCTGGCGAAAAGCGGCTATGGGCAATATCTTTTAACGCTCATGGCATAAGTGACGGTTATGGAATATACCTCTCTGGATATTAAAGATGTTGTGTTGATGACCCCGAAAGTGTTTGAGGACGACCGGGGGTTTTTCATGGAAATCTTCAGGGCAGACGGTTTTAGCACCCGTGTTGCCCAATACCCTTTTGTACAGGACAATCACAGCAGTTCTGTAAAAGGGACGTTGCGGGGACTCCACTATCAGATCCGCCATACCCAGGGAAAGCTTGTCAGGGTAACTCAAGGGGAGGTTTTTGATGTGGCGGTTGACCTGAGGCGTTCTTCCCCAGATTTTGGAAGATGGGTAGGTGTTGCACTCAGCGCTGAAAACAAACAGATGCTATGGATCCCCCCGGGGTTTGCCCATGGATTTTATGTGCTCAGTGAACAGGCCGAGTTTACTTATAAATGTACGGATTATTACGCGCCTGAGCATGAACGGGTAATTCTGTGGAATGATCCGGATATCAGTATTGACTGGCCGGTGATCCCGGGGGTTGAGTTGCTGCTGTCGCAAAAGGATCAGGCAGGCGTTGATTTGAAGGCGGCAGAGGTATTTGCGTGAGGGTGCTTATTTGGGGTGCCACCGGGCAACTGGGCTGGGAATTATCCAGGACGTGCCCTAAGGATAGTCGTATCTATACCTGTGACTTTCCCAAGGTTGATTTTAATTCTGAGGCAAGCATACGGCATTGCCTGTCAGAGTGTCATGTTGACTGGGTTATCAATGCTGCTGCCTATACGGCGGTGGATGAGGCTGAAAAGGAAAAGGCACTGGCCTATCAGATCAATGATACTGCTGTAGAGATAATAGCCCGGTTCTGTTCGGAAAAAGGCATTCGATTGGCACACGTATCCACTGATTTCGTATTCAATGGGGTGAATCATAAACCTTATCTGCCGGGGGATAGCCCTGATCCTAAGAGTATCTACGGCCATTCCAAACTGGCAGGGGAAAAGGCTGTTGGGCGGATTATGGGAAATGATGGTCTCATCATCCGGACTGCCTGGCTGTATTCCGCGCATGGGGCAAACTTTGTAAAAAATATGATTCAGTTGTTGGAAACCAGGCCGCAATTAAACGTGGTGGATGATCAGATCGGGACGCCTACCTGGGCAAATGGGCTGGCAAAGGCGGTGTGGGCCGCAATTCAAAACCAATTGTCGGGCATTCATCATTGGACGGATGCCGGGGTGGCATCCTGGTATGATTTTGCCGTAGCCATCCAGGAAGAGGCGTTGGCCTTGGGACTGCTGGAGCGGCAGATCCCCATCTCGCCGGTGGGAAGCGCGTCTTTTCCACGGCCTGCCGAACGGCCGCACTACAGCGTCCTGAATAAAACCGGGTTTTGGAACGTCACAGGTATCAGGCCCATACATTGGCGGAAACAACTCCGGTCAATGCTGAAGGAGATGATTGCGTGAAACGGCTTCTCGTTACGGGCGGAGCCGGTTTTATCGGTTCCAATTTTGTACATCACTGGATGAATAATTTTCCTGATGACCGACTGATTATTTTGGACGCCCTGACCTATGCCGGAAATATTCAAAATCTGGATGGGATAAAGAACGACCATGGGTTAACATTTGTTCACGGGAACATTTTGGACCTTGATCTTGTGGAACGCCTTTTTGAAGATCAAAATATCGATACCATCGTTCATTTTGCGGCTGAATCCCATGTGGACCGTTCGATCCTCGGGCCTGACGAATTTATCCGGACCAATATTGTCGGCACGCATACGCTGTTGAAAGCGGCAAAAAATTGCTGGTTGGATAAAGGCACCGGCATACCCCATAGGTTTCATCATGTCTCCACCGACGAGGTATACGGCTCTTTGCTCCCGGATGACCCAGCTTTTCTTGAAACCACTCCATATGCGCCCAACAGCCCCTATGCGGCCAGCAAGGCCTCTTCAGACCATCTGGTCCGTGCCTATCATGAAACCTACGGACTGGAAGTGACAACCAGCAACTGTTCTAATAATTATGGCCCGTACCAATTCCCTGAAAAGCTTATTCCACTTTGCATTGCCAATATTCTGGATGGCAAACCTCTGCCGATTTACGGTGACGGCAAACAGATCAGAGATTGGCTTTACGTGGAGGACCACAACAGAGGCGTACGGGTTATTCTTAAAGAGGGCCGCCCCGGAGAAACATACAATATCGGCGGATTGAACGAATGGAAAAATATTGATATTGTCCGGTTGATCTGCAAACTTATTGATGAGAAATTAAAAAGGAATGATAGCTATCTTAGAAGATTTCCCAAGACGCCGGTATCTAAAGGAGAGTCTTCGGAAACGCTCATCACACATGTTGCGGACCGTGCCGGCCATGACCGGCGGTATGCCATTGATCCGGGAAAGATTTCATCTGAATTGGGATTTTCCCCTGAAACGACTTTTGAATCGGGTGTCAGAAAAACCATCGACTGGTATTTCGATAATGAAGCCTGGTGGCGAAGTATCATGGATAAAAGCTATCTTGATTGGGTGAACAAAAATTACCGCGAGAAAGGCGAAACCGATTAATTTCGGTATATAGAAAATGAAACGTGCATTGATTACAGGGATCACCGGTCAGGATGGGGCTTATCTGGCGGAGTTTTTGCTCCGAAAAGGATATGAAGTTCACGGAATCAAACGCCGGACATCATTGTTCAACACAGACCGGATCGATCATCTCTACCAGGACCCCCATGAGGAAAACCGGAATTTAATTCTTCACTACGGTGATTTGACGGATTCGACGAATTTAATTCGGGTCTTGCAAGAGGTGCGGCCCCATGAGGTTTACAACCTGGCGGCCCAGAGTCATGTGGCCGTGTCTTTTGAATCCCCTGAATATACGGCAGACACCGATGCCCTGGGAACGCTTAGGCTTCTTGAAGGGATTCGATTGCTTGGCCTGGAAAAGCAAACCCGATTTTATCAGGCGTCAACCTCGGAACTCTACGGCAAAGTTTTGGAAACACCCCAGACAGAGGACACTGCCTTTCATCCCAGAAGCCCTTACGGTGTTGCCAAATTGTACGCCTACTGGATAACGGTGAATTACAGAGAGGCTTATGGCATGTATGCCTGTAACGGTATCTTGTTTAACCATGAATCGCCGTTACGGGGAGAGACATTTGTCACACGCAAGATAACTCGCGGGTTGGCACGGATCAGCCTTGGTCTTCAGGCCTGTCTTTACCTTGGCAATCTGGATGCAAAACGGGATTGGGGCCATGCCGGGGATTATGTCCGTGCACAATGGTTGATGCTTCAGCAGGATATCCCCGAAGATTACGTTATCGCAACCGGAGCGCAGCATTCGGTAAGAGAATTTGTTGACGCGGCGGCCAAATGCCTGAAAATGAGGATTCAATGGCAGGGGAGCGGTGTTGACGAGCAGGGTGTGGATCAAGATACCGGCAACGTCATCGTCGCAGTGGATCCCAGGTATTTCAGGCCGGCGGAAGTAGAAAGCCTGCTGGGTGATCCGGCTAAGGCTGAAAGCAAACTTGGTTGGAAGCCGGAAATTTCATTTGAGATGCTTGTGGCGGAAATGGTGAAGCAGGATCTGAACATGGCGGAAAAGGATCAGCTGTGCCGAGCGCATGGTTATGATGTGCTGCGTTATGATGAATAGGCTTGTTGATAAAAATGCGCGTATCTTCGTTGCTGGCGGAAACGGTTTGGTAGGATCTGCCGTGATAAGGCAATTGGAGAAACAGGGATATACGAATATTTTGTCTCCTTCCCATGGTAAGCTGGAATTGATGGACCGTGTTGCCGTGGAAAAATTTTTCCGAACCCATTGCCCTGAATATGTGGTTTTGGCGGCTGCCAGAGTTGGCGGTATCCATGCCAACAATACATATCCTGCAGAGTTTATTTATCAGAATCTGATGATTCAGAATCATGTCATCCACGAAAGCTGGCGCCACAATGTCTCTCGGCTGATTTTTTTGGGGTCCTCCTGCATGTACCCAAAACTGTGCCCCCAGCCCATGCGGGAGGAAGATTTGATGACCGGCCTGCTTGAGCCGACCAATTCTCCTTATGCCATGGCAAAAATCACCGGGGTGGAGATGTGCCGGTCATATAACCGGCAATACGGCACCTCGTATATTTCGGTCATTCCCACCAACTTATACGGCCCCAACGATAATTTTGACCTGGAAACATCACATGTCCTGCCGGCGCTGATTCGAAAGTTCCATGAAGCGAAAATGTCGGATAGCCCCTCCGTTGTTGTCTGGGGCACAGGTTCTCCCAAAAGGGAGTTCCTGCATGTGAATGATCTTGCCGATGCATGTATTTTGTTATTGAACTCAGGGCTAAAAGCAATACATAAGGATTCGATGATTTTTAACATTGGTTCCGGAATGGAGATTTCCATAGGTGAGCTGGCTGGACTGATCAAATCTATTGTCGGGTACGAGGGGACAATCATTTTTGATCCGTCAAAACCGGATGGAACACCAAGAAAACTTGTGGATAGTTCACGGGTGAATGCAATGGGATGGCATTCAAAAATTCAATTGGCGGATGGTATCATAAAAACATATGAGTGGTTTCTCAACAATAACATAGGGAAAAGATGAACGTTTCGGAAAAAATAGCAGTCGTCGGATTAGGATATGTCGGTTTACCCCTGGCTGTCCATTTTGCAGAAAAATTTAATACAGTCGGTTTCGATTTAAAACAGGCAATTGTGGAGAATTGCAAAATCCACCAAGATCCCACCGGCGAGGTCAGCAAGGAAGAGTTTGAACGGGCCGTTCACTTTACCCCCACCACAGATCCTGAAATGATGTCGGATGCTGACTTCATTATTGTTGCTGTCCCCACCCCGATCGATAAAGCCCGGCGTCCGGATCTGACCCCTGTGGAAGCGGCATCCAGAACCGTTGGCAAGGTGATGAAAAAAGGCGTGACAGTTATCTTTGAATCCACGGTGTATCCCGGGGTGACTGAAGATATATGTGTTCCCATTCTGGAGGCGGAGTCCGGCATGTCCTGGAAAAAGGATTTCCATGTCGGATATTCTCCGGAGCGGATCAATCCGGGCGACAAGGAGCATACCCTGACCAAGATCGTTAAGGTGGTTTCAGGGGATGATGAAGATACACTGGAAAAGGTTGCGGCGCTGTATGAGTCGATCATTACTGCCGGTGTCCACAGAACCCAGACGATCAAGGAAGCGGAAGCCGCGAAGGTTATTGAAAATACCCAGCGGGACTTGAACATTGCCCTGATGAACGAACTTGCCCTGATTTTTGACCGGCTGGGCATTGATACGAAGAATGTATTGGAAGCTGCCGGATCTAAATGGAATTTTCTTAAATTTTTCCCGGGCCTTGTGGGCGGGCATTGCATCGGAGTGGATCCCTATTACCTGACATATAAGGCTCAATCCGAAGGGTATCATCCCGAGATCATTCTGGCAGGCCGTAGAATCAACGATAACATGGGGCATTTCGTGGTCCAGAAGGCCGTTAAGATGATGATTGCCCAGGGGCATCCCATCAAGGGAACCCGGGTCGGGGTTTTGGGGTTGACCTTCAAAGAAGATTGTCCGGATCTGAGAAATACCCGGGTGGTTGATATTGTGGAGGAACTAGACTCCTTTGGCTGCAAGGTCCTGGTGCATGATCCCCTTGCGGATTCGTCCGAGGCCAAGGAATACTACGGCATTGAGTTGTGTGAGTGGGGTGATATGAGTGACCTTGCCGGTATCATTCTCGCTGTTCCTCATAAATTTTACAAGGATGTGCCGGTGGCTGAGCTGGTTGATCGCCTGGCCGGATCAGGGTGTTTGATCGATGTTAAAAGTATCCTGGATACGCAGGAGGTTTCTGATACGGGGGTGTCTTTCTGGCGTCTCTGATCCGGAGTGTTTTATCGGGTTAAAGTGATGGCATCAAGGGCTGCAACCACGTGATCGGCATCAAAGCTGGGCGGTAAAAAATCACGGGTTTCTTGAATAATCATACGTGCCTTTTGGGCTGAAGAGCCGGCCGCAGGATGCCGTCCCGCCTCGTTCAGGACAAAGGCACCGGCTGCCCGGATGAGTCCTTGCAACGCTTTTTTTTCCATTCCTGATGCGTTTTGCCACAAGGCTTCCAGCCATTCGTGGCATTCAAAGAACAGCGCCTTCTCCCAAAGACACCGGGCGGTGTCAAATGGATCAGAGGGGTTGCGTTCATCCCGAGGGAAAAGATAATCAAAAACGTTTCCGTAGCGCCTGACCCTGTCGTCAATAAAGATGATATGATCAGTTTCAGGCGCTTTTGTTCGAAGCCCGTCCGCTGCCTTTTCCAGTTCATGAAGCTTTCCTGTTTTCAAAGTCGAAAGAAAGGCTTCCGACAATTGATTGCGGATATCCCGGCTGGATCGATTTTTAAAGGGATCAAACATCAGAATCTGATCTCCCAGCACCGGTGGATTTTTTTGCGTTTGCTCTGGTAATCCTCCGGAATGGTCTGGTCGGTGATTTCCGTGATATTTTCCGCATTCAGTCGGTGGGTTTTCAAGTCAAAGTTCTGATGGTTGGTGGAAAAAAACAGGGTACCCCCTGGGCGCATCAGGGAAAACACCTGGTTGAGCATCAGAGGATGATCCCGGGCAATGTCAAAATGCTTTTCCGTTGATCTTGTGGTGGAATAGGACGGGGGATCTACCACCGCCAAGTCAAAGGAGAGCCCCTTTTTATTTGCTTTTTGGAGGAAATCCAGGGTGTCTAGCTGGACCTGGGTATGGCCGGGGCCGTCAAGGCCGTTGAGGGCCAGATTCTCCTTGACCCAGGTGATGGCGGTTTCCGACCGGTCAACGGAGAGGGTTGAGGCGGCACCACCCTTGGCGGCGTAGCATGTGAAGGCACCGGTGTAGCAGTAAAGGTTGAGAAAGTCTTTGCCCTCTGCCATTTCCCTGACCCGCTGGCGCGTATCCCTGTGATCTGAAAAAAGGCCGGTATCCACATAGTCGCTGGGATTGACCAGGAACTGGAGGTCCCGCTCCCACATGGGGATTTTCAGGTTTGTGTTATTGATCCGGCGGTACCGGGTTCCCTCTTTTATACCGGCCCGGCGGATTTTCAGGTGGAGATTTTCATCAGGGACATCCAATGCCTTTGCCACCGCCTTGCCCATCAGGGGAAGCCAGTCAGGCGTGGACTGCTTTCTGCTGTATTCCCCAACCACCAAGTGACCTGCATACCAATCCACAACAGCTCTGATTTCAGGGATATCCCAGTCGTAAAGCCTGAAAACGTCGAGATTTTGCTTTTTGTACCGTTTTTTCAAATGGTTGTATCGTTTTTTGACCCTGTTGGCCAGCATCCTGGCCTGGTCGCCGTATTTTTCATTTGATTCCATGAGAAGATGTTTACATCATCAGCCTTTGGAAGGCAAGCGGGCAGGGCGGGCCATTGACATCTTCTGTGATCAATATTACAACCCTCCAAGGTCTTGGCGCAAAGCCTATTTTAAACGGGTGCAAGCCGGGCCGGAACAAACGTACACCGAGCAAAACAAGGAGTCAGCAATGCTCAAAGACGGAGATAGAGGGGTTATCCGCCAGCGTGGCAAAGAGAATGTACGATATGCAGTGGCACCCCATGTTCCCTGCGGCGTCGTTAAGCCGGATCAGCTTCGGAACCTGGCCGACGTGGCAGACAAGTATCAGGTGGATGAATTGAAAATTACCAGTGCGGCGCGGATTGCACTGATCGGTATTAAAGAAGAGGATGTGGACGGTGTATGGCATGATCTGGGCATGGATCCGGGGCACGCCGTCGGGCTGTGCGTGAGGAGCATCAAGGTCTGTCCCGGCATCCAGTACTGCCGATTGGCAAACCAGGACAGCCTGGAAATGGGGGCGAAACTGGACAGGACCTATCACGGGATGATCCTGCCCAGCAAAATGAAAATGGGCGTGTCCGGCTGCAAAATCCAGTGCGCGGAAAACTGCATCAAGGACATCTCCCTGTACGGCACCCCAAAAGGCTGGACCGTGATGATCGGCGGCAACGGGTCCGCACGGCCCCGGCTGGCAGATATCTTTGCCGAAGACCTGCCGGCCCGTGGGGCAGAAGAGATGGTGGCCAGGCTGATCGACTATTACAAAGAACACTCAAAGCGGGAACGCATGGGCCGCATGGTGGACCGCCTTGGTCTGGATACCATTAAAGCGGCCCTGCTGGACTGATTCGGTGTTTTCAGCCCCCCTTATCGTACCCTAATCAATAGTCACAGATGGACGGATCCACAGAGGTGGGCACCCCTTCGTAGGGTGTCCACTTATTGTTGCTGAACGAGTTCTGGTCCCTCATGTTTTTGAGAATCTCGATGCTGGTCTTATAGCCCTTGTACATCCGGCACATATCCATGGCCATACCGCAGATCAGGGCAACGGCCTGGACCAGTGTGATATCATTGAAGGAAAACTCCCAGGGTTCCGCCGTATAAACGCGCAACGCGCCCAGGATCTTGTTATGGGCAATGATGGGAACGCCCAGCAGCGACGATATCCCTTCCTTGCCGGCGGCTCCGGGATATTCAATTCTCGGATCATCCTGTACATCAAAAATGGCGATTGGCACCGCATCCCTGGCTTCCTTAATCGCCTGCATGAAATGGATCGGCCCCTTGTTGAGATACTCCTGGCTCAATCCGGATGAGGCCACCAGGCCCAATTCCCTTGTTTTCCTGTCAACCAGGAATACGGAACATCCCTTTGCTTTGAATGCGGTTTTAACACTCTCCGCCGTTATTAAAGCCACCTCTTCAGGGTCTTTGCACTGGGAAATGGCCGTGGTTAATTTGATGATGGTGTCATAGTACATGGTGTGATCATCCATTTTTGCCTCCTTAAATCTGGATTATAAGGTCATGCAGAAGCGGCAACAAGTCTCTTTAAGGGCGCCGCGACTGCGGGGAACGCCTTATGGGATGCGCAACAATGGAGCACTGAAACAAATTGCAGAGTGAAGTTACCGTATGGTGCCAAGGCTGCCAGGTCTGAATCGACGCTGTATTAAGGATGTGTGGAGCTAAAGGTAATCCTACTATAACCGAATTGATGGGGCAGGTCAAAGTCTTTTCCGGCAAAGGAAAGGCCCCGGCATGTTAAAAAAACGGGCTCTTGTCTTGCCAATTTAAACATCGGTGTTATTCTACCCGGATATAAAACGGATGTAACCTAAACGGAGAGCGCCTGTGAATGTATTGATCATCGCTGCCCACGGCAGCCGGAGAAAAGAATCAGCCAGGGAAGTTGCCGCCCTGGTGGAAAAACTGGAATCCATGGCAAATCCCAGGTTTGACCGGATAACCCACGGATTTCTTCAGTTTTCCGAGCCGCTTCTGCCAAAAGTCATTGAGACGGCTGTGGCTGACGGTGCGACCCGGATAGTTGTATTTCCCTTTTTTATTTCCGCCGGCAGCCATATCCTGACCGATATTCCCGAGCTGATTGCAGAATACAGGAAGCGCCATCCGGGTGTCGAATTCTGTGTGACAAGCCATCTGGGAGTTGCCGAAGGCATTCCGGAAGTGATTTTAAATACTGTTGGCAAACATCTGGGTCCGGAAGGCAAGGAAGCGTGATGGCTGCGCAGAAGAAACTGCTTGTGGTGAAAGCAGGGTCCACGTTTCCGGATATGGCGGCGGCTCTGGGGGATTTTGAGGACTGGATAATTAACGGCCTGGGGCTTGATCTTGAACGTATTGATGTGGTGGATGTCGAAAAGGCAAAAGAGATGCCTGCGCCGGATACGGCGTTGGGAGCGGTGATTTCCGGCGCCCATGCCATGGTTACCGAGGAGCTGGGCTGGAGCCTTACCCTGGAGCGGTGGGTGCGGAACCTGGTTGAGGGCGGTGTACCGGTTCTGGGCATCTGCTACGGCCACCAAATCCTTGCCAGGGCCATGGGCGGTGCGGTTGATTATCATCCCGGGGGGGCGGAAATCGGAACGGTGGACATCCACTGTCTGCCTGAGGCAGGCAAGGATGTATTGTTCAACGATCTGCCCCCTGTCTTCAAGGGCCACGTGGTGCACTCCCAGACCGTAACACGGCTGCCTGAGGGGGCTGTGCTTCTGGCCCGGAATGAATTTGAGCCCCATCACGGATTCAGGGTCGGGGAACGGGCCTGGGGGGTTCAGTTTCACCCTGAATTTTCCGTTCCAGCAACCCGGGGGTATATTCACCATATGACGGCCACAATTCAAAACCAGGGTAAAGATCGGGACATGCTTCTGGCCGCTCTGGAAGAAACCCCTTATCCTGCGGGATTGCTCCGGCGGTTCGGGCGCCTGGCCGTCGGGGATTAGCCTCATGTTTTTTTTTAAGCTTCATTATTGTAAGAGCGAACCACCTCGTCTAACGCCGGTTTAAACTCCAGTCATAATAGAGATACTTGATTTTGGGCTCTGGCCCTGCCGTATCCAGGTTTGCCTTCAGCCGGTCCCCTGCGTACTGCCTGATAAAGAACAGGGGATTGCCGTTGAAATCCTCTTCAAACCAGTCGAAGATCTTGCTGATGAAGACCGTATTGTCCTTCACAAAGGTGGATCGGGGATTGTTGATAAAGGCACGGGTCTGCCGGTCAAGCTGGGTTTCTATATGCTCTCCCTCATAGGGCTCTCCCATCAGGGGAGGGCAGCTTCTGGCCGCACAGTTGATGGCAAAGTGGATCCGCGGGTCCTTGAATTTGGGCCGGAGCACCTCATGTTCGATATAGTCCAGTGAAACGGTCCAGCCGTTCAGGGAGATAAATTTTTTGCTCCAGGGCCCGGAAAAAAACGAGCCGATTTCCTTGATGGAGTTGATATCCGGGTACCGGCTGAGGATCAGCTTGATGGTGAAGGCGTTGTATGCGTTGATGTAAAAGGCGAACCTGTGGTTACGTGTCAGGTGTTCGGGATCAGCGGCACTGAGGACCGCCAGGTATTGATCCAGCAGGGCTTCATCCTGCTTAAATCCATCATAGCTAACCCGGCCGTTCTTCACGTGTTTATCGAGCAGATTTTTATAGATACTGTTATCCACCCCCCCGGCAATGGCCGAAAGAGGAAAAAGAAGGCTGATGGTAAGCCAGATTGCTGTCATTTGCCGTTTCATAGACCTATCTCCATTAAATTCCGGTTATCATCGGTCTGAGTACCACGGGACGGTTTTCATTACAATCCATTCTATGGTAAGTATGTGGCATGAAAATCCTGCATCTCATCAGCCAGACCCCGGATTTTACCGGGAGCGGAAAGTTCATCCAGCAGATTATCAGCCATGCCCGCCGAAAGGGGCATACCAACTATCTGGTGGCCGGTGCTCAGTCAGATTTTATTCTGCCGGAAGATCTTGGCCGGCCGGACAGGGCGATCCTGGTCCGGTTTGACGGGAAAGACCTGCCTTTTCCCGTGGCAGGGATGAGCGATGTCATGCCCTATGAAAGCACCGTCTTTTCCAGTATGTCGGACGGCGAGGTTGACACGTACATTCAGACCTTTAGGGCGGCAATTGCCCGGGCCATCCGTCAGTTTAAGCCGGACCTGATCCATGCCCACCATCTCTGGATCGTCTCTGCCATCGCAAGGGAACTGGCATCGGACCTGCCTATGGTGGTCACCTGCCACGGCACCTGTCTGAGACAGCACCGTTTCTGCCCCCGGATCAGTGAGCGGATTACCCCGGTCCTGAAGGGGATTGACCGGGTCATGGCATTGAATTTTTCCCAGCAGGAGGAGATCGTTGCCCGGTTCAGCTTTGATAGCTCCCGGGTCCCGGTGATGGCAGGCGGTTTTGATGATACCTTGTTTACACCCGGCACAAAGCCCGAAGGCAATCTCGTTGAAATCTGCTACGCCGGTAAACTTTCCCGGGCCAAGGGGGTGCCCTGGCTGCTGAAAAGCCTGGATAAAATCCGTGACCTGCCTTTCCGCCTCCACCTGGCCGGCGGCGGCAGCGGGACTGAGAAAGACAAGTGCCTGGCCATGGCGGCTGATCTGGGTGAAAAGGCGGTCTACCACGGCACCCTGAGTCACCAGGAGCTGGCAGACCTTATGGGCCGGTCCCATCTTTTTGTCCTGCCATCGTTTTTTGAAGGGGTGCCGCTTGTGCTGATGGAGGCCCTGGCCTGCGGCTGCCGGATTCTGGCCACCGACCTGCCCGGAACAAAGGAAATTTTGTCTCCTCCGGACAACGACCTGGTGACATTTCTGGACCTGCCCGCCCTGGAAACCATTGATGCCCCGTTTCAAAGGGATGAACCGATGCTGGAACACCGTCTTGCGCAGGCCCTGGTGACACTGGTCCCACATATTATGGAACGGCCCGTACCGGAATTGTCAAAAGTCGTCCAAAGAACCCGGCCCCATACCTGGACAAAGGTCTTTGAACGGATCGAGCGGGTCTATGATGATGCGGCCGACAGCCGGAAGAAAAGCTGACGGCAAAGGGAAAAACCGCTATTCAGGCGGATTCAGGTGAAGGGCGATGGCGGCGATGTCATCGTGGCATTTAAACCTGGGGTATCGTTCCCGCCCAGGGTCTGATTTTTCTATGGTTCTGATTTTTTTGTGGAGGCCGTTCAGACCCAGACGCTTGAATTCTTTGGCAAGTGCGACAAAGGATTTTTTAGGGGTCGGCATCCTCTCGGGCAGGTTGAGTCCGTCTGTAAACAGCAGGACTGCGGCCACTTGGTCCAATGATTCCGTACCGCCGGCTGCAAATGAGAGGGCGGCCGGATCTCCGTTCAACACCCCGTAGCGCTTGTTCATTCCCGCCCGCACTTTCAACACCTGCCGTTTCAGCAACGGGTTGTTCAGGGTTTTATCCGTTTCCTCTTTCATCATACGAAGGGTTTCAAAGTCATGGTCGCTGCGTTCGGCCAGGATCTTGTGGCTGCCGTTTGAATATATCAGGAGGATATGGGAATCTCCGGTCTGGAACCATTCCAGCCGGTTGCCGTTCATCCGGTCTTCTTTAATCCTTACCACGGCGGCGGAGGTGCTCCACACCTGTTCCGGCCGGCGGGTATCGATACCGCAGGCGGTCATCCTGTCAAGAATGGCTGAATTGGCGGACTGCCCTAAGATGTTCAAAGGATAGTGGTTGGCGGCAAAGATTTTTCCGGCGATACCGGCGGCAAGGCTGCCTCCGGTTTGTCCGGCGGGAACGGGGCTGGCACTGTCAAGGCTTGTGGCACCGTCAAAAACGCCTAAGATATTTTCTCCGATTATCAGGTGGTCTTCGTTGTTCTTGCCGGAACCCTGTTCCAGAATGTGCTCAATTTTTACCATACCCGAGTATTATAGGCAGGGCAGGGGGGAAATCAAAATGATAATTCCAATGGAAAAGGAAAAGCGGATTGGAATTTTCTATGGCAGGGTCGATGACGGGGGGGACGGGCTGTCCAGCAAACCCGGCCAGATCAGTACAGCTTCGGTCAGGCTATTTTGCCGATGCCGGCAAAAAGGTCCAGGCCGCCGTGGAAAAGGGGCATGGGAGTCAGATGGAGCCCCAATGCATCTGCCAGATGCTTTTCAGGATAAATGACACAGGCCCGGTAGCCTTTGAAATCCCCGGCAAGCTTCCGGCCGATTTCCCGGAAGAATACGTTGATATCCATATCATTGCCCAGCCGTTTGCCGTAGGGGGGATTCAATACCACAACACCGTGCGAGGTCGCAGGAGGCGTGATATCGAAGAAATTTTCGCAGGCCACCTGAATAGAACTGAAAACAGGATGGCCGGATTTTGTCTCTTTAAGATGGGTAACGGCACTCTGATCAAGATCCGAGGCAAAGATGGCAGCCTCGGGGGGTGTCACCACCTGGTCTGTGATTTTATCTTTGGCATGGCGGAAGCTGTTGTTTTTGAAACTGGGCCAGCTTTCAAAGGCAAAGGTCCTGAAGATACCCGGCGGGGCATCGGCCTGCATCATCGCCGCTTCCAGGGCAAAGGTGCCGGACCCGCACATGGGATCCATCAGGATATCCTGGCGTGAGAATTCAAGTCTTTTTAAAATGGCAAACCCCAGGGTTTCCCTCAAAGGTGCCTGGATTACCCGGGTTTTGATCCCCCGTTTGTAGAGGGGGGACCCTGACATATCCAGGGAAAGGGCAAACCGGTCATTTTCCGCCCGGACCATAAGGGTCTGGGGGGAATGGCCGGTATCGCAATTCGATCCGCCGGTGGTCTCCTTTAACCGGTTTAAAACCTGGGGCCGGATTCGCTCCGCCACGGCATCCGTATGGTACAACCGTGATTTCCGGGTGGTAACCTGGATGGTGAGCTTGCTGTCCTTTAGGCCTTCAGGAAGAAAAAGCTCCCAGTCAATGCCGGCAGTCTGGCGTTCAAGAACGGAAAACCGTTCGGCTTTGAATGTGGCCACCCGCATCAGTATCCGGGTGGGGGTGCCAAGGAACAGATTGGCCAGGCAGGCGATTTCCAGTCGGGTGGTAAAGCCTATCCCGCCGGGCTGCGGCTCAGTCTTAGAAATCTCTGCCGGTCCGGGCAACACGCCGGCCTGTTCCAGCCGTCCGGGCAATTCCTGAATTTCCTTTAGGCAAAGGGTTTTCAGCCCTGGCGGACAGACGGCAAAAAATCGGTGGGGACGGCCGGAAACTCTGCGTTTCACCCTTTTTTCAAAGGCCGTGGGCTTGAATGCGGTTTTGCTGATGGGATATTCCCTTTGCTACCGGGCGGCCGAAAGAAGCCGGTCCACTTCATTTTCGATGAAAGATCTGGCGGCGGACAGGTCTTCGGCGGAAATTTCCGGCAGGTTTTCTGCAAGCTTCTCCACCTTGGTTTCTTCAATGCCTGCAATTTTAGTTACGGCAAAGGTGTCGGCCTCTCCGTCTGCCGCTACCAGGCCGCAGCCTCCGGCCACCCCGAGAAACTCATCGCCGTGAAAGATGGGCACCACAATTTTGGTGAATCCGGCATCGCACTCCTCTTCCACAGTGGCACGGGTATTTTTGGCAATGGCCGTCATGTTCATATGCGCCACCGAGCAGATATAGCTCTGGCCTTTTTCCGTGGCCTTGATGGCCGGGCAAAGATCGTTGCTCCAGTTTTTTACCTGGGTGATCCTGATTCCTTCGGGGTTGAATACAGACCCCTGAAAGTTAAACCGTTCAAAAATTTTATTTTCCAGGGCCTCCCATTCGGACAGGGGGCAGATGTCAGTCAGTTCCATACCTTAAATTTCCTTGTCTTTGAGTGGCAAGATACGCATTTTTAACACGGCCGGAGAAATCCTGTCAAACAAACAGGTAGAGCCCTGTGGCAGTGACACCTTTTTAAATGAGACGGGGGTAAGATAGGGGTAAAAAGGTGCCACCGGCACAAGGCTCTACACTAATTTATGCTTTAAAGGCTACCAATGTCCCTGGGTGTTGGCCTTCGAAGCAAATTCATATTTTTTTGCCTTAAAGCACAGGATCGCCTCCCGAACGGTTCCCTGTACATCATTTGCCACCCTTATATCCGCCGCATCCAGTGCCTTGAAGGCATTGGGGCCGCAGAAGCCGGTCAGCAGGACTTGGGCACCGGCATCACAGATTGCGGCGGCCGCCTGGATGCCGGCCCCCTTAAAGGCATTTTTATTTGCCTCATTGTCAATGCATTGGAATTCAAGGGACTCCGTGTCAACAATCAGGATACAGGCGGCCCGGCCGAACCGTGGATCCACCGGGGCGTCCAGGTCCCGTCCCCTTGATGAGACTGCGATTTTCATGACAACCTTCCTTCCGGGATCAATGTCCCCCGCCGCCACCGCAGACTTGGTCGTTGCGGATCTGGGGCAGGTTCCCATGAATGAGATCCATGACCACCGGCTCAATTTCCGGGCGCTGGTCATCATGGTAGACATCGATGCCCACCTGGCGGAATCCCATGAGGGGCCTCATGCCGATACCGCCGACGATCAGGGCATTCACCCTGTTTTCAGCCAGAAGGTTCACGGGCACCATGCAGCCGCCCTGTACATGTTCCTGGTTGGGAAGGGTGGAAACGTTGTCTATTTCCCCGTCCTTGACATCCACAAAGGTGAACACGTCACAATGGCCGAAATGGCCGGATCGGGTTCCCTGCAGGCCGCCTTCTCCGTTGGAGGGGACGGCAATTCTTCCGTTCAGCATTTTATATTCTCCTTTTGCGCATAAAATTAGATGTGAGATCAGCAGAGCCGGGCCTTTTTCATGGCGGCACTGGCCGATACATTCTCCCAGACGCCCCTGACGGCCTGGCCGGCCGGTGAATCTTCAAAGGATTCAACAATGGATTTTCCCTGAATCATGGCCCGGGTAAATGCCGGGTCAAAGGGAACCTTTCCCACGAATTCCAGGTGCCGGTCCCGTATGATGGCTTCAATGGCGGCCGTCTGGTCCGGATTCAGGTCATATTTATTGATGCAGACCATGGCCGGCAGTTTGAAGTGGTGGGCCAAATCTGCCACCCGTTCCATATCGTGGATACCGGACACCGTGGGCTCCGCCACGATGAGCACAGCCGTGGCCTGTCCCATGGCGGCGATAACCGGGCAGCCGATACCCGGAGGGCCGTCGGTGATCAGCAGATCCTGCTGCTCAACGGTCATCCGCTTTCTGGCTTCTTCCCGGACAAGGGCCACCAGTCTTCCGGAGTTTTCCTCGGCAATTCCTAAGCGGGCGTGGATCATGGGGCCGAACCGGGTGGTTGAGGCAAACCATTGGCCGCAGGTTTTTCGGGGGAAATCAACGGCATGTTCCGGGCAGAGATCCACACAGACGCCGCAGCCCTCACAGTCCAAACTGTCGATGACACAGCCGTTTTCCGTTTCGGTGACGGCATTGAACCGGCAGACCTGGATACACCGGCCGCAGGCCGTGCATTTTTCAGGATTGATAACGGCTTCGTTTCCCCCGATAAACCAATGGGTTTCTTCGATTTTCGGCGCCATAACCAGATGAAGGTCTGCTGCATCCACATCGGCATCGCAGAGCATCATGTTGGGGGCGAGAGCTGCAAAGGCCGCCGTAAGGCTCGTCTTCCCGGTGCCGCCTTTGCCGCTTAAAATGACCAGTTCTTTCATCCTGCGATCCCCCTTTCAACGCCTGCCTCAGGCTGTGCGGCAAGGTCGGTAATACTGTGGAAAAGGCAGATAAATCGATCCCGGTATTCGGGCAGGGCATCCACCAGCAGCTCTCCTTGGGAGTATGCGACGGCGATCCTCCGGTCAAAAGGGATTTCCATCAATACCGGAAGGTTTTCCCGTGCCGCATAGTCCTTGACATCATCGTTGCCCATTCCGGCCCGGTTGATCACCAGCCCACAGGGAAGGCCCAGCCGCTTTACCGCCTCCACCGCCAGCGTCAGGTCGTGGAGGCCGAAGGGGGTGGGTTCCGTAACCAGTATCACGGC